>Ga0114129_10002276_pt1 | contig 26562 bp, 20 predicted proteins | sample RhiMetdeltSRZDD1_FD_80071 | JGI IMG/M metagenome (GOLD analysis project Ga0114129, IMG submission 80071) | Populus rhizosphere microbial communities from Tennessee, USA - Rhizosphere MetaG P. deltoides SRZDD1 (version 2) (version 2) | ecosystem: Host-associated > Plants > Roots > Rhizosphere >...
ACGCTCCTTACGCGCCGCCCGAGCCGTACCGCACGATGTACGAGGACGTGCCGTACTTGGGAGCGATCGCATTCGTCGATGCGCAGATCGCGCGCGTCCTGACCGCCCTCGACCGGCGGGGCCTTCTGGATCGCACGCTGATCGTCGTGGTCGGAGATCACGGCGAGTCTCTCGGTGATCACGGCGAGGACGCTCACGGAATCTTTCTCTATCAGAGCACCGTCCGCGTGCCCCTGATCGTCCGGCTCGCGGGGTTCAGTCCGCGGCGGGTCGAGGATGTCACGCGCCTCATCGACGTCATGCCGACGGTCCTGGATGCGCTGGGTCTGCCGCGTCCCTCGATGGACGGCGTGAGCCTTCTTCCGCTGATGAGCAATGAGGCGTCGCATCTCGATCTCGAAGCGTACTCGCAGTCGCTGTATCCCGGCCGCTTCGGCTGGAGCGCCCTTCGCTCGCTGCGCGCGGGGAGATTCAAATTCGTGAGTGCTCCACGGCCGGAGTTGTACGACCTGCAGGTGGATCCGCGAGAGCTCCACAACGTCTACGACGATCGGCGGGAGCTCGCGGCGTTGATGTCAGCCAGGTTGGACGGCCTCGCGAGCGAATCGCCACCACGCGAGAGCGATCCACTGCGGACGCTGAGTGCGTCGGTGAGAGAGCGCCTCATGGCACTGGGTTACATCGGCAGCGTGCCAATGCTGCCGGCGGCGGCACCGGCGCAGTCGTTGGCAGATCCGAAAGACCGCATCGCTCTTTACAACGCGATGGTTCAGGCACGCAATCGGGGAGGTGCGCGAGATGGGAGCTCGTTCAGGTGAGATTCGACGGCTAGCACAAAATGAGCCCGAAGTACGGCTCCGGTTCAACTGTCCATGCAGTCTTCGCAAGGAGCAGAAGTAATGCGCAAGCTTGCTCTCCTCACGTCGATGGTTGGCCTGCCTCTCGTGCTCGCGACCGCCGTCGCGATGGAGCAGAAAGACAATCCAATACCAGCTGACGAGTCACATGTTCCTGTGACTGTGGAAGCGGAGATCGTTGCAACTGGAATTCCGGGAGCCGGCGCCATCGCCCAGGTCGGAACGTTTCACAAGGGCGGTCCCTTCCACGACAACGCGACCTTCGCGACCTTTACCCAACCGGGACGCGTCCTCGATCGGACGCGACTCTTCGTGGCGAGCACCTCCAACTTCGGTGCGCCTCTTGCGCGACCGACGGAGGCCCCCGGATCCATCCTTTCGATCGACGTGAGCGGGGGGCTCGTGACCGTCCCGCCGAGCTTCGCCGCTGGCGGCGGGCAGGCGAGCGCAACGGACGGCGCCGTCATTCTCTACTCAGCGCAGAGCCCCGCCTTTCTGAATGGCAACAACAACCCTGCGGCGGTGACCAGCGATCGGCCATCTGTCAGCCTGCCGCGTGGCATCTCGTTCAACAACGGCTTCGGACGGCCATGGTTCGCGAACGCCCCGATTGGCAGCGGCGGCGATGGGACGATCTCCGTCACCGATCCGAGCGGCGTGCCGCTCGCGAATGCGCCAGACCCGACCGCAGGCGGAGTGTTCGCCGGCACGGAGACGAACCGCAGCGCCGAGCCGGTCGGTGGTCTCACCAGCGCCGCCGTTGCGACGGCACTGGTGACGAAGTCGCCCGATCTCTCGGTCAGGGCCGTTTTCTTGGCCGCACTCGCCGACGGCAGCGTTGCGCAAATTCATGTTCAGAAAGGCGTGGATGGCCTGGTGCCGGGGGGTTCGTTCACACCGCTCGCCGGAATCAGCACCGAGGCCGCCGAATCGCCGGACCCGGACGTCGTCACTCGGGTGGGGATGGTGTTCAACTGGCTGCCCACTCGAACGGTGTTCGTCACGGATCCCCTCGCGGATCGAATCCTCGCGTTTGATGTCACCAACGAGGATACGGAGCCTCACACGCTGTTCGAGGCGAGTAACGCCCGCTATCTCAGCTCGCCGGCCCTCAACAAACCAATAGACATGGCACCCGCCGTTCCTGAAGTCGGTGCGCGCAATTTCGCGAGTAACACAACGCTCGCTGGTGGATCCGATTTCTACGTCCTGAACCGCGGGAACAACACGATAGTGCGCATGACACAGGACGGCCGGGTGCTTGCCGTCCGACAGATCGAGGCAACCTTGGCGGACTTTCGGGTGAACGGACTGGCCGTGTCGGAAGACGCGCGGACGATCTGGGTGACCGCGACGGCGCCAGGCCGCCAGGGCGTCGTTCTGAGGATGCCGACGTTTGGCGCCGCTCCGGTCACGACGGCCTTGATCGACCACGCGAGGGGCGCCGGGGCGACCGGCGTGGTGGCGCAAGGCGCCGACATGTTCGAGAACGAGCTCGGGCCCGAGCAAAGTCTCGGACCGCTGTTCAACGGGCAGGCCTGCGACGCCTGTCACAACAGTGTAGCCGGCACACCGACTCCGTTTGCAGGCGGCATGGGGACATCGAGCGACAGTTTCGTCACGCGCGTCGCTCGCATCGAGCACGGGCGGTTCGACCCGCTCGCGAGCCATGGCGGTCCAATCGCCCGGCAACGATCGATCTCGGAGTTCGGGTTCCCGTGCGGCCTGCCATTCGGTGTTCCGCCGCAAGCCAATGCGACATCGATTCGCAGCGCGATGACGCTGCGGGGCACGTCCCTTCTCGACAACATCCGGGTGGCCGACATTGAAAATGTCCGCCGTAGTCAACCAACCGACGTCCAGGGGCGCCTGAACGTGTTGCCGGATGGTCGCATCGGGCGATTCGGCTGGAAAGCCCAGACGGCAACGCTGGTCGAATTCATGGGCGAAGCGTTTCGCGATGAAATCGGCGTGACGAATCCGCTCGCGCCCGTGGATCTGGTCCGAGGATGCGGTGCGTCGATTTTCAAACCTGAAGCCGATGCGGCGCCGCTGACATCGCTGGTCGCGTTCCTCGACACGATCGATCCCCCGGTTCCGGGTCCGGCATGTCTCGGGACACCTGCATCGCCCTCGGCAGGCGCCGCCGTGTTCGCTGCAATCGGCTGCGCGACCTGCCACAGGCCGACGATGCCGGGACCCGGAAGCGCCGGGCCAGTGCCGACGACGATTCGTCCCTACACGGATCTGCTGCTTCACGACATGGGTCCGGATCTCGCCGATGGATTCGTGCAGGGATCGGCAGCGGGCAGCGAGTTCCGGACGATGCCGTTGTGGCGAGTCGCGGACCGGCAGCAGTTCCTGCACGACGGGCGCGTAAGGTTCGACCCCAATCACCCGAAGACCATCAACGATCTGATCAAGGAGGCTATTGAGGCACATGGTGGTCAGGCCGCGGGCTCGGTCGCGGCGTTCAAAGTGCTTAGCGCGGCCGATCTTCAGGCTCTGCTCGATTATTTGAACTGCATTTGACCGGAGGATTTTATGACTCGACAACTGCTCGGTTGGCCGCATCGTCGTGGTGATCGTCACCCGTCGTTGGCGACAGCACGCACGTGGTGGATTGCGGCGGGCCTTCTAGTAGCTCTTTGCTCACCGGCGGCTGCAGAAGATCCCATCACGCAGTGGAACGAGTTTCTTCTCAGGTTGAATTCCTCCGTTACGCCGCCCGCGACCGCGACGCTTCGGGGGCCAAATGCCGCGACCGTGGACCTGGCGTACGTGCATATCGCCATGTACGACGCCGTCAACGCAATCGAAGGCGGCTATACCCCGTTCGCCGTCGCGCTGTCCAATGTCCCGCCTGGCGCCTCGCCCGCAGCGGCCGCCGCAGCCGCCGCATACACCGTGCTCGTCAACAAGGTCTATACGCCAGTTGCGTTTCCGGCGGTCCAGGCGCAAATCGCCGCGCAGTACGCGCTTGCGCTTGCTCAGATTCCCGACGGCCCGGCGAAGACCGATGGCATCGCGGTCGGCCAGGCTGTGGCAACCGCGCTGATCGCACTGCGTGCGAACGATGGGTTGAATGCGAGCGTGCCCTACACGTTCCTGCCGCCCGGGCCTGGCGTCTACCAGCCAACACCCGGACCGCCTCCGACGTTCGCGTATGGGGGACCTGTGACGCCGTGGATGGCGAAGCTCAAACCGTTTGCGATTCTCTCGCCGTCTCAATTCCGCGCCGACGGTCCGCCGTCACTCTCGAGCGATCAGTGGGCCGAGGATTTCAATGAAGTAAAGGCGTACGGCGCAGCGAGCGGCAGCCTGCGCACGCTCGAACAGGACCAGATCGGCCTGTTTTACGGTCCCGAAAACGCAGCGTTTCAGATTGGTCGGACCCTGCGGTACCTCGCCACCGTACAGCAGCTCACACTGGCTGACGACGCCCGGTTCTTCGCTCAGGCGTACGTAACGATGGCAGACACATTCGTTGGGTGCTGGGATTCGAAGTATTACTACAATTTCTGGCGGCCGATCACTGCGATTCGGGCAGCAGACATCGACGGCAACGATGCGACGCAGCCCGATCCGAACTGGTCGCCGCAAGTCGTCACGCCGGGACATCCCGAGTACCCATCGGCGCACGGATGCGTGACAGGCGCGTACGCCCACGCGATCGCCGAGTTCTTCGGCACGAAGCATCTGTCAATCAGGCTCTTCAGCAGGACGGCCCCGCTGAGGCCGTATGCGGACTTCGACAGTACCGACGACATCATCAAGGAAATCATCGACGCGCGCGTGTACAACGGGGTCCACTACCGCACCTCCGTTGTTCAGGGTAGTGTGCTGGCGCACAAGGTGTCGCACTGGGTTGCGAAGCACTATTTTCAGCCTGTGGACTCGCACCCGCCTCACGGCCGAAAGAAATAGGGGTTTTCTGGCAAAACCGCCCGGCGGACGCCTGTCTGCCGGGCGGTCACGTTACGGGACCCTTACAAGAAAAGAACGGAAATCTAAGGCGCTTCTCAGGACTTTTCCGCCAATAAAACCCTTCGGTCTCAGTTCATATTTCGCCGCCCCAGCGTTATAGCAGATGTGCCCCAGACGGTCGGGGCATAAAGCTCCTTCAGATTTCAGCTGCGGACGGCTGCAGAGCGCTGTTTGGGGCAGTGATAGGGATGCCGAGATTGGTGTCAGGACCCGAATTGGTCAGTAGACACGCGCGACCTGAGTTGCCGATCTGACAGCCTCGCACGTGCGCCTCCGCTGATCGCTGGAAACACCCGTGAAGAAGTGCGGGGCCACGTTATGACCGAACCACAAACGCCGGCGCCGACAGCCGCGGATCCATCCACAGAGGTGGTGTCCGCAAAGAAAGAAAAGAAAAAGAAGGACAAGGTCCGGTCTGCCTGGATCTCGTTCGTCGGTCGAATCATGGCCCAGGTGATCGGCGCGACCTCGGCGATCGTGCTGGGTCTGATGTTCGTGCAGCAGCAGACAAGCAACGCCGCTGAAGGCGAGAAAGGCATGGCCGATGCGTCAGTTACGGCGACTGCCCGCATCGTGCCGGACGCACGATCGATAGCCGTCCTCCCCTTGGAGAACTTCTCCGGCGATCCGGCTGCCGACTACTTTGGCGACGGCATGACCGAGGCGCTCATCACCAGTCTGACGCAGATCTCTGGCCTCCACGTGATCTCCCGGAGGTCTTCGATGTCCTACAAGCAGGAGCGCAAGTCGTTGCGGGAGATTGCCGGAGAACTCGGCGTGCGTTGGATTGTGGAGGGCTCGTATATACGGAATGACGGCCGCATTCGGGTGACGGCCCAGCTCATCGATTCGACGACCGATCAACACCGATGGGCACAAAGTTACGACCGGACGCAGCACGACATATTGGCTCTGCAGGCCGACCTGGCCACCGCGATTGTCCGGGATCTTGCCGTGGCGCTCGTGCCCGAGGAGGAACAATGACGCCCCGGAAATCGTCCGCGGCCGCAGCACTGTTGACGACATTCCTCCTCGCGCCGGCTTCCCCCGCCGCTGGGCAGTCGGTGACCGCTCAACAGGCGACTGCCGCACAGACGGTGACGTTGGACCAGAAGGGCCGCGAGCCGGAGGAGCGCGAAAAGAAAAAGGTGGGGCGGGAGGACCCGCCCGCGACCTTCCGGTTCACGTGGAAGGAGCACCCGACGCTCGAGATAGGCAAGCGGACGCACGTAGATTTTCGCGCGCGCGTGCAGTCGGACGCGCGCAGCTCGGATGCGCTGGCGGCGGACGCCGACAGTCCGTCGTCGGACATAGCCCGCCGGCGGGTCGGCATCGGCGGGGACATCGAGCACCTCGTGGAGTTTCAGGTCGAACGCGAGCTGAAGGACGAGGAGCCGTGGCGGGACGTTTACGCGAACTACCATCAATTCGACGCCGTGCAGGTGCAGGGCGGCAAGTTCAAGCTGCCGTTCAGCCTTGACCAGAACACGAGCGCCACGAATCTCGACTTCGTGTATCGGTCGCTGGCCGCCAATCATCTCGCCCCCGGCCGCGACCGCGGCGTCATGGCGCACGGCCGGGTATTTCGACGTCTGCTGCGCTACGAGATCGGGATCTTCGACCACGACGGCCGGAACGGCCGAACGCGAAATGCCGCGCGTGTATTCGGCGGACGGACCACGGCCGGCCGACTGACTGTGCAACCGTTCAGGGCTGTTAAGTCGAACGCCGCTGACCTGCAGATCGGTGCCGCCTTCACCACCAGCGACGTGCCGCTCGGCTTTTCAAGCCTGCGTGGTCAGACGTTCCTCCATGCATCGTTCTTCGAGCCGGACTTCTGGGTGCAGGGCCAGCGCGTCCGCACGGGCTTCGAGTTGCGCTGGCGGCCCGGGCCCTTCTCGGTCAAATCCGAGTACATGCGCGTGACGACGGAGCGGCGTGGACAGAGCGTGGAAGACACCGACCTGTCACCGCTTGTCGCAACCGGGTGGTATGTCAGCGGCACGTGGGCGGTCACGGGCGAGAGAAAAGCTGACGGATTGAGCCAACCGCGCCGTCCGCTCTTCCAGGGTGGCTACGGCGCGGTCGAACTCGCCTGTCGGTACGACTCGTTGACATTCGGGAGCACGGCTTCTGGTGACCTGCCGTCGAGGAGTGTGCGCGCGGATGTGATCGAAGGCAACGCCGAACATGCCGTGACGTTCGGCGTGAACTGGTATCTCAACCGGTGGGTGAAACTCCAGTTCAATGCCATCAAGGAGTCACTGAAGGATCCGAGCCAGCTGGCGCTGCCATCTGAGTCCGGGATCTGGACTCGCGTGTTTCGGTTTCAACTCACGATCTGAGCAACTTTATGCGTCACCGTCGTGTTACCGCGATCGGACCGATTCTCGTGTGTCTTCTGACGTGCGCATCGGCAGGCGCGCACGCACAGACGACGGCCGATCTCTTCGATCGCAACACTGTCCACGAGATCCGCCTGTATGTCAATTCGAGAGAGCTGCAGCAGCTCAGGAATCATTACCTGGAGGACACCTACTACACCGCCGATTTCCAGTGGCGGTCGATCCGCGTGCGCAACGTGGCCATCCGGTCCCGCGGCGGCGCCAGTCGCAATCCGTCGAAGCCGGCGCTGCGGGTCGACTTCAACCGCTTTACGACCGGGCAGACGTTTCTGGGAATGACAGCGGTGGTGCTCGACAACGTCTGGCAGGATGGCACGTTCGTGGCGGAGAGCACAGCGATGGCGTTCTTCGAGCGGATGGGGCAGGCCGCGCCACGTGAGTCGTTCTGCCGGCTCTTTATCAACAACGTCTATCACGGCGTGTATGCGATTGTGGAATCGGTCAACGGCGACTTCGTAAAACGCGTCCTGGGGGAGAGCGGCGGGTACTTGTTCTCGTATCAGTACCATGATCCCTTTTATGGCGAGTACCTCGGAGACGAGCTCGCGCCGTACCAGCGATTGTTCGAGGCGCAGACACACGAGCTCGAGGCAGCCACCATTCTGTATTCACCGATCCGCGATCTCTTTCGCGAGGTCAATCACCCGGATGATGCGGTGTGGCGCGATCGGGTCGAGCAATACGTCGATTTGCCCCGGTTCATCACGCACGCCGCCATCGACGTCTTTCTCGCCGAGAACGACGGCATCCTTGGCGCGTCCGGCATGAATAACTTCTATCTCTACCGTCCGGCCGGATCGACCCGGCACCGGCTGTTCCCCTGGGACAAGGACAATGCCTTCGTCAACCCCCAGTTCGACCTGTTGACGCGAGCCGACGAAAACGTGCTGTTTCGCCGCGCGATGGCGTATGCTGACCTGCGCGCCTTGTATTGGCAGGTGCTCGAGGAGTGTGCACGCTCGGCCGCCGAGGACGGATGGCTGGAAGCGGAAATCAACCGAGCGTCAGCCCTCGTTGACACGGCGGTCAGACAAGATTCGCGGAAACCGTTCTCGAACGACGAGTTCGAACAGGGTGTTGCGCTGTTGCAGCAATTCGCGCGCAGACGGTCGAATTTCGTGCTCCAGGAAATAGACAAGTTGCGGCGTACCCCGTAAGATCTCTCGGTCGAGCTCCCCTTCGCCAACTGCCACATGAACCGGAAATGGCTGCTGCTCGTCGCAGCGCTGGCTTCGTGGCGCTGCTCGGGCGATTCTTCTGCGCCGTCGCCGATCCCGGGCCCGTCTTCCCCGGCGGTCCTGGTCGGTGCGGGCGACATCGCCGACTGCAAACTCCCGGGCAGTGAAGCCACGGCGCGTCTGCTGGATCGGATTCCAGGTACCGTGTTTACCGCAGGTGACAACGCGTACCCGTCCGGCACGGCGGAGGACTTTCGCAACTGCTATCACCCGACCTGGGGCCGTCATATCAGACGGACGCGACCCACGCCTGGCAATCACGATTACGAGCACACGGGCGGCATTCCGTATTTCGAGTACTTCGGGTACGCGGCGGGTCCACTAGGCCTTGGCTATTACAGTTATGAGGTCGGTGCCTGGCACGTCATTGCGCTGAACAGCGAAATCAGCATCCAGGCCGGGTCACCGCAGGCAGAGTGGCTGCGCGAGGATTTGACGAACAGCGGCGCACGCTGCACGGTCGCGATTTGGCATCGGCCCCTGTTCAGCTCTGGAGAGAACGGGGACAACCCCGATACCCGGCAATTCTGGCGCACCTTGTTTGAGTTCGGCGCAGAGATTGTCATCACCGGGCACGATCACAGCTACGAGCGGTTCGCGCCGCAGACCCCTGATGGGCAACCGGACCCGGCCCGCGGTCTGCGGCAGTTCGTCGTGGGAACCGGCGGCGCGGGTTTGCGATCCTTCATGGGGACGCGGCGCAACAGCGAAGCGCGCGGCTCCGTCTGGGGAGTGCTCGTGTTGACGCTGGAGGACGGCAGCTACCGGTGGGAATTCCAACCCATCGAAGGCGCGACCTTCCGGGACTCAGGTGCAGGGCAGTGCCATTGACCTATGCCGTATGTAGGGCGGGGTCAAGCCCCGCCCGCGTGGCGCGGTCTAAAGACCGCGCCCTACAGACGCGTGTAAGTCGACCGGACGGTGTGTCCGCGCGGACTCGTAGATCGCCTGCACCAATTCCACGCTGCGACGGCCTTCGCGGCCGTCGCACGCCGGCGTCCGGTCAGTCTCGATCGCGCGGATGAAGTCCTCGATGACACGCTGGTGCGCGCTGGCGTCCGACACCACGGGGGAGGATGCGTTCTCGACGCGATCCGGCGTTGCACCTGAGATGTCACTCTTGACGCTTCGCAGATCGACACGGGCCAGTCGATCGTGCTCCAGCACGATCGTACCTTGCGCTCCGGTGACCTCGAGACGACGCGGATAGCCCGGGGCGATGGACGTACCCGCCTCGATCAGGCCCAACGCGCCACTGGCGAACTCGAATACCGCAGCGGCGGTATCTTCGACCTCGATCTCGTGCAGCCTCGTCGCGGTCGCACCGTTCACGCGCGCGACCGGTCCGAACAACCACACCATCAGGTCGACGGTGTGAATCGCTTGATTCATGAGCGCGCCGCCGCCGTCGAGCGCCCAGGTGCCGCGCCACCGCGAGTCACGGTAGTACTCGGGTGGCCGATACCATTTCACGTGCCCGGAAATCAGCACAGGCGCGCCCAGCTCGCCGGCGTCGATGTGCCGCTTGATCTGCTGGACCGACGGACGCATCCGATCCTGAAAGAACACACCAAGCTTGACGTTTGCCCGGTCCGCCGCCTCGATCAGCGCATCAGCCTTGTCTGTGGTGATGTCGAGCGGTTTTTCAACGAGGACGTGCAGACCGCGCCGTGCAGCGGCGATGCCCTGCTCGGCGTGAACTCCCGAAGGGCTGCCGATCGCGACGATGTCCATCGGCCGATGCTCGAGAAATCGATCGATCTCGTCGTACACGGCCGCGCCAAACCGTTGCGCCAGCTGAGCAGTGCGTTCGCGATTCCTTCCGTGAAAGGCCACGACCTCCACGCCGGGAATCGCCTGCGCCGCTCGGGCGTGAGTCTCGCTGATGTTGCCGCCGCCGAGGATCCCGACGCGCATTTAATTACCGGGGGGCTTCGCCCCGCCGGACCCCCCATCGCCGTCGCTCGCGGGGCCCCTTTTGCCCCGCTCCGCTCCAGCGGGGCGCGCCCCTGGCGCGCCTAATTCGTTCTGGCCTAGCCGCAACGCGTACGAAATTCTCGTTGCGAGCTGCATAAACGGGCTGACGAAGACGCTCACCGCTCTACGACGTCCCAAGGCGCCTGATCTTGATGTTCCGGTACGACACCTGGTTGCCGTGATCCTGCAGCAGGATGTGCCCGTTCTGCAATTTGCCGAACCGCGCCACGTCCTTGAACTTGCTGGCGGCAATCGCTGTTCGGAGCGCAGGGCTGTCGAGATCGTACTGAAGGACGCGTTTGCCGTTCAGCCAGTGCTCGACTGACGGTCCCCGCACGACGATGCGGCTCTGGTTCCACTCCGTCGCCGGCTTCAACGGCCGATCCGTCGCGGCAAGGACGTCGTACAGCGCGGCCGTCTGCCGTTTCGGCCCCACCTTGGCGTCGGGATGCCGCTCGTCGTCGATGATCTGGTACTCGTGGCCGATGGCGCTGTCCATGTCTTCGAGCACGAAATACTTCAGGCCGCTATTGCCGCCGAGCGCGATCTGCCACTCCCACGTGAGCTCGAATCGATCGAAGGTTGCCTTGGAGATGATGTCGCGTGCGCCGCGCGTATCCTTTCCATCATTCGGCGTCAACGTCAGGATGCCGTTCTCGACGTGCCATCGGGTCTTGCTGGCGTCCGGCTGCTTGTATCCGCGCCATCCCTCGAGCGATTGCCCATCGAACAGGAGCGACCAGCCCGCCTTCCGCTCGTCATTGGTCAGTTGATTCGGGGTCAACTGATTGAGCGCAGGCTTGCCGCTCTGCCCCGCCAGAATTCGAACCGAGATCGACACGGCGACGATGGCAACCAGCAGCGGCAATCGAAGTTTGTGTGTCATGGTGATACTCAGATCTGAAATGGCAGCTCGCGCTGCAGTGACCACTGATTCTATCGTTTGATGGCCGCCAGCACGAACCGGATGACGCGCGCCCTCGGCGAGCGGAACCCGCCGAAGCTCGAGCGAGCGCTATCGAGCGGATGCATTTGCGAATACACTAACCGTCTCAGCGTCGACGGCCTGGGGCCGCCGAGCAAACATGGGAAAACTCTTTGACTTTACCGCTAAAGTATAGTACTTCACGCGAGGTTCCCGGACCGTGTTCGCCCTGACGGGTAAAGCGGCGGTCGTCACCGGGGCTGGATCCGGGATTGGCGAGGCCATCGCGACGCTCTTCGCGCGGCAGGGAGCTCACGTAATGGTCGTCGACGTCGAGGCGCAGAGCGCCGACCGGACTGTCGAGCGCATCCGCCGCGGCGGCGGGCGCGCGGACGCCTTCACGTGCAACGTCGCGGACGGCGGCGCCGTGGGGGAGGCGTTTGACGCAATCGACGCGACGACCGATCAGCTCGACATCCTCGTCAACAACGCGGGCATCGCGCACGTCGGATCGCTTGCGGCGACGACCGAGGCCGATCTGGATCGCGTCTACGCCGTGAACGTCAAAGGCGTGTACCACTGCGCGCAGTCGGCGCTTACCAGGATGCTCGCGCGCGGCGGCGGCGTGATCCTGAATATGTCATCGATCACGGCGCTGGTCGGCGTGGCCGATCGGTTCGCGTACTCGATGAGCAAGGGCGCCGTCCTGGCGATGACGATGTCGATCGCGCTCGATTACATGAAGCAGAATATCCGCTGCAACTGCATCTGTCCGGCCCGCATCCACACGCCGTTCGTCGACCAGTTCGTGGCGCGTCACTACGCCGGTCGCGAACAGGAAGTGCTCGCCCAGCTCGCGGCGTATCAGCCGATGGGGCGGATGGGGCGTGCCGACGAAGTTGCGGCGCTCGCGCTGTATCTCTGCTCGGACGAAGCGGCATTCGTCACGGGTCAGGCGTATCCGATCGATGGTGGAGTGCTGGTGGCATGAAGCTGATTCGCGTAGGTGATCCCGGCCGCGAGCGACCCGGTGTACAGCTCGCGGATGGTTCCCGCGTCGACGTGTCGGCGTTTGGCTCGGACTACGACGAGCGATTCTTTGGCGACAACGGCGGGCAGGAGCTGCAGCAGTGGGTGACGTCGGAGTCGGCCCGCGCGCCACGGTTCGCGCCCGAGTCGCGCCTTGGTCCTCCGTTGACGAGGCCCAGCAAGATCGTCTGCATCGGATTGAACTATCGCGATCACGCGGCCGAGAGCGGCATGGACATCCCGCGAGAGCCGGTCATCTTCTTCAAGGCGACATCGTCCATCGTCGGGCCGAACGATCCGCTCGTCATCCCGAAGAACGGCACCAAGGTCGACTGGGAGGTCGAGCTCGCGGTGGTGATTGGCAGGAAAGCAAGCTATGTCGAACGGGAGAACGCGGCTGAGCACATTGCCGGATTCGTTCTTCACAACGACTACTCGGAGCGCGCGTTTCAGCTCGAACGCGGCGGCCAGTGGGTGAAGGGCAAGAGCGCGGATACGTTCGCGCCCATCGGTCCGTTCATCGCCACCGCTGACGAGATCGCGGACGCTGGACGGCTCGGGATGTGGCTGACCGTGAACGGCGAGATTCGTCAGCAGAGCACGACGGCGAACATGATCTTCGACGTGCCGACCCTCGTCAGCTACGTCAGCGAGTTCATGACGCTGCTGCCTGGAGACATCATCAGCACCGGGACGCCGGCAGGTGTGGCGCTCGGCATGCGGCCGGCGCCGGTGTTCCTCAAGGCTGGCGATGTGGTCGCGCTTGGAATCGACGGGTTGGGGGAGTCGCGGCAGAAAGTGGTCGACTACGCATGAACCGTCACGTGCTGACCGTCGATCTGAAGGACGACCCGGCCGCCATCGCGGCGTACCGCGAGCACCACAATCACGTGTGGCCGGAGGTCGTCGAGAGCTTGCGGGCGGCGGGCGTGCGCCAGATGGACATTCACCTGCTTGGCCGGCGGCTTGTAATGGTTGTCGAACTCGAGGATGGCCTCGACATCGCGCGCGTGTTCGCGCGTCATGCTGCTTCGAGTCCGCGAGTGGCGGAATGGGAACGGCTGATGAAGTCGCTGCAGCAGCCTCCGCCGGGCGCGAAGCCTGGTGAGTGGTGGGCCAGCATGGAGCCGGTGTATCGCCTGGACCGATCGGAGCGGGCAACGGCCCACGTGGATCGTCTGCGAACCTCCTGACACAAACGCGCAGCAACCAGGCGCGCCACGGGCGCGCCCGCCGGAGCGGAGCGGGGCGAGGGGCCCCGCGAGCGACGGCGATGGGGGGTCCGGCGGGGCGAAGCCCCCCGGTCTAGTTTGGTGAGATGCTCGAGCTCCGGCAGGCCTGGAACGTACCCTCGCGTCCGCGCCCGATCGTCATCATTGGCAGCGGCTCGATCGTTCGGACTGCACACCTGCCGGCGTACCAACGTCTCGGATTCTTCGTGGCGGGGATTTTCGACATCGATCCCGAGGCGGCAAGCGAGACCGCGCGTCATTTCGGCATTCACACCGTCTTCGGCAGCCTTCGCGAAGCCTCTGCTCCATCCGATGTCGTCTTCGACGTTGCGGTGCCTGGCGATCAGATCGTGGGTGTCCTGCGCGCCCTGCCGCCGGGATCGCCCGTCCTGATTCAGAAGCCGATGGGAGAGAACCTGTCGGCGGCGAGGAACATTCTTCATACCTGTCGCGAGCGCGAGCTGACCGCGGCGATCAACTTTCAGCTGCGATTCAGTCCGAACATGCTGGTGCTCCAGGATCTCCTGGACCGCGGTCTGCTCGGAGAGATTACCGACATCGAAGTGCGGTTGGTGGTCCGTCAGCCATGGCACCAATGGTCATTTCTGAAAGGGGCACCGCGGCTCGAGGTGCTCTATCACTCGATTCATTACCTCGACGTGATCCGGCGTCTCGCAGGCGAACCGCGGGGCGTGTATTGCCGCGGGGTGGCACATCCGCGATATCCGGAGCTGCGCGATACACGAAGCTCGATCATCCTCGACTACGGCGATCGCATCCGCTGCTCGCTCGTGCTCAATCACACGCATCAGCACGACATGCAGCACCGTGCGTCCATGTTCAAGGTCGAGGGAACAGAGGGGGCCGCGCTGCTCACGATGGGCGTGAACATCGATTATCCCGGCGGACCACCCGACCGACTCGAACTGGCACGTGGCGCCGAACCGTGGCACCCGATACCGCTTCGAGGCTCGTGGTTCACGGAGGCGTTCGAGGGACCGATGTCGAACATGCAGCGATTCATCGCCGGGGAAGACGAAGCGTTGGTGTCGCCAGTTTCTGACGCAATCAAGACGATGGCGCTGGTCGAGGCGTGCTATCAGTCGAGCGCTGCGGGTGGTACCCCTATACCGGAACCGTGAAGTCTGAGACAGGTTCTCAGGTTCCTGGTTCCAGGTCGGTTCTGGTCCTAGCCAGGCGCGGCGGAACCGGCGTCGGGACCGTGGAACCGTGTGACCTGGAACCTGGAACGTGTGAACCTGGAACCTGGTCGCGGAGTCTCCATGCGTATCGACGCGCATCAGCACTTCTGGCACTACGATCGCGCCCAATACGAATGGATAGACGACTCCATGGCAGCGCTCCGGCGAGACTTCTTGCCGCTGGATCTCCGGCGCGAGCTGGACGCGGCGCAGATGGACGCGTGCGTGGCGGTTCAAGCGCGTCAGTCGCTCGACGAGACCAGCTGGCTGCTGTCGCTGGCGGAAGCGAACCGATTCATCGTCGGCGTGGTCGGCTGGGTCGATCTGCAGGCAGACGACGTGCACGCGCAGCTGCGGAAGGTCGGCGCAAATCCGTTGCTCGTCGGGATCAGACACATCGTCCAGTCGGAGCCGAACGATCGGTTTCTGCTTCGTCCGGCATTCTGTCGGGGCATTGCTGCGCTCGAGGAATTCGGCCTGGCGTACGACATCCTTATTTATCCGCGACACTTGCCGTATGCCGTCGAGCTTGCATCGCGCTTTGCGAGGCAACGATTCGTGCTCGATCATCTGGCGAAGCCGGACATCCGTCGCGGGCGGTTCCAGGAATGGGAGCGAGACCTACGGCGACTTGCGGCGTGCCCGAACGTGTGGGCCAAGCTTTCGGGGCTCGTCACGGAAGCTGACTGGCATCGCTGGACGCCCGATCAATTGCAACCCTGCTTCGATATCGCGTTCGACGCGTTCGGGGCGGATCGATTGATGGTCGGCTCCGACTGGCCGGTCTGCACGGTGGCTGGCGAGTACGCGCAGGTCATCGGCGTCGTCGCGGACTACCTCGCTGCGCGTCCAGCCGCCGAGCGCGAGGCGGTGCTGGGAGGTAATGCGCAGCGTTTCTGGAATCTGAGGCTCAGGACGGTTCTGTAGGGCGCGGTCTTCAGACCGCGCCCCGCGTCGGCGGGGCTTGAAAGCCCCGCCCTACAACACACACACGAAGCTCTGGGAGCGGATCGTCATGAAACGAGTCATTCTCGGCCTGCTGGCGGCGGCTATCGTGGTCGCAGTCGCCTGCCGCGGCGGCCGTAGCGACGGCAAACCTACGATTGCCGTGATCCCGAAGGGGACGTCGCACGTGTTCTGGCAGAGCATTCACGCCGGAGCCGAGAAAGCGGCGCAGGAGCTGGGCGTCACGGTGATCTGGCGAGGGCCGCTGCGCGAAGACGACCGCGACTCGCAGATCTCGGAAGTCGAAGGCTTCATCACGCGCGGCGTTTCGGGGATCGTGCTCGCGCCGCTCGACGAGTCCGCGCTGACGGCGCCGGTCGCTGACGCCGTGCACAATCACATTCCGGTCGTGATCATCGACTCCGGTTTGAAGGGGAGCGATTACGTGAGCTACGTCGCCACTGATAACCGCAAAGGCGGCGAGCTCGCAGGAGACTATCTGGCGGAGCTCCTGTCGGGCAAGGGCAAGGTGGTGCTCTTGCGCTACTCCGAGGGCAGCGAGAGCACGAATCAGCGCGAGCAGGGGTTTCTCGACGCAATCGCGAAGCATCCCGGTATCGAAGTCGTCAGCTCCAACCAGTATGGCGGAGCGGATGTCGAGGGCGCGTACAAACGGAGCGAATCGATGCTCAGTCGCTTCAAGGCGCCGGACGGCAGCCTCTCGATCGATGGCATCTTCTGCCCGAACGAGTCGACCAGCTTCGGCATGCTGCGCGTATTGCAGGACAACGGCTGGGCAGGCAAGGTAAAGATGGTGGGATTCGATTCGTCGGACAACCTCGCGAAGGCACTCGAGCACGGTCACATCAATGGTCTGGTGTTGCAGGATCCGGTCAACATGGGGTACCTGGGCGTGAAGACGATGGTGAATCACCTGCGCGGGCAGACGGTCGAGAAACGGATCGACACCGGCGTTCGACTGATACGTCGAGAGCACGTGAACGACCCGGATGCGAAGCAGCTGCTCAAGCCAGACCTCTCACAATGGCTGAAACAGTAAATCGCCGTAATTCCACTGAGCCAAATAACGGGCCAGGCGCGCCGCAGGCGCGCCCCGCCGGAGCGGAGCGGGGCGAACGGGGCGCCTCACCCCAGCGCGCAGAAAACGCGCGCCGGGGACCCCGACCCGCGAGCGACGGCGAGCCGGGGCCCCCACACCGCGGTGTTTGCGGTGTGGGGTGGGATGGGGGGTCCGGCGGGGCGAAGCCCCCCGGTCTAGTGTTCGAGATGCGCGGCGTACGCAAGACGTTCGGCGCGACAACGGCGCTCGACGGTGTCGATCTTGCCGTCGGGGCGGGGGAAGTTTGCGCGCTCGTCGGACAGAATGGGGCGGGCAAGAGCACGCTCATGGCGATTCTGGCCGGCGCGCTCGAACCGGATGCCGGCTCGATGGTGCTCGAAGGCGCGCCCTACGCGCCAAAGGATCCCCTCGAGGCTCGACGTCGCGGCGTCGCGATGATCTACCAGGAACTATCGCTCGCACATCACTTGAGCGTGATGGAGAACATCGCGCTCGGCTTCGAGCCGGCGCGCTTCGGGTTCGTACAGCGAGACCGGCTTCGGGCGATGGCGAGCGACGCGTTGCAGCAGCTGGGGCACTCCGACATCGCGCCGGACGCAATCGTTGGGGACCTGTCTCCCGCCGCGCAACAGCTCGTCGAGATCGCGCGGGCACTGGCAACGGGCTGTCGCGTGCTCGTGCTCGACGAGCCCACGAGCAGTCTTGGGCACGGCGACGTCCGCCGGCTTTTCAGTCTGGTGCGCCGGCTGAAGGAGGCCGGGCATGCGATCGTGTACATCTCGCACTTCATCGAAGAGGTGAAAGAGGTCTCCGATCGGATCGTCGTGCTGCGCGACGGGCGCAAGGCCGGTGAGGGCGTCACCGCTGCCATGCGGCCCGATGCGATCGTCTCGATGATGGTGGGGCGGACGCTCGAGGATCTCTATCCGAGGAGTGCACGTACTGTTGGCGACGCGATTCTGGAAATCAGCGATCTGACACCGGGTTCGGCGACGTTCACGCTGCATCGCGGGGAGATCCTCGGGATCGCCGGATTGCTCGGTGCGGGGCGCACGCGGCTGCTGCGTACGCTTTTCGGATTGGAGCCCGTGCGCAGCGGGCGGATTCGCGTGGGCGTGTACGCGGGGCCGGCGAGCCCGGAACGTCGCTGGCGACAGGGAATGGGGATGCTGAGCGAGGACCGCACCGGCGAAGGTCTTGCGCTCGGCCTGTCGGTTGCCAACAACCTCACGCTGTCGCGCCTCGACGATCTCGGACCTGGCTTCGTCGTGTTGCCGGCGCGTCAGGATGCCGCTGCGAACCGCTGGCTCGAACGTCTCGGTATCAGAGCCGCAGGGCCGCGACAACCTGTCGCCGAGCTGTCGGGGGGCAACCAGCAGAAAGTCGCGGTTGCGCGCTTGCTGCATCACGATGTCGACGTGCTCGTGCTCGACGAACCGACCCGCGGTATCGACGTCAGCAGCAAGGCCCAGATCTACGCCCTCCTCGACGGACTCGTGTCCGAGACGCAGACTGCCCGTCCGCGTGCGGTCCTGCTCGTCAGCAGCTATCTGCCCGAGCTCCTCGGCCTGTGCGATCGCATCGCCGTGATGTGCCGCGGACGCCTGGGCCCCGCGCGTCCTGCATCCGAGTGGACGGAGCACTCGCTGCTGATGGAAGCCTCAGGGACCCGAGTCGCTTCATGAAGGCGCGGCGCCTGCTCGACGAGAGCGGCGTTCTCATCGGCCTGGGGATCATCGCGCTCGCGTTCGGTCTGCTCATCGGTCCACAGTTCTTCAGAGCGGCGAATCTCGAACTGATGGCGCGCCAGACCGTCATCGTCTGCGTCGCTGCGTTTGGCATGACGATGGTGATCGTCTCCGGCGGCATCGACCTTTCCGTCGGATCGATCATCTCGCTGAGCACGGTCGTTACGGCTCTTCTGCTGCGTGCCGACCTTGGGCCTGCGATGTCGGCGTCGGGCGCCGTGGCGGCCGGCGCGATGTGCGGCCTCGTGAACGGGCTCCTCATCACACGCCTGCGCGTTGTGCCGTTCATCGTGACACTGGGAACGATGCTGCTCGTCAGAGGCGCCGCGAAAGGACTCGCCGACGAGCGGCGCATCGAGGCGCCCATCTCATGGCTGAATGGCCTGCTTCGGACGGCGCGCGACGGCAGCGGGTTCCTCGTCCCGGCGGGCATCTGGATCGCGATAGGCCTTGCGTTCGCCGTTGCCGGGCTGCTGCGCTACACGCGCTTCGGCCGACACCTGTTCGCGATTGGGTCGAACGAGCGCACGGCGCGACTCTGCGGCGTTCGCGTGAACCGCTGCAAGGTGTACGTTTACACGATTGCTGCCGCCCTCGCCGGGCTTGCCGGTCTGATGGAGTTCTCGAAACTGTCCGTCGGAGACCCGACGGTCGCGGTCGGCCTCGAGCTCGATGTCATCGCGGCCGTCATCATCGGAGGCGGCAGTCTGCTGGGCGGCAAAGGCAGCGTGCTTGGCACCATCGGCGGTGCGGCAATCATGGCAGTGATCCAGATTGGCTGCTCGCAAATGGGACTGCAGAATTGGGTGCAGCAGATCATCACGGGCACGATCATCGTCCTCGCTGTCGCGCTGGATCACTGGCGGCAGGCGGCGCGCGTGAGATAGCGGAGGGGACAGAGATCTCCGCCTCCTCCGTTCAATCAGGGCGCGGCAATTAACCCCGGAGTTCACTTGAGTTGACAATGTGCGCGGGTCCTGGCGCCCGGCAGCCCCACCCGTCCTCGGCGCCCAAGAGCCCAACCAACGGGGCAGGGCGCCTGCGCGGCGGGCGGGGCGCCCCGCCGTGCGCCACCCGCGTGAATTGTCAACTCAAGTGAATCGCGGTTTAGCTGATTCTCGAAGATGTCTACCACGATCAAAACACTCGAAGCGCTCGATCTGCGGTTTCCAACGTCACGCACACAAGCGGGAACCGACGCGATGCATCCGGACCCCGATTACTCGGCGGCGTACGTCATCCTGCGAACAGACGACGGCAGGGACGGGCATGGGCTAACATTCACGATTGGCCGTGGAAACGAGCTGTGCGTTGCCGCAATCGAGGCGCTCGGCCATCTCGTCATCGGCCAACGTCTCGAGCACATTACTGGGGATTTCGCCGGGTTCTGGCGGCGACTCGCATCCGACTCGCAGCTGCGATGGCTTGGTCCGGAGAAGGGCGTGATTCACCTCGCGCTGGCGGCGATCGTCAACGCGGTGTGGGATCTGTACGCGAAACTCGAAGCGAAGCCGTTGTGGAAACTTCTCAGCGACATGACGCCGCGGCAGCTCGTCGCGTGCATCGATTTCCGATACATCACTGACGCCCTCACGCCGGAAGAAGCCGTCAGCATGCTCGAACGGCTGGCGCCGACGAAAGCCGACCGCGCGGCCGAGCTTCTGCGCGTGGGCTATCCCGCGTACACGACGTCGGCCGGCTGGATGGGGTATTCGGACGACGGCATCCGGCAGTTGTGCCGTGACGCGCGATCAGAAGGCTGGACACATTTCAAAGTCAAAGTGGGCGGGCGTCCGGAAGAGGACGCCCGAAGAGTGGCGCTCGTACGTGATGAGATCGGTGCCGAGTGCCGGTTGATGATCGACGCGAATCAGCAGTGGGACGTCAACCAGGCAATCGAGCGCGTCCGCGCGCTCGCGACGTACGACTTGTGGTGGATCGAAGAGCCGACGAGCCCCGACGACGTGCTGGGCCACGCGACGATCGCGCGCGCCGTCCGACCGATCGGTGTCGCGACGGGTGAGCACTGCGCGAACCGCGTGATGTTCAAGCAGCTGCTGCAGGCCGGCGCGATTGACTTCTGCCAGATCGACAGCTGCCGCCTCGGCGGTGTGAACGAGAACCTTGCGGTGATCCTGCTGGCCGCCAAGTTCGGTGTGCCGGTCTGCCCGCACGCCGGTGGCGTCGGGCTGTGCGAGTACGTGCAGCACCTGTCGATGTTCGACTTCATCGCCGTCACGGGCACGATGGAGGGCCGCGTGATCGAGTACGTCGATCACCTGCACGAGCATTTCGAAGATCCGGTCGTGATTCGACGGGGACGGTATCTGGCGCCGACGAAGCCAGGCTACAGCATCACGATTCGTCCTGAGTCTCGCGTGGTGCATCGCTACCCAGAAGGGGCGATATGGTCCGGCAGTTCGGTAGCTCGGTAACTCGCTAGTAGCGCCTGCGGCTGCGGCGAGCGAGCGTAGCGAGTCGACCGCGGCGCGTGGGCGGGGTCCCCGGCGCGTTTTGTGCGCGCTGGGGTGGAGGCGGTGGGGCCCACGCGCATTGAGAGAAGATGCTCGGTCGCTCGACCCGTGGCCCTATCTCAAGGCCTCATTCGGATCGCCAGGCTGCCCGCCGTCACGGTTCGGCGGCGGGCGGCAAGGCCGAAGGCCGTCGCGCGAAGCGCGTAAGGCGCTTGGGGGTGGGGCCCCAAGCGCATTGAATAATGATGATCGGTGGCTCGGTAAGCCCGGTCGTCGATACAATCGGTTCTTGGACCGGGAGCCGGAGACCGGCACATCGCATGGTCATCAGTCGTCGCGGGTTGTTCGCGCTGGATTTCGCAGGAACGTCGAGACAGGCCACCGAGTGGCTGCGCGTGCATCGGACGGCGATGGCATGCCGCTTCGAGGTCACGCTCGCGCCGACGGATGCTGGCCACGTCAACGCGGCGCGCGCCGCCCTGGATGAGACAGATCGCATCGAGAGCCTGCTGACCGTGTTCCGCGAGACGAGCGAGCTCTCGCGCGTCAATCGCGAAGCAGCCACCGGTCCTGTCCGAACGGAGCCGGAAGTCTTCGAGTTGCTCCAACGCTGCGCGCGTCTCCACCTGGACACGCGTGGGGCGTTCGACATCACGTCCACGCCGCTGAGCCGCTGCTGGGGGTTTCTGCGTCGCGAGGGCCGGCTGCCCGCCCCCGATGAGATTGCGCGCGCGCGGGCGCTGGTCGGCACGAATCGCGTCACGCTCGACGCCGTACACTCCACGGTGCAGTTCGCCGCGCCCGGAATGGCCCTGAATCTTGGCGCAATCGGGAAAGGGTATGCTGTGGATCGCATGGGCCACGTGATGCGAGGCAGAGGTGTCCAGCATGCATTGATCTCGGCCGGCGGAAGCAGCGTGCTCGCGATTGGCGGACGCGGACGAGGGTGGACGGTGGACATCCGCTCTCGAGTGGACATCCGCTCTCGACAGGTCCGGCGCGAACGACTCGTTCGCGTCAGGCTTCGCGATGCCGCCCTCGGCACCAGCGGCGCGGGCGAGCAGTTCGTTCTCGTTGACGGCGTGCGTTATGGTCACGTGATCGATCCGCGCACGGGATGGCCTGCGCGAGGAATGCTGAGCGCAAGCGTCGTGACCCGCGATGCGGCGACCGCGGACGCGCTCTCGACAGCGTTTCTGATCGCTGGACCCGAGTTGGCGAAGCGTTACTGTACTTCGCATCCGGAGACGCTCGCGCTGCTGATGCTCGACGCCGGAACTGAGCGCCTGCAGATATTCGGATCGTGTCCCGGCGCGCAGGTGCTGTAGCCCCTTCGCGGATCAGCATAGAGATCCGCTGTCTCACTTGCATGGCGCATCACGGCCAGGTGTGGAATCCGAAACGCCAGGCTGCCCGCCGTCAGTTTTCAGCGGCGGGCGGCAAGGCCGAAGGAAGCGTGTAAGGACGAACGTTTACACGGAGTCTCAACATGATCCTCACTCCCGAACAGCGCGACATCGGTCGGCGGCGGTTTCTCCAGGCGCTCGCGGGCACGCCGGCGCTTGCGGCGCTCGGCGGCGCCGCGATGATGAAGGGGCCGGTGCGCGGCGGGCCCGTGCGGATCGGGTTCGTGGGTGTCGGCGGGCAAGGGCGCGCGCTGCTCGGCCGTGTGAACCCGGCGTTCGGGGAGGTCCGCGCGATGGCGGACATCAACCCGGACTCGCTGAAGAAAGCGGACGAAGTGCTCATCAAGCGGCAGCCTGCTCCAGCCAAACACTATGTCGAGTGGAAAGACATGCTGGAGAAGGAGGATATCGAAGCCGTCATCGTCGCGGTCCCGCTCTGGGCGCACCCCGATGTGGTCGTGCCGATCCTCGAGGCGGGCAAGCACGTGCTGTGCGAGAAGATGATGGCGTGGGACATGACCGGCTGCGAGCGCATGAAAGCCGCTGCGGAGAAGTCAACCCGCGTCCTCGAGATTGGCTATCAACGCAACTACAACCCCGTCTACCAGGCGGCCCACGACGGCATCGTCAAGCGCGGACTCCTCGGTGATGTCTATCACGTCCGGCTCGCGTGGCACCGCAACGGCAACTGGCGGCGCGAAGGCGCACCCCCGTCGCCCGACTACGATCCGTCGAAGTGGGGGTATCCGGATTTCGAGCATCTCTGGAACTGGCGCCTGTACTGGAAGTACTCGCGCGGATTGTTCGCCGAGTTGTGCAGTCATCAGCTGAACGCGACGAACTGGTTCCTGGATTCGGCACCGAACCGCGTGCAGGCGGCCGGCGGCGTTTATCGATACAAGGACGGCAAGCGCGAAGCTCACGATCACGTGTACGGGATCTTCGAGTATCCAGGCGGTCTCACGGCGACGTTCACCTCGGTCGAATCGAACGCCTTCGACGAGCGGTACGAGGCGTTCTTCGGGACGAAGGCCACGCTCATCATGTACAACGAGAGCGAGGCGCTCCTCTTCGACGAAGGTGGAACCGGCAAGCCGACGGCCGTGGAGCTTTCGTCCACACCAGGCGGCGCAGCTGTCGACGCATCGGAGACGAAGCCTGCAAGCGCCGGCGCCGCCGCGCGAACGACGACCGCGACGTCCGCTTCCGCCGATCGTCCTCAGGCCGGCGAGATCGAGATCTCACGATTCTGCGCAGCGGTCCGTACGGGGCAGCCGATCGCGTGCGGTCCGGACAAGGCGATGGCCTCGGCACGTGCGTGCATTGCCGCGACCGAGGCCGCCATCAAGCACGAGAAGGAGACGACGTGAGCGATGGCGCCGGTTATGCGCGCGTCGCGTCGTTCAAGACCGCGGCTGAGTTCCGTCGACATCTGTCTCAGAGCGGCATCGCGCTCGCGCTCGACGACACGCTGAGTACTCCGTACGAGTCGCCCCTCGCACAACCCATCACGGTCGACGGTACTCTCGTCGGCAACCGGTTCTGCATTCTGCCGATGGAAGGCTGGGACGGCACCCGCGAGGGTGAGCCTTCCGATCTGACACGCCGCCGCTGGCGCAACTTTGGCTCGAGCGGGGCGAAGTTCATCTGGGGAGGCGAGGCGGTCGCGGTGCGCCACGACGGCCGTGCGAATCCGAATCAGCTGCTGCTCGTTCCGCAGACGATGAAGTCGATTGCGGCGCTGCGAGAGTTGCTGATCGACTCGCATCGCGAACGATTCGGCAGCAACGCGGACGCGGATCTGTTCATCGGACTTCAGCTGACGCACTCGGGTCGCTTCGCGCGACCGGACGCGTACGATCGTCCGCAGCCGCTCGCAGCCTGTGCCCATCCGACGCTCGATCGGCGATTCGCGGCAGGCGTCCGTGTGATTGAAGACGACGAGCTCGATCGACTGGTCCTCTGTTTCACTGCCGCTGCGCGGCTGGCGCGTGACGCGGGCTTCGCGTTCGTGGACGTCAAGCAGTGCCATGGATACCTGGGCCACGAGCTGCTCGGCGCGCGTGCACGCGAGGGGCGCTTCGGCGGGCTGCTGGAGAACCGGACGCGGTTCCTCCGCGAGGTGGTGCGGGGCATTCAGGCGGAGGTGCCGGGATTGAAGATCGTCGTGCGCCTTTCAGCGTTCGACACGGTTCCGTACCGCCAATCATCGGATGGCGTCGGCGCACCTGAGATCGAGAGCGCGGCGACACACGGATTTGGCGTCCTCGTCGACGAAGACATGGACGCGGCGCTTGGCGAGGCGCACTGTGTGTTGCGCATGCTCGAGTCGATGGGCGTGCACGCGATCTGCGTAACCGGCGGCAGCCCGTACTACAACCCGCACGTTCAGCGGCCGGCGTTGTTTCCGCCAGTGGACGGGTACGCGCCGCCCGAGGATCCCTTGCGCGGCGTAGCCCGTCAGATTCTCGCGACCGCGAAGCTCAAGGCCGCGTTCCCGCAGCTGGTCTTCGTCGGGTCGGCCTACAGCTATCTGCAGGAGTGGCTGCCGAACGTGGCGCAGTACAACGTTCGAGAAGGGCTGACGGACTTCGTCGGGCTGGGTCGCTTGGTCCTGGCGTACCCCGATCTGCCCGCCGACGTTCTCGCAGGCAAGCCCCTGCGCCGCAAGTCGCTGTGCCGGACGTTCAGCGACTGCACGACCGGTCCGCGCATCGGTCTCGTATCCGGGTGCTATCCGCTCGATGCGTACTACACGGCAATGCCGCAGGCGGCGCGGATCAGGGACATTCGAACGGCTGCCGCTGCCGAGCGTGCGGCGGCGGATCAGCGGCCCTGAGCAGTCTTCGGTCAAGCGCGACGATGAATAAACGCAGAGGACTGCCGAGGAGCAGAGAGGTCTTCTTGCGCTCAGCGATCTCGGCGTTGAAACGGTCAGTGATGAGTGGTCATGCCCCTCTCATTGAGAAGCTCGGCGCTCACGGTGCGTCTTCATTGACGTAGAGCGCGAACACGTACGTCTTGTTCTCGTACCAATTCGCATCGAGAAGTCTGAGTCTGACGCCGTACTGACGCAACTCACGTGCCCGCGGTCGCACCATCCCGTACGGATCCCGGCGGAATGCCACGATCACCTGATCCGATCGCCGCAGCAGCGCCGGCGTCCATGGCGTGGCGAGCACTTGATCCTGGAAGGGAACGGGGACCATCATCGCATCCTTCCGTTGCAGCGCGGCGAACAGGTAGGTCTCCCAGAAGCTGCCCATGAGGACGCGGCCCGGTGCTTTTCGTGCAATCGCACGAGCCGTTGTCTTGTCCAGTTCGTATCTAGGATTGTGCGGCGCACTCGGGAAGCGGACCGCCAATAGCACGACCGCGAGCACAGCGAACGCGGGCTGAGCGTATGTTCTGAAACGCGTCGCCTGAACTGAGCGCTCGATCAGCAGAAAGATCGTCAGGATGCCGCTGATCGGGCCGAACAGGTTCGTCAGCGTCAGAAAACGCGCGTCGTAGCCGTTAATGCGAACATGATCCACCAGCACGGCGAGCGTGAAGTTCAACGCCGCGATGCCGAGCGCAGCCATCGCGGCGATCGCCCCATCGCTCGCAACGGCTGCTCTCAACTCTGAAGCCAGGTCCCGACGCCGTCTGATCAACGCGTATGCGAGCGTGGCCGCGAACGCGATAGATGCCAGCACCGGAACGAGGTACAGCGGATACCATGACAACGCGCGCAGCTCACGTGCCATGGTCGAAAAATTCTCTGCCAGATGACCTGTATCCAGTCGGAAATGTGCCTGGAAGTCGTTGCCGTAGTGCGTCAGTCCGTAACGGTGATACGCCGCCTTCTGAAGTCGCTCGACAACCGTCGCTGCCAAGACCGCGGTCAGAGCCAGACCGTACGGCCTCAGTACGCTCTTTCTCGATCGTTCAGCACCTTCTTTCAGCACGCCTCGCACACCCTCGAGGCTCACCAGGAACAGCAGAAAAGGCGTGCTGGCTATGGAGCTCCAGACCGCGAGGAATGAGAATCCAGTCGAGAGGAGGAACCACCGC
>Ga0114129_10002280_pt1 | contig 26558 bp, 20 predicted proteins | sample RhiMetdeltSRZDD1_FD_80071 | JGI IMG/M metagenome (GOLD analysis project Ga0114129, IMG submission 80071) | Populus rhizosphere microbial communities from Tennessee, USA - Rhizosphere MetaG P. deltoides SRZDD1 (version 2) (version 2) | ecosystem: Host-associated > Plants > Roots > Rhizosphere >...
TGAACTCTGGAGTTGTAGCGGTCGCTGGACGCACCACTTTTCGTACGAGAACCTTGTGATCCGTCGTATCGCGCGCGGGAGAACCATCGATGATGATCTTGTCTCCGATCTTGAGTGTGAATCGATTTACACCACCCTGGGAGAGCTGAGTTACACCGCCCCATTCGCCGCCCCATCGAGTTACGTTCCCATCTTTGTCCGTTACTTCGATACTGATGAATGAATGGGGATTGCGAATGTTGAACTCGGTTACAGTGCCTTCGAGCGTAACGACTTTGTCTTCTATATAACTTCCGGCGAATGAGTGGTGAGCGTCAGCGACGACTCCCGTCAAGAGCATCGCAAAAATCGTCGCGATAAGTAGCCCGGACTTCATGCTGTCATCCTCCAAGAGACTGGATCTAATTAAGAATTCTGCAGGTAAAGCACAGTGCCATATGGCAAATCGCTATGTCAATGAGCCATCCATCCTACTTACCACTAGTCAGGCTTTTATAAATGGCTTCGACAAACATCGGCGCTGTCCAGGATGGGTTCCTGGCGAATCGCGGCTCGTACTCGTACGTATAACTCGGTTTCGCTGCCTTGATCTGGTCGAGAGTCATGCCTTTCTTGATGGCATTTTGAACGCGATCCCGAATGATCGTGACCATATCCCGGTACTCCAGCACATCGTGCTCGTCGCCGTAACGGCCATGTCCAGGAATAATCATCGTGCCTCCCTCTTGCAGGTGCTTTGGGACCGCTATCTCCAGGAGCGTATTCAGACCTTCGAGTATTCCATTGATTGAACCACCGTGTGCGAGATCGATATATGGAAAGCTGATCTCATCGAAGATGTCGCCGGTTGCGATTACATCCGACTTCCTGAACCAGACGATGCTGTCACCCGCCGTCGTCGCATTAGGAATGTGCATGAGGATGACCGGCTCGTCGTTGAAGTAAAAATCCTTCGATTTACCAGGATACGTACTCGGCGGCCAGCGATCGGTGGGAATCTTCGCCTCACCAATTTCCGTCATTAACCGCAGAAGATTAGCGTGGGCAATGAGATCCCCTTCATTCGGCCTGCCTCCAAGTCCCGGCCCCGCCTGATTGAGAAAGCCGGCTTTGACAAAAGGTGCATTCGCCCCCGTGTGATCGTCCGCGAGCGTTGTGTTAATAATCGTGCGAATTGGCTTGTCCGAAACCTTTCGGACTGCAGCCATAACCTTGTCGCTCATCTTCTCGTATCCCGTGTCGACGAGCAGTAGACCGTCATTGCCGACTTGCAGGGTAATGTTTGCACCTGCTCCCGCAATTAAATAAATATTGCCCTGAATTTTTATTGTTTGCGCTTGGAGTTTGGAAAAATCCGGATTCTGAGGAATCGGCATTTGCCGAGGAGTCCTGATCTGCTGAGCCGGTTGTTGCGGAGCCGGCTGCTGCGCGGGTTGTTGAGCGCCGGCCAGAACAGAGACACCGAAAGCCGTCAAAAGTATCGCGATCTGGTATAGGGTCCTTTGCATGATTATTCCTTAGGAGGTGTGTAGACAGCTTTGGGCAGCGTTTTCATCCTGGACCGATATTCCGGATACATCGTCTCCGGCCCTCCCAGTGTGACCTCCTGAGGCAAGTTGTGCGTCGCCGCATACTCTGCGACGTAGGGGTTCTCTCCGGCAAAGTAGCTCGGGACTTCTCCTCGAGCCCGTTCGCCTTCTTCAATGTATTCACACGGCCAAAATGGAGTGAACGTGTTCGGATTAGGAACGAGATTGAAGTCCTCGCTCTTGATCAACGGCTCCGCCAAGTAGATCGGATCTTCCGTGACGCTGATATGTGTCAGCAGGTCACCGTGGCGCACATAGTGTTCGATCACTGTCACCTCGTCGCTCGCCGGAATGTTTTCGCGGCGGTGCCAGCCTTGTTTGACGTGCGTCGTCGTAACCGTCAACATGTTACCTTCCCAGACACCGGTCGAGAATCCCATCCACGTATGGGCAGCGTACTCGGATGGGTGTGGACGGCCATCCATCCAGATCGTTCGGCTTTGCTCATAAGTATTAATGTACTCATGTATGGCGATGAGCTGATGCGTGATCTCATCCCTTTCTTCCCACATTCGCATCTGCAGTGGACCACGATGAATGTATTCGACGACATGGACCTGGCATTGGTGCTCAGGTAAGGACAGCCGGCCCGGACGATAAGCCAACCCCCACTGACGCGCATAGTCATTAATCGGAAGGCCCAAGAATTCCACAAGCGATGGTCCGGCAAGGCGCTCGGGGTTGTCCTCGTCCGCTACTCTAGGAGCCCACACCCCTGTGAAGTCAACCTGAGCGAAAGCGGGTATACCAGCAAGAAACAACAGAACAAAAACGCATGGAACAACCAGCCTAGCCCGAATTAAGACGTACATAAAGACTCCTTAACATCACACCCACTCATTTTTGCGAATGGTAGTACGTTCACAAGGTCCAAGTCCATGGGCCGGAATTCCGAGAGAATATAATGTGCACCTCAATGTGCAGCCCAATCATCTGTGTTGTTTCAATGATAGCGACAATGTGGTTCATGCAGCCACAGTGGTTCGGAACATGGACTTTGAACCCTGCGAAGTCCACACTCAATGCGGAGTCCAGATACAAAAGAGTCACTTCGCGGATTAAGCCATGGCAAGGCGGCCTGAAGGTCGTTTACGACATGGTCGGTACCCGGGGCGGCGTAACACATATGGAATGGACCGGAAAACTCGATGGGAAGGATTATCCGGTCCAAGGCGTCGACTATGTCCTCACAAACGCCTACACGCCCGTTGATGATCACCATTACCAGATCGTCATCAAAGTGGACGGTGAGATTGTTGCGACGGCAAACGTCGCCGTTTCGGCGGATGGTAAAACCCTGACGACCGTTACTACCGAAAAAAATGCGCTCGGCCAAACGAACACTACGACTGCTGTTTACGAGCGATCCATTTGATTGCAAATCACAAGTAACTCACTCATCGGGCCGGACCCAACGGAACCGGCTACTCAAAACTCGAAACGTATCAAACTCGACCAGTTCAAGCCGGGTGTGAATTCGGTATCCGTCCATCTCGCCATCGAAGGTCAGCTGATTCGGTGCGGGGCGTTGGAATGTGAAACTCGCCTTCCATTTTTTGCTATTGCCCTTCGTGAGCGTCAGAGTGTTTTTATAAACGTCGATATCGGCGTTATAGCGTGCAAACGAATCATCCAGGCGTTGGAACGCTACCGTCGTAGGCGAATCAAAGATGACACGCCGCCAGCGTCGATCATAATCGTTCAACGATGCGGGCCGGGCTTGGCCATCGATAGAAAGCTCGTCCACATTCCATATCCCGTATAACGGTGATCGGGGACTGCCGCCACCCGCCGCATACCAATAGCTCCAGTTAGCATAGGTCTGCATGCTTAGCAGATAAATTCCGAAAATCACTTGTGCCCCCAATGCAAGACGGTTCGCACGAATGCCGGCGAAGAGCTGGGGCCGCAGTGACGGAGGGACCTCGCGATTCAGAAAAAAGAAGTCCAGCAACCGACGCAAATCCGACGCGAGCAGAAATACGCTCAGGACGATTAGATGAAACGAGATCTGCTTGAGCCCGATGTCATAAGCCATATTCAAGACGAACACCTGCGTCATGTCGGCGAGGCAAATCATGGCGCCTAATGTCGTGCTACGAGGAATCAGTAGCAGAATCCCACCCAACACTTCCGCAGAACCCGTAAAGATCTCGTATGCCGGCGAAGCGCCAATCGACGTCCAGAGCAAACCACTCATCGAAAGGTTGCCCACAGGCGTAACTAACGTATTCAGCGGTGGCCGAGGAAATTGAATGGGAATGATCTTCGTTATGCCGTACTCGAACATGGATGCCGCCAACGCGAAGCGGATGAACAGACGAAACCACTTGTGCAGTACGACGTAATTTTTGCGGCCCCGGTCGAGAATGGACCAGACGCTTGCTGCAAGCACTGCCACACTGAACAGCCAGAACAGCTGTACCCAAAAGAACTTGGTTTCGCCGCTGTTTCTGCCGAAAACAAGCGGTTCACTTATGCCGAAGATATGCGCCGCAACCCATAATGTGATTGGCCGCATGGGCCAAAACAGTCCGAGCCCGCGGAAGTCAATCCCTGGAAACAGAAATAAACTGCCGGCGATTTGAGTGGCGAGACAAAATAGCCCAAGGTAAACAAATGAAAACCGAAAGGCGAAAAGAGTAAAGGGCTGCCAGATATCTGTGTTGCTTTTTTTCAAGTGTGCATTACAAACCGCGCGCGTCGCGCGCTGAAGCGCCACCCTTCTTGAGTACGCACGAACTCATCTTCGAATTCGCCAACCAGGCGCCGTGCATCGGCCTGAACACCGAAGTGAGCGTCAGTTGGGTCGTCTGCATTCGCGGAATAAACGACAGCATATGTAAGACCGCGCGCCTGATCGCTGGAGTCCACCTGAATGCGAATATTCGTACAAATGTGCCGCGTCACCCGGCCAGACGGTCGCGACCGATACGATTTCAGAATTGAGGCACGTCCGATGAGTGGATCGCCCGTGGGCCTTGTCATGCTTCCGTTTTCCGCAAACAGCAAAACGAGAGCGTCGTAATTCTGCGCATCGCTGAAGTATACGAAGTCTACAACGAGCCGCGTGCAGGCACGCTCGATCGAAATGATTTCCTGGTCGGTCATCGCCATAGTCGCTTGGACGCGAGATCCGCGCCCTCGACGAGTGCCTTCAGCTTTTTAAAAGAAATCTCCGCATCCATCTTCCCGATACCGGCAAACGTGCCGAAACCACAGTCTGTCCCCACGATGATGCGCTCACGTCCGACGAACTCGGCAAACTGACAAGTACGTTGGGCAACGAGTTCAGTGTGCTCCACATAATTGGATGTCGAAGTCAGTAAACCCGGAATTAGAATCTTGTCGTCGGGAATGTGCGCATTTTTCCAGACAATCCACTCATGCGCATGGCGCGGATTGGATGCCTCGAACTGAATGCCCACAGGTTTTGCCTTTAGAATAATCGAAAGAATTTTCTCGAGAGCAATGTCATAGTCGTGCGGCCCTTCGTAATTGCCCCAACAAACGTGCATACGGAGTGAATGAGCCGGGATCCTACGTAGTGCGTGGTTCAATACCTCGACTTGGTGTTCCGCACGTTTTAGAAATTCAGATTCGGTCAGGTCTTGAAATCCCGTATGTCGAGCCATTGCGAGATCGGGGCAATCAAGCTGAAGCACAAGCCCGGCATTTACGATCGCTTCATACTCTGGTTGCATCGCCTCGGCGATCGCTTCAACATAAGCGGCATGCGTCGGATAGTACTTGTTAGGCTGAAACGCTGAGACGACTCCGGGTGAAGCCGCGTTCATGAAACCCTCACGCGCTCCGTGTTTACGAACCGCCGATTTGAGGTTGGCGATGTCCTTTTCGAGATCAACATGACCGACAAACTTTATCGGACCGACGCATGACCGGCGTTTAAAGGTTTGCTTTCCGGCGAAGACGGCCATGCGTGCCCGAAAGTCCGGATAGTCTTGCAGGTCCAGTGCGACTTGTCGCGGATTGTCGCCGTCGAAGCCGGTAAGCCTGTCCTTGATATAGGTCGCGTATCCGATCTTCGATGTTTCTCCGTCGCTGACGATGTCGATCCCCGTCTCGACCTGCTTTCGGACGGTTTCCGACACGGCATCAGCCATGATTCGGTCGAATTCGGCACGATCGTACGCCTCCTCCTGCTCTCTTCTGAAAAGCATGTCTACAACAGCCTGCGGACGCGGCAAGCTGCCGACATGAGTGGTGAGAATGCGATCCGTGCTCAGCTTCATTGGCCGGGTAGTATATCTAAAGCAATTCCGCGAGCGTCGTGATTAATGCGGCTCAAACCCGGACCGGGAGCGGCTGAGAACGAATGTTGGACTGCTTCAAAACACAGGCGTCATTTCCTGTCCGGCAGTGCGAAAACGTACAAGGCATTCCCCGTCGCCGGGGAATGAATATCGGGTTCGATCGTTGCCGGCACGTTTCGGGGGCTCCCTCCTCCGTTGCCAGTCGGAATCGCTACGTACTGCTTTCCATCGATCATGTAGGTAATTGGAAACCCCTGCACGGACGTTCCGAGCCTCGTCTCCCAAAGAACCTTTCCATTCGCCACGTCCACGGCTTTGAGGGCCCGATCCAAACTGCCTGCAAATGCAACGCCACCGCCGGTGGACAGGACTGAAAGCAGAAAAGGCGCGCGCTGCTCGATCGACCAAAGTTCTTTCATGGTTCGAACGTCGAACGCAGCAAGTTTGCCAACGTTACCGTTATTCCCAGGCATTTCATAAAATCTCCGCGCCGCACCTCCGGAACTGCCGCCACCTTCTTTCAGTTCAAACTTTTGGCCGTTCAATTCGAGACAGCTCTGACTCAGCGGAATGATCAAGCGATTAGTTGGCTGGTGATAGCTGATCGCGTGCCAATTGTGGCCGCCGGAGGTGCTGGGACAACCCTGAATCCACTGGCCTGTTTCCTGCTCGAGAATATCCTGACGATAGGTGGGGCGACCGGTAGCCGGATCGAATTTCGCCCAGACGTTCTGAGGAAGGGCTTCTTTATGTCCAAGGTATTTTCCTGTTTTCCGGTCGAGTTTCCAGAGGACGGCGTCTTTGCCGGCGGTAAACAGCAGGTTTTGCCCTGCGTCGTCCACGAGAATCCGCTCGAATACGATATCGAGATCAAGTGATTCGCCCGGAGCATGGTTGTAATACCAAACCATTTTGCCTGTGTCGGGGTTAAGTGCGATTGTCGAGTTGGCGTAATCGGTTGCACCTGCGCCTGACTGTCTGCTGGCTTGGGTCCAAGGTTTCGCCTGTGCCGTTCCCCAGTACGTAAGATTGAGGTCCGCGTCATAACTCCCGGTAATCCAAGACTCTGCTCCCGCACGAAACAGATCGGGAAGACTGCCCCACGTCTCGCCACCGGGTTCTCCGGACTTCGCCACGGTATGGAATTTCCAGAGTAGCTTTCCGGTGGCGGCGTCATATGCAGAGATGAAGCACTTCTCTTCGCGATACGTGGAACATCCGTTTCCCGTAATGCCTTGTATTGCCTTTCCCTTCACGATGAGAGGTCCACTGCTTGCCGCATACGTCACGCCGTTATCCCGATTGCCGATCGTTGTGTCCCAAATCGTCTTGCCCGTTCTTGCATCGAAGCCCATCAAGTGGGCATCGCTGGTCGCAAGAATGATCTTGTCGTCATAGATCGTGATACCACGCATTGCCGCGGCGCCTGGGTTCGTGCCGTAACTGTTCTCCCAGATCAATTCGCCGGTCTTGCCATCCAGAGCCTGCAAGACGTTGCCTGCGTTATTCAGATAAATGATGCCGTTATGTACGATCGGCGCAGCCTGCGTCGTGCCGCCTTCCGTCATCGACCAGACCCACTTCAGTTGCAGGTCTTTCACGTTGTCGCGGTTGATCTGATTCAAAGGGCTGTAACTCGTTGCGTGATAATCCCGACGGATCATCAACCAGTCGCCGGGGTCCGGATTGCGCAGCATCGCGTCCGTTACGGGAGTGAAATTCTTTACTTCGCCGGCTACGGTGATTCCTCTGGGTGCAGCCGGGGCGCCTCCGCGCTGCTGGCCCGTCAATATGACAACGCCGACCGCCATCGCGATCACAACTAGCAGAAGAGTTCTTCTGATATTAAGCATGGTGCCTCATTTCAGAATCCAGCCCCAGAGGGTTCCCTCCGGCGCCTTTTCACTAGAAATCACGATGTACAGCTTGCCTTCTTTCAAGCCGGCGATTTGGTCCTGGCTCAAATCAAAGGTGCCACTGACTGTACCTTTGCTGGTCTTCGTTACTATGAGTTCGAGAAATGCAGATCCGCGCACGCCTGTGGCGACGCCCTTATGGACTTTAGCGGCCGTTGCCGGGCTGGGCATACCATCGAATGCGGCATTTATCGTGAGCTTGGATCCCGCCAATATCGCCACGCCGCTGCCCGAGCCCGCTACGGTCGAGCGCATCCCAAGATCCATTGGAACCGGTGTAAACCGAATCTTGAATTTCTCTTCGGTTTGCGCGACCAACAGACTTGTTGAAAGGAGTGCTGCGAGAGCCCATACCTGATACATGATTGCCCCCGAATTTTGGCGGAACTATACCAAAAAGAGGAAGCGAATATAGCCCTTTCCTGACTTGTCCCTCGATTACACTCATCGCCATGATGAAGTTCGTTCTTGTCTTAATCGTGATTGCCGCTCTGACGACTGTCGGCATGGTCTATAAGCGCCTGGAGGGGCAGGGACCTGAAATAGCGTTCGATCGTGACCTGAAGGTACTCGGACGCACTCCAGCATTGAACCTGACGGTCCAAGACTCAGGCACAGGCCTGAAACACGTGACCGTTCGGCTCAAGCAGAAGGATCAGGATGTCGTTCTGGTGGATGATTCTTTCGAGAAAGATAAAGAGAAGTCCACGAGCTATGACGTCGGTAAGTTGATTAGCGATAAGTTCAAGTTCCAGGAGGGCGACGCTTCCATAACCGTCAGCGCAACGGACTACGCATTACGGAACTTTGGACGAGGAAATGAAACCGACTTGGCGAAGGATTTCGCGGTCCATCTCTACCCTCCGAAGCTCGAGGTTCTTGAGGGACAACACTACATCAATCAGGGCGGCTCGGAATGCGTGGTCTACCGCGTATCGGAAAATGCGGAGTCTTCCGGTGTTCAAGTTGGTGACCGTCTTTATCCAGGATTTCCCGTGCGTGGTGCGGAGAAGGGCCTCAGATTCGCACTATTCGCCCTTGAATACGATTGGCCAGTGGACACTCCGATCAGAGTCGTAGCTCGTGATGCTGCAGGCAATCAAGCCACCGCCGAATTCTGGCATAAGGTGTTTCCCAAAAAGTTCAGGAGCCGCAACATTCCACTGGAAGACAGCTTCGTTCAGAAAGTCGTACCTGAAATTATGGGCCGCACTTCAGACGTGAAGGATCAGGGCGACCCCGTGAAAACGTTCGTCGAGATAAACAACAATGTGCGCAAGAAGAATCACGAGACGATTGCGAAACTGGCCGCTCAATCCTCTGGAGAGTTTCTGTGGAAGGGGCCCTTCCTTCAATTAAGCAATTCGAAAGTGGAATCGTTTTTTGCGGATCGCCGGACGTACGTTTATCAAGGCAAGGCCGTGGACCAGCAGGATCACGTCGGGTTCGATTTATCCGTGGTACAACACTATCCCATCGAAGCTGCGAATGACGGCAAAGTTGTCCTCGCGGAATATTTTGGCATTTACGGCAACACCGTCCTTATTGATCACGGAGCCGGATTGATCTCGCTATATGGTCATATGAGCGAGATCGGCGTTAAATCTGGCCAGATGGTTAAGAAGAAAGATGTGCTCGGAAAGAGCGGCGCAACCGGCTTAGCTGGCGGAGATCATTTGCACTTTGGCCTCTTCTTGCAGGGAGTGCCCGTGAACGCGACCGAATGGTGGGACGAGAAGTGGATCCGGGAGCACGTCTTGGATCGCCTCAAATCTTAACGAGAGAAACGGTACAAGGCAGAATTTGAAATTGGACGAATCCTGCACCTGAAATTCGAAATCCGAAATCGTAAATTGGAGTGATGGGTTGCGTCCAATCTGCGATTTCGGATTTCGAATTTCAGGTGCAGGATTCGTCCAATTTCAAATTCTGCCTTGTAGTTCCTTCCTAGTACCGGTAATGAGATGCTTTATACGGCCCTTCCACCGGCACACCGATGTACGAGGCCTGCTCAGTCGTGAGCTTTGTCAGCTTCACACCAAGATGCTCCAGGTGCAGCCTGGCAACTTCTTCATCGAGCTTTTTGGGAAGCATATAAACCTTCTTTTGATACTTGCTCCCGTTCTCTTTCAGATCGAGCTGGGCCAATACTTGATTCGTGAATGACGCCGACATAACGAAGCTCGGATGCCCAGTTGCACAACCGAGGTTGAGCAGACGCCCTTCAGCAAGGATCATGACGCTGTGGCCATCCGGGAACTTCCACTCGTCGTACTGTGGCTTGATATTGATTCGCTCGATGCCGGATACCTTCTTGAGACCAGCCATATCGATCTCATTATCGAAGTGTCCGATGTTACCCACGATTGCTTTGTCTTTCATCTTGGACATGTGTGCCGTCGTGATCACATCTTTGTTTCCTGTGGTCGTGATAAAGATATCCGCGGTCGATATAACATCTTCGACTGGTTTGACCTCGTAACCTTCCATAGCCGCCTGCAATGCGCAGATTGGATCGATTTCAGTCACAATGACACGGCAGCCTTGGCCACGCAGTGCCTGAGCGCATCCTTTGCCGACCTCACCAAAGCCGAGGACGACTGCAACTTTGCCGCCCAACATCACGTCAGTAGCTCGCATCAGGCCATCAGGCAACGAATGCCGGCAGCCATAGATATTGTCGAATTTGCTCTTTGTCACGGAGTCGTTGACGTTAATGGCAGGGAACAGCAACTTGCCCATCTCTTCCATTTGATAAAGGCGATGTACGCCCGTTGTCGTCTCTTCGGAGACCCCTTTTATTCCTTTCGCAATCTTCGACCACACGCCCGGCCGTGCCTTGAGTTCTCTAGAAAGCGTGCTCAAGATCACTCCCCATTCCTCGGGATCGCTGGCAGCATTGAAAGAAGGCACTTTGCCGGCCGCCTCGAACTCTAGGGCCTTGTGCACAAATAAAGTCGCGTCACCACCGTCGTCGACAATTTGAACGGGTCCGGAGTCGTCGGGCCAGCGGAGCGCTTCCGCCGTGCACCACCAGTATTCCTCGAGGTTTTCGCCTTTCCAGGCAAATACAGGAATGCCGCGAGGATTGGCCGGTGTTCCACCCGTCTCCGGCTTGCCGACTACAACGGCCGCCGCGGCATGATCCTGTGTTGAAAAAATGTTGCACGATACCCAGCGGACGTCGGCGCCAAGCTCGGCAAGAGTCTCGATCAGCACAGCTGTTTGAATAGTCATGTGCAGGCTGCCCATGATCTGCATTCCCGCGAGCGGCTTGCTGGCCGCATAACGCTGGCGAACAGCCATCAATCCGGGCATTTCTTGTTCGGCAAGGCGGATCTCCTTCCGCCCAAATTCGGCGAGGGACAGATCTTTTACTTTGAAGGGCTCACGACCAGCCTTCCGAGCCTCATCAAAAACGTGTGTACGCTCGATGGTAACGGACATTCGATACTCCTTTAGTGATTAGATCGTTTGTAACACTTTACTTATTTCGCCGCGCCGTCGCGACGAATAACGAAGGACCTTTGGCTTTCGATTCCGGGGGCAACATGTGCCATCGGACATCTTTGAAACCGGCGGCGTGCAACCACTGAGTCATCTGTCTTTCGGTAAAACCTAACCAGACATGTCCCATGGTCTGCCGGTACTCCTCTCGTTCGTGCGGCAACATGTCGAGGATCAGTAAACGGCCGCCCGGCTTCAACGCTCTTCCGGCTTCGGCAAGAACGCGCTTCGGTTCCGGCAAGTGATGCAAGACCAGCATCATTAACGCAACGTCCAACTCGCCGTTTTTAAGTGGAAGTTTTTCCAGCGAACCCTGGCGAAGTTGAACCTGCTTGTGGCCTGCGAGATTCTCCCGGGCCGCTTCCAACATCTCCTTCGACGCGTCGACGGCTATGATGCATTCGCAAAAATGACTGAGCCATTGGCTGACCGCTCCAGTTCCGCAACCGAGATCTCCAATAACGAGATCAGGTTCCAACAACCCGCCCAACGCTCTTAAATGACTCGTCGAACCGAAGAGCTCCTCACGCAACCGATCCCATTGACTTGCCGACGAGGAAAAGAACGCTTCGGATTGCATCCGCCGGCGTGCCAAAACCTGTTTGAGGCGCCGGTCATCTTGCGAGACCGTCGCCGACGACGCAACTTGTTCCCGGACTACCTGCCACAAGCGTTTGGCTGATATGTCCAGGTCCTCCAGCGGCAATGTATAGAGCCGCCGAGTTCCGTCTCTCCTCGACGTAATCCAATCTCCATCGGCGAGGGTCTTCAAATGCCGGCTGACTGTCGACTGCGGCAGCTGCACAACATCGCATAGTTCAGAAACCGTCAGCTCTCTCGCTTCAAGAACCGTAAGCATTCGAACCCGAATCGAATCCGACAATACGCTCAATTGATCGACGACTTCTGTTGCCTTCATCCGTATAGCCGGATGAAAGAATAGATGAGATCATGGGAAAAGACAAGGGAAGAAATCCGGTGAACTATTCCGATTGAAACAGCGTCGAGCGCCTCAAACGCTCGCCCTTGAAGAACACATCTGAAATACGGCGCGTGCCGCGGATGTCTTCCAGCGGGTTACCGTCGACGAGAACGAGATTCGCGTCGTAACCGTCGGCAACTTTGCCGAGTCGGTCGCCTGCCCCAAGGAGCTGCGCGGCGTTGCTGGTTGCCGCCGTCAGAATCTCGGCAGGAGGGATTCCCGCCTCCTGCCACAATTCCATTTCCCTGTGTACGGCCGCACCGTGAAATGTGCCGAAGTTACCGGCATCCGTGCCCAACACGAGCGGCACGTGGGCATTGAATGTGGCGATCAGATTCTTCACGGCTGCAGTGTTCTTGGGTGGGGGAATCTGGGCCATGGCTGGGGGGACGTCATGATTGTTAATCCATCTTCGCATTTTGTTCAAGAGATTGGCGGAGATCGTTTGCCGTGTCAGCGGATCTTCGATGACGGCGGAATCTCTCTGCGCAATTCGGTAAATCGAATCCAACACGACGATCGTCGGATCGTAACGAATTCCCTTCGCTGCGAGCTCATTCACCAGCTGTGCCGGCAGCACATCACGCATTGAGCCGTGTTCGATACCGGCAATATCGCGGTCAACGGCATCCTGAACATCTCGTGGCGTGCTCGTATGGACGACAACCGGAAGCTTATGATGCTTTGCGGCAGAAACAACGGCATCAAACACTCTAAGATCAAGGCGTTCGAACAGGACTCCCGCTCCTCCGGACTCGAGAACAACTTTGATTCCGTCTACTCGGTCGGCCGCCAGAGAGTCGACGCGAGCTGCTGCTTCGGCCGGAACGGAATAGGCCGCCGTCATCTGCGGCTCTAAGGAGTTTCTGACCATTTCAGGAAGACTCCGGAAATACTCGGTACCATGTCCGCCAGGCGCGGTGAACAGAGGTCCAGTCATAAACAACTCGGCTCCGAGCATCTCGCCGCTGGCAAGGAGGTGTTTCAGCTTCAGCACCTCTTGTGTGGCATCGCCGACGCTTTTGACGGCAGTCACGCCGGAGTACAAGTACGATTTGACCGCATGCTCCGGCCAGTTCATCATCTCTTGATCAGCGCCGTCGGACATCACGATTCCTGACGAGCCGAGGTGCGTGTGCACATCGATGAATCCAGGCAATAGCGTTTTACCGGCCGCTTCAATTGTTGTGTACGATGACCCGTCTGCCGGAGCGCTCTGCCCGTCCTCGACGACGCCCACCACTTTGCCGTTTTTCAGGTAAACGTCAGCACGATCAAAAACGCGTCCGTCGCCAACAAACACACGGGCGTCATGAATGCGCCAGTTATTTGCGCGCATGAGTTGCCGGTAGGCGATCGCCTGACGTGAGCTGTTTGTGCCACCGTAACTTTCCCACGCGCCAAGAATAATGAACGGCGCAAGAACCACTGCGATCCAAGCCTTCGCCCTGCGACTCAACGTGTCTTCCTTAGTCCATCGAAAAATGTTGAAAGAAATAACGAAGCCTACGGCCATCGTAGCAAGGAGTGCAGCAACACTGCGGCCGTTCGCAAGTAAGGATTCCCCGTTCTGCAAAATACCTTGCAGCCCCGATTTCAAGTAGGTGGCCGGCAGGAATGCCGAGGCCGTTTGGATCCATTTCGGAAGATTGTTTATGGGAAACGTTGTGCCGCTCAAAAACATCATCGGCAAATAAAAAATCTGTACCAGGATTTGAGCTTCGGCCATCGAATCCGCTACTGACGCGATGATCAGTCCCATGGAACGAAACGCGAGGTTGCCGATAATGATGAACCCGAACAGTGAAGCCGTGTTCGAGGGTTGCGGCATGTGGTAAATCCACTTCGCAAGCGCGACTGTGAGAATAGCCGACGGCAGATATATGAGTACGCCGGAAACGAGCGAAGCAAACAACACCGGAGCAGGGGTAATCGGAGCCAGACGCAGCCGACGTAAAATTCCGAGCTCGCGCTCCTGTACTGCGCGCATACCCATGCCGAAGAATCCGTTTCCCATGATTCCAATCGATAGAACCATGGAAACGATGAACCGAACGCTCCCCACGCTCTGACGCGCGTTCATGAGTTCGCCGAACATGAAGAAGAAAACCAGCGGAAAGAGATAGTTGAAAAAGAGGACCGAGCGCTGACGCATCGATACGCGTAACTCTGAGGTCAACAAAGCGAAATAAGATCCCATCAGTCGTCCTCTCCAGCGAGCCGCTCTCCCACCACTTTTAAAAACAAGTCCTCCAATGTTGGCTGCGAGACGGCAATGTCAATCAGTTCGTTTTGTTGCGAGTCGAGGTAGCGAACCAGGGCAGAAATCGATTGAGCAGGGTTCAGCACACTCAGCGATACTGATCCGTTTTGAACGTTCACGGAGCGGACGCTCGCCAACTTTGACAAAGCCTCTGCATCCAGCGGCCTTGCTGCGGTCACACGGAGTTGAGATTCTACGGTGAGTCCGGCACGGATCTCCTCGAGCGTCCCTTGCCGCACGATCTTGCCGCGAGCCATGATGGCCACTCGGTCAGCGAGCTGTTCCGCTTCGTGAATGTAATGTGTGGTGAGAAAAACGGTGCGGCCCTCTGCCCGTAATTGGCGGAGCCAGTCATGAATGGCACGGCGGCTGTGAGCATCGACACCCGTAGTTGGTTCATCCAAAAACACGATCGGCGGGTCGTTGATCATTGCAAGAATCAGAGCGAGCTTCTGTTTTTGTCCGCCGGAGAGATCTGAGTAATACGACTGCGCTTTCTCTGTCAGAGCGAATCGGTCGAGCAAAGTCTTCGAGTCAGGGGTTGAACGATACAGACGTCCGTACAGGTCGATGACTTCGGAAACACGGATCTTGTTAGGAAAAACGGTTTGCTGAAGGACAACACCGATGCGGCTCTTTAGCCGATGCGGGTCGTGAGCGGGATCCATGTCCAGTACGGAAACGTCACCACCGTCACGCGGCCGAAGGCCTTCGAGGATTTCAACCGTCGTACTTTTTCCCGCGCCGTTCGGGCCGAGCATTGCGAAAATTTCGCCCGGCTGAACCTCAAAATCGATTCCCTGCACGGCTCGAACATCATCGTAGCTTTTCGTCAATTGCCGAACATGAATGACCGGTGACATGTTGCGGACTGTACGCTCCGTTTAACCGGCATGACAGCACATTTTCGGCGAATTGAGGTTTTTTGCCGACGAATGGGGAAGGAACACAAAAGCACGAAAACGCTTTCCCGATCCTCTCGGAGCCGATCTACGGGACGATCTTGCTGCTGCGGTCGACGGACTCCGCTGTACCCACCATCAGGCCCGAAGCGAAGTTGTTGTCTTGGCAGATATATTCAAAAAGTTCCGAGTTCGGAGTCCAGCTCATGTAGAAGCCGCCCGTCCATGGCATGGTGTAGGCACCCGAATCATCTATAGTCACCTCGTATTTCATATTGTTCATATCGATACGGGTGAACTTCTCGATCATGTGCAGCTTCTCTGTCGTTGGCAATCCTTCGCGGTCGATCCAAAAAGATTCGTTGAACCCCACCGTGTCGACAACAAGCGTCTCGCCCTCCCAATGCCCGATCGCGTGACCGTAATAGCTGGGGCTGAGATTTTTCGGGTGCTCCTTTGCTTCCATAAAGACTTCACGCCACGTGTGCGGGCCACCGACATCGAAAATGTACATCCGCTTCAGCTCCGGGATTTCTACAAACTCGATTCCATAGGGCGTGATCAGTTGACGGGGTCCACCGGAAGGTTTGCAACGTGTGTGCGGCTCCAAAGCATTGTCGAGACGATAATCCAGCAACGCCCTGGCCCATGGCTGGAATGGCACCTGGCTGTATTTCGGATTCGGATAGCGCAGCGCGTTAGGACCCGCGCCTGGGCCGCGGCCAACGCCGACATCCGGCACTGCCAACCGCGCGTCTACGGGAAGCCAGAGACCTGTCTCACCTTCGGTGGGTCCGAGATTCACACGGCCATCAGGAAAATGAGGCGTGGGGCGCGCCGGAACGGCAGGACCTCCGCGTCCTCGGGCTCCAACAATTTGACCCTGTCCCGGGACGCCATCGTTCAGATTTGGACGCTGGCCCTGGCCAAAGGAAGACGAGAGCAGGAATGCGAAGCAGAAAAGGCAGAAAAATGTTTGTTTCACCTGTTTCCTCCTAAGGCCTGTTGTCTTGGCAAAAATATGGCGGCATCTCCGGGCCCTCCACCCATTGCATCGTCCAACCGCTCGACCATGTTCTGTTGTATGCACCGGGATCGTCTATCGTAACTTCATACTTGAGGGTTGTGGCATCGGATCGGGTGAAGCGTTCGACCAAATGAAGCTGATCCGTATGTGGAAGTCCTCCATTGGTAAACCAGAAGGCTTCATTGAAACCCTTTGTATCAACCACGAGTGTGTCGCCTTCCCATTTGCCGATCGACCGGCCATAGTAGAGCGGATTGTCGGCATCACCGTTGAGGCGTCCGGTCTGGCCCCGGCCATCCATATATACGATGCGAAAATTGCGATTGCCGCCGCCGATCAGAACAAATATCCGCTTGCGCTCGACATCCTCGAGGAACTGCGCTCCATATCGTGTTTGAAACTGTCGCGGCCCGCCGGGTGGCTTGCAGAAGAGGAACATCGGATCGTCCTTCAAGAAATTGCGTTGCCTGAGCGTATACAGATCCAGGGCCCACTTTTGTAAAGGAGCGATTTTGGGTGCGTCCGCGATGTTCCGTAGCAAGCCGTATTCATCGGCCAAAACCTTCACGCCATTCTCGACAAGATAAGTCGAACTGGGATTTGCCCAATAGCCGGAAGGCTGGCCCGGCTCCGAACCGAGTCGGGGATGACCATCGGGCGTTCGCGGCACGGCTGTGGAAGGCCGGGCAACAGGCGCGGTCTGCGGCGGACGGACGTCGAAAACTTTCTTACCACCATTTGTCATAACGACTGAATCTGCCCAAGCCTGACGACTACCATCCCGGGCTGCAATTCCCAGCACCGTGATGGCATCACCCGGTTTTAACGAATCAGCTTTCCAGCCGGCCTTTTCCAGATCGACAGGGCTCTCCAATTCGATCGCCCAGTTCGAAACAGCATTCCCGTCTCTGACATCCATAAACAGATGTGCGTGCGGATTCTTCCAATTGATTTCTGTTACAAACCCGCGCAGGGTTACTTTCTTGTTGTTATCAAACTTCGCCAAGATTTCATGGTGCGCCATCAACGCCGCCGGCCGAAGCAAGAGCGCAAGACCGGCGGCCAACACACCGAATACAACACGTTTCATTACCAATCCCCCAACGTGACAGTTTACGCGGCGTCTTTCGATTTCGCATCCAGCATCTGCCATTCTTGATTCTTGAAGACTACGTCAGGGGACGTTCGCGGGGATTGGGACGGGTTCGTCGATTTCTGTAGCACTTCGGAACTGAAAACTATTTGAAATTGGACGATTCCTGCACCTCAAATTCCTCCTTAGCCCTTCGCAACCCTCAGCTGATTGATCACGCGTTTTACTCCGTCGGTCTCACGCGCGACCCGCTCGGCCTCCGCTTTTTGTTCGGCGGTGTCGACGGTGCCGCGAAGGGTCACGACATTGTTGTTCACATCGACGTTAATTTTTCGTTCAGGAGTATCTTTGTCACCAAGCAACTTCGCGACGATTTTCGAGTGAATCCACGCATCGTCGATAGAACTGCCGACAGTTTCTTTGTGGGTCCGTGCTCGTTCAACTTCTGCGCGTGCCAATTCCGGAGTGTATTCCGATTTGGAAAGCTCTCGGGGTTTGACGTCGATCTTGTCCTCGATCGTCAAGCCGGGCTGAGCGGCCCTGGCGATTTCGATAGCCTTGGAACGCATCGCCTCAGATTCGACGGTACCGGAGATCGTAGCGCGGTTCTTATCTGCATCCGCACTCACCGACAGGTCGGCGGCCTGAAGTTGCGGATCGGATTTGATTCCGCCCTCGATTTTATTCTTGAGATCCGAGTCGGTTATGCGCCCGGGCTCTTTTGCCGCTTGCGTCGATGGATTTCCGTTTGTGCACGCGAGCGGGACAACCAAACAAACTAGTAACATCAATAGGCGTAAATGCTTCATTACCAATCCTCCAAAAAGCTGGGTTTCTGAAGGAATGCAGCAATCGCGCTACCAGCTGTTCACAACACGCCCCGGGATCTCCGTAGGGTCTTCCGTTCTACAGTGGAATGGAAATACCACGGAATGGAACACGTCTACGACGTCTCGCGGATCGCTTTCAACGCGAGCCGCTCTTCACGGTTCGGATCATTCAGCACCTTGCACTCATTGTTGAAAATCATCGTTGGCCGATCCTTGACGTTAAAAGCCGGCCAGTTCGGCAGATCCGGATGATTAGGGTTTCCGGTCCGAGCGAATGCGGCCCAGGCAGCACTCATCTTGTGTGCGAGCGCGTAGCGCTCGTTGCCGGCGCCGGTCATAGACCCGGCAATGTCAATGTTGTAAAACGCGAACGGGATGTCGAGCGTGTGAAATGATTTCATCTGGCCCTTGTGAACGGGCGAGCGCCAGGTGAAATAGTAGAGGTAGTCCGCGGCCTTTCCCTGCGCAACTTTGAGTTCGGCTAACTGTTGCGCGTTTGCGCGACGAGTGTTGTCCGCATTCATGATCAACCAAACGTCTGTATTCGTGATTCCTGGATGCGTTTTGCGGTATAGCGCGACCATTTCTTTCGCCTTCGCATCCTCATTGCGAACGATTCGTTTGACCCGTGTGAACATTTCCTCTTCAGGCATATCTAGAGGCGGTACGGGTTCCGTCCATGCGTCTTCCGTTTCGACTGAACCTTGCATGAGAGGAACAGCTGCCGAAACTTCAGGCGCATCTGGATACCATTGATCTCGAGGAAGCGATTTCCCATCCGTAACAGGACCTGCCGCCAGCCCTTGAATACCGGGCCGCTTTTCAAACGTGTCACGAAGTTGTTGCCACGGCATTTTCTGGAGTTCATCCAGCTGAGCCGCCTTCACACCTACGCGAAGTAGAAACTCGTCCGTCGCCTTGGTGGCGTTCGCCCGGGTCGCTCCGCGAAACGCGGATCCGCTTTGCGCAATTGCGCGGTGGAATAAACCTTTGGCTGACGGCATTGCCATCAGAGTGGCGACCTTTCCACCACCGCCAGACTGGCCGAAGATGGTGACGTTGCCGGGATCGCCACCGAACCCGGCAATGTTTTCTTTGACCCACCCCAAAGCCGCAACGATGTCCAACATTCCGACGTTACTAGAGTTCGCCCACTTTTCACCGCCGACTTCCGCGAGATACAAAAACCCGAACAGGTTTAACCGATGATTCACTGCGACAACAACGACGTCCTCTTTCCGGGCCAGATTTGTTCCGTCGTATAGCAGCCAATTACCGGAACCGCCGGAAAAACCGCCGCCGTGCAACCAGACCATAACGGGCCGGCGACCGTTACCGAGGGCAGGTGTGAAAATATTGATCTTGAGACAGTCTTCACCCATGGGCTCGCGTCGGTCGAGTGAGAACACTTCAGAAATCGGGCCGTCTTCGTCCTGTGGAGATCGCTCGCCTACTTGGAAGCAGTCTCGAACACCAGTCCATGATGCAGGCTTTACCGGAGGCATGAACCTGTTGGCCCCTGATGTGGAAGACCCGTAAGGCACGCCATAAAATTGATTGACGCCATACCGGACAAGGCCACGCACTTTGCCGGCTGTTGTTTGAACGCTGCCCGACATGCCCGCACCTTTTGTGTCCTGCCCCCACAGGTGCGGCACGATACCGGGTATAAATACCGTCGTACCGAGAAATGTCCGGCGACTGATGGTCAAGCTCATTAAAGGTCCCCTTTTTTTGGTTTTGAAGTGACCTCAATATACCGTCACGAACTTGCAAATTGCAGTGGTTTTCGAAAACGCGACAGTTGTATGTTAGTGGCCCAATACAATTAGCGATAAGATCATTAAATTTAAAAGGCGTTCAGACCCAGGGACGGGCACACCAGGATGGCTGGCAAGGTTCGACAGTAACCGCGATGTGACGTTGAACAGACACTTACGCGTTTTAACCATAGAGGACTCTGAACCGGATTCATTCCTGTTGCGTCGCTACCTAGAGCGGGCCGGCTACGAGATCGTGATGCATCGAGCAGCCACGGCTGAGGCCATGAGAGCCGCTCTTCGCGAGCAGCGGTGGGATGTAATTCTCGCGGATTATTCTCTGCCGCAGTTCGGCAGCCTTCAAGCGCTCTCCGTTCTAAAAGAAACGGGCCTCGATATTCCGTTCATCATTATTTCAGGGGCAATTGGCGAAGAACTCGTCGTGAATGCGATGTTGGCCGGGGCCGACGATTACCTCATGAAAGACAATTTAGCACGGTTGGTTCCGGCAATCGAACGCGAACTCCAGAAAATAAGCTGCCGGTCAGCGCGGAGGCAAACTGACGAGGCGCTCAAGGCGTCGGAGGCAGAATTACGCGCAGTCTTTACGGCGATGAGCGATCTGATCATGGTGCTCGATGCTGAGGGGCGGTGTCTTCGTATTGCACCCAACGAGGCATCGGCTGTTTATCCAACGGCGGAAATGATTGGAAAGACCGCACACGATTTGTATACGCAAGGAAAGGCAGATTTCTTCCTGGAACACATTCGTCGCACCTTGGTTCAACAGCGGCCGCATCGTGTCGAGTACAGTTTCGGAAAACGCGACAACGTGGTGTGGTTCGAGGGTGCTGTCGCTCCGATGTCTGCCGACAGAGTCATATGGATTGCCCGTGACATCACCGAACGCAAGCGCGCGGAAGAAGCATTAAGAGCTTCCGAGGAACGATACCGTCTGCTATTCGAAAGTTATCCGGATCCAACATACGTGTTCGATTTGGATACTCTTCGCTTCATCGCAATCAATCAGGCGATGGTTCGATGCTACGGCTACACGCGCGAAGAGTTCTTATCCATGAAGGTCACCGATATTTGGCCCTCCGTGGAAGTGTCGGCTCAATTCAGGCGACTGGCACAACTGGAATCGAGTGTCCGACAGGACAAGGAATGGAAACACCGACGAAAAGACGGCACGATCTTCGACGTCGAGATCACGAGTCATCCTCTCTTCGTCTCAGGCAAGCGGACTTGCGTCGTCCAAGCACAGGACGTGACGGCACAAAAATCACTTGAGGAGCAACTGCGCCAGTCACAGAGAATGGATGCGCTCGGGCAACTTGCGGGAGGAATTGCACACGACTTCAACAACCTCCTCACGATTATCAATGGTTACAGCGATCTCGTTCTCGATCAACTGCCGCCGGACGAACCGATGCGGAAGAACCTGGAAGAAATTCAGAAGGCGGGATTGCACGCCGCTGCTCTGACAACACGACTCCTCGCCTTTAGCCGAAAACAACCTGTGCAGCCATCGCTGCTGAGGGTGAACACGGTTGTGATGGACCTCGAGAAGATGCTTTACCGTCTCATCGGTGAAGACGTGGAATTGCGGACCATTCTCGAGCCGTACATAGGCTGTATCAAGGCGGATCACGGACAAATCGAGCAGGTGATCATGAATCTCGCAGTCAACGCGCGAGATGCAATGCCTGACGGCGGTAAGTTAACAATCAAAACTGCGAACGTTGACCTTGATGAAGAATACGCTCGCCGCCACATCGGTGTCATTCCCGGTCCGTACGTTCTGCTGTCGGTTATCGATAATGGATCGGGAATGGATGCCCAAACTCAGGCACGCATATTCGAACCGTTCTTTACAACGAAGCGGCCGGGCAAGGGAACGGGGCTCGGTTTATCGACCGTTTATGCCATCACGACGCAATGGGGTGGGCACATCAGTCTTGAAAGCGAATTAGGCAAGGGAGCAAGTTTCAATATTTACCTGCCGCGAGTCGTTGGCGGTCCCGATCTGCAGAGAGACGCAGCAAAGGACGCCAATACATCGCAGGGCACCGAAACGATTCTTCTGGTCGAGGATGATGAGACCGTTCGTAGCCTCGCCGTCCGAGTATTGGAAAGATACGGCTATCGGGTCCTGGAAGCCGCTAATGGGGATGCCGCGGTGTTGATGGTGCTCCACTATCCGGAAACGATTGATCTGCTGATTACGGATATGGTCATGCCGGAAATGAACGGCATCGAATTGTTCAAACGCTTAACTGAACTGCGGAAAAACCTGAAAGTCCTTTACATATCCGGCTACACAGACAACGCGCACATGCGGCCGTTCGTTCAAAAGCCATTCACGCTGGAAGGGCTGGTGTCGTCCATACGCGAAGTCCTTGATTCGGTTGGGAAGACCTAAGGACGGAAACACAACCCTGCTTTTATCGCGACATTGCTATCAGATCTTCATAATTAGTGATCTTGCCGTTGTTGAATGCGTGGGTAACCTCCGTCATTGAAGAAAGAAGCTGGATGAAGCGGCCCCGATTGAATTGGGCCGGAGGTTGGGAATCGCCGTAGGCGAAATGGGAACTCCGAATGAACGTGCTGGACGGCTCTAGAGTGAATGTCGACACGTTACGCAGGAACTTGCGCCAGTCATCATCCTGCTGAAAAAGATACTGCTCAACGTTAGATGTATAAAAAGCTGATACAAGCGATCCGTGCTCCCGAACGTATCGGCCGACATTGCGGAGCGCCTTTTCGCCCGCAAAGTCCCCTACAATTGGAACGATTAAATTCTTCTTATGCATGTCACGCAGGATTTGAAAATTTTCCTCGGTTGCAAGATAACTGCGTGCCTGGCCTGCCTGATCGGTTGCTGTCATCAGATCCGCATAAGTAGCGCCCGCGAATCCTCCATATGCGGCGCCGGTATAGCTGAATGCATTCGAGGCTTCGAAGAAAACCCTGTAAATGTAATCGAGTGACGCCTGGTCTTCGCCTGACAACTTAAAACTATGAACTTTCATCAGGTGATCTTTGATCGCTTGCAGGTTTCGGCCATATAACTCGGGGTCGGGCGTAGAGCCTTTGAACGCCTGAAAAAGGTCTCTGGCAGTGGATTTCTCAGTCAACCCTGCCGGCAGCTTTCGCGAAAACAGGCGGGATAGGAATGTTTTTCGGTCGGCCGATATTTCAAAGATGGCTTTGTAAAGCAGGTGTTCGACCATGTTCTGCCGCCGGATGTCAATGATGAAAGCCATCTTCGGTTGAAGCGCAGCGATATATGTGAAGTTCTGTTCGGGGCCAACACCCAGGTAAACGCCACCTGGTCTTCCGTTCTCCCGCAGCCGCGGAATGACATATTGAAACTGCTGTTCATTCGACATGTATTCGAAGCGAAATGCGCCGCCCTGTTCGGAGAAATCCGAAATCAGCCGCCAAAAGGCTTCATCACTAAGCTCGCGCGGCAAAGTATCCGCCGCAAGCAAGGAAGGCACGATGAGGAGCAGCACACTAATAAGAGCAATGAGGACTCGCATAGTTACCTCCACATGACTTTCATCCGCGTCTGTGTTCGGAGGGTAAAGCAAAGGGCTGAATCAATATAGCGTATTGGTAACGGGCGAGAAAGGCTTCACTTATAGTCAAAGCGTGCGAGGAGGGTCAAGAAATCCTTTGCGAACTGCGCGACACGTGGTTACGATGCCGCCCGTCAGGTTATTGACACTGTTTATAGGTGCAGCACGTTTTCACTTAAGCAAGGAGGCTAAAGGTGGAACCCACCAAATCACATATCTTAGTCGTCGACGACGAAGCCGATCTCAAACATCTGATTGTCGAGCATCTGACACTCGAGGGCTTTGAAGTCGATGCCGCATCATCCGCCGAGGAAGCCACCGAGAAACTTTCACGGACCACCTTTGACGTCGTTGTCACAGACCTGATGCTCCCTGGAAAAAGTGGCGTCGTTCTTTTGGAAGAGACATTAGCCCGGTCGCCCGAGACGATCGTCATTATGATGACGGGTGATGCGACGATAGAAACGGCGGTTGAAGCGATGAAGAAGGGCGCTTACAACTACCTGGGCAAACCGTTCAAACTGATCGAGCTTCCAATCATGATCCGCAGAGGCCTCAAGGAAAGCAACCTCAGGCACGAAAACCAGTACCTCCACAACCAGCTGCAAGAAAAGTTTTCATTCCACAACATCATTGGAACGGGTCCGGCCATGCATCGTGTATTCGAACTTGTCGAGGCAGTAGCCGGACTGACGAACACATGTTTGATTGAAGGCGAAACAGGCACAGGTAAGGAACTCATCGCGAAAGCAATTCACTTTAACGGCCCGCGACGAAATCAAAAACTGATCAGCACTAATTGTGGCGCAATTCCGGAACAACTCCTCGAATCGGAGCTGTTCGGGCATACAAAAGGCGCATTCGCAGGAGCGGTTCAGACCAGAATCGGACGTTTCGAACAGGCGGATCGCGGAACCATGTTTTTGGACGAAATCGGAAGTATGCCGCTTAGCCTTCAGGTCAAGCTCCTACGGGTGCTGCAGGATCGGGAATTCGAATGTGTCGGAGGGAGCGAGACGGTCAAGGTAGACGTTCGCATCATTGCCGCAACCAGCGTTAATCTCGAACGGATGGTCGCGCAGGGAACATTTCGAGAAGATCTTTACTACCGGCTGAATGTAATACCGATTAGTCTGCCGCCACTGCGCGAACGTCGCGAGGATATCCCCCTGCTCGTTCAGGAATTCGTTAAACATTTATGCGAACGCCACAAACTCGAAAACAAATCGGTGTCGCCCCAGGTTATGAACGCCTTGATGGCGTTCGATTGGCCGGGCAACGTTCGGCAGTTGGAAAACGTGGTGGAACGCATGGTGGCTCTCACGGGCACCCGGAACTCCATCTTGCCGGCCGATCTACCCTCTCACCTCGAAAACAAAACCCGTTTAGCAGCCTCGGCGTTTATCGAACTGCCTGAAGAAGGCATCAATTTTCAAAGTGTAGTCACGGGCATGGAGCGCCAATTAATCGTGCAAAGCTTAAAGCGAACGAACGGCAATAAGAAACTTGCCGCCAAGCTTCTGAGTCTGAAGCGAACTACATTGATTGAGAAAATCAAACGCATCGGTCTGGACGAACCAGTGTCGACGTCCGTGTAGCAACCTGCCGGCAGGCGGAGCATCAGTGAATTTTCAGTGATGTATCATTCGAAGCGGAGGAGACACATAATGCGACCACTTCGATGCATCGCCTGGATCGGCTTAACTATTGGTGGGTTTGGCGCGACGGCTATGGCGCAGGGCGATCAAGACCCCGTTCAAGTCCTCGTGGATCGATTGGATCTCGAGAAGTACAAGGCAACGATCAAAGGCTTGACTCAGTTCGGCGATCGACGCCAGGGTACGGATCGGAACCGGGGAGCCATCGACTGGATCGAGACTCAACTCAAAACGTACGGCTGCACTAATCCGGAACGGCTAAGCTACACGTACACGCCGGCAGCGCAAAGTGGGACACCCACGCCCCGCCCAGATCCAGCACGGACGGCCGCAGGTGGCGGACGGCCGCGAGGCGTTCGGACACCAACCGGCGTGAACACTGACCCAATGAAGCAACCTGATGTCAAGCTCCGTGAACTAAACTCGCAAGCTACGACTCCCGGACCGCGCGAAGAGGTTTATTGCACGAAAATCGGTACAACACACCCAGACGAAATGTACATCGTGGGTGCTCACATGGACGGACACGGCTGGGGCGAGGCCGCAAACGACGATGGGTCCGGTACAGCGCTGGTTATGGAACTCGCCCGAGTTTTCTCCAGTCCAGACGTACAAACGGAGCGCTCGATTCGATTCATTCTCTGGAACAACGAGGAAACCGGGCTCGACGGCAGCCGCGCTTATGTAACTCAACGGAGCGCCCTCCAAGGCAAGGAAGAACCGCAAGGATCAGGACGCTACCCGGAACCGAAGTGGCTCGGGATGATCCAACACGACATGATGCTGTTCGATCACGGCATGCCGCGACCGGATGGAACTATGAGCAAAGAACAGCGTCCGGAAGCCGATGTGAATATCGAGTTCCAAGTGAATTCTAAGAGAGCCGCAGAATCGCAAGCGCTCGCATGGGTGTTCCAGCAGGCCAACGAAAAGTACGCTACTGATTATCCTGCGCTAGTGGGCAGTCACATGACCAACACGGACTCTACTCCGTTCCAGGACCTCGTCGCCTCGATTAGTCTCCGCGAGAATGAACGCGGCACGCAGATCGGTAATGGGTGGGATCCGCAGTGGCACCAGCCTACAGATATATACGCCACTTATACGGACAAAGATTTTCGCCTTGGATTAAATGCAGCGCAAACAACACTCGCTGCTGTCGCACAA
>Ga0114129_10002281_pt1 | contig 26558 bp, 16 predicted proteins | sample RhiMetdeltSRZDD1_FD_80071 | JGI IMG/M metagenome (GOLD analysis project Ga0114129, IMG submission 80071) | Populus rhizosphere microbial communities from Tennessee, USA - Rhizosphere MetaG P. deltoides SRZDD1 (version 2) (version 2) | ecosystem: Host-associated > Plants > Roots > Rhizosphere >...
ACGGTGGCGCGTCGCCCACGTCGAAGAAGTTACGGGCGTCCATCTTGCTGTTGCGGAAGAACTCGAAGCCCGAGCCGTGCACGACATTCGTTCCCGACTTCGACGCGACGCTCACAACGCCGCCCATCACGCGCCCGTAGTCGGCGGAGAACGCGTTGGTGACGACGCGGAACTCCTGAATCGTCTCGACGCCAAGCGTGCTGTCGGCCGCGGTGACCGTGGCCTGGCCCGCATACCCTCGCATGTTCGCGCCGTCCATCAGGTAGCTGTTCGACCGGCCGCCCATTCCATTGATATTCAGCTGGACGCCGCGCTGCGCTGGGGACGTGCTCGTGCGTTCTGTGAACTGGACGATGCCAGGTTGCAGGGTAGCCAGCATGATGTAGTTGCGGCCGTTCAGTGGCAGCTCCTCGATCGTTTTCTCGAGGACGATCGCGGAGAGCGCCGACGAGCGCGTTTCGACGAGCGCACTCTCGCCGGTCACGGTGATCGATTCCTCGGCGGCGCCAACCTTCAGCACCAGGTTCATGCCCGCCTGCTGTCCGACCTGCAGTGTGATGCCGGTCTGTAGACCGGTCCTGAACCCCTGCAGGCTGGCACGCGCCTCGTACCTGCCTGGCGCCAGCCCGGGCACCGTGAAGTACCCGTTCGAGTCGGTGACGACGTTTCGCGACAGACCCGTATCGAGATTGCTGACGACAACGTCGACGCCGGGCAGCACGCCGCCCGTTTCGTCTTTGATAGTGCCGGAGATGGTCGCTGAGGTGATTTGCGCGACCGCGAGGGATGCACTTGCTACCAGGAGAACGACGCCGAGGGTTACCTTCAACCTCATGACGGCCTCCCTGTCAAATCCGGAAAGAGAGGCACACCATAACGGGGTTGCGAGCGGAAATCAACAATCGCTTCGCGGTCGCCGGGGTGTTAGGGGCTGGCTCGCGATCTCCGCAAGCCCGCCACAGGAGGAACACAGACTGTAGCGAGTGACGTTCTCAGCGCACGGCCTCGAAGATCAGCTGAAGATCGGTGAAATCACACGGGTGGTTGTACTCGTTGCGCAATGACTGCAGAAGGGCCGAGCGCAATCGGTACCGGATGGGATTGTTCGCGTTCGCATTCGGCACGAGCGTTATCGTCGATGCTGAAAACCGGGACGGCGTGACGGGCTTCGCTTTCGCGTCGCTCGACCAGGGCGAGCACTCGCGAGGCGCGGCCAGGTTGGTTCCCTGAAACGGCAGTCGCGCCGCCTCGGAGATGAGCACCACCCTGAGTGTCTCGGGGAGGCTTGCCATGACCGGAATCGATCCGGCCTGACGGTCCACCGCGTTCGAGAACGTGGCCGGATCCAGATCCCATTCGATCGTCGCGGCGCCGCGATCGATCGACAGCGTCGGCGCATTGACGACACGCCGGCTGAACTTGGGCGGCGCGTCGTCGATGAACGTGAATTTGTCTTCGGGCAGGCGCACGCCGCCCGCAAACTGCGCGCCCTCACTGACGATGCGGTTCCATTCGTCGGAGCGCAGTGAGTCATGACTGAGGTAACCGATCGGCAGCACGGCGTTGGTCGCGGCATCGAGCGCGAGCAGCGCGATGACCGTGTCGTTCGACTCACCTGGACCGCGGCCGCGCCCACCTTGAAACTCGCCGGCGATCGTTCTCAGGAACGGATAGAGCGCGTAGTAGCCGTACAGGATGTCGATCGCCGACTTTGATCGCGGGACGTTGTAGACCCCCTCGCGATATGCGTCGTCGGCTTCTTCCCGGCCCGCGATCATGGCGGCGCGCATCGACGCAGAAACGCCTTCGAACCTCCACGTCAGCGAAAGGCGCGTCAGCGGCTGTCCGCTCAGCGCCAGCACCTTCAACTGCTGCTTCTCCGCCTCCACCCGCTTCGTCTCCGCTTCGGCCGAGTCCGCGGCTCTCTGCCTGTCGACGGCATCTTTCAAGTAGCTGGACGCGAGCGTGATGACCAAACCGCCGATGGCCAGCCCGATCGCGACGCGGCCCGCGGGCGTCAGCGTTCTGCGGCCGTCCACCTCGCGGCTGATCGTGTGGGTCGCCGCCCAGACGGATGACCCCGTGGCGACGACTGGGCCCGCGTACTTGAAGAAGATGAGAAGCGACTCGATCATGACGCTCCGCCGCGCCGGTATTGATACCACCGTTTGCGACCGGCGACGCTCTTGATATCGGCGCTAGATCTGATGATCAGCACGGTGCGCCAACCGGATGGAGGTCGCGGTGAGCGACCGAAATTCTCACGTGAACGTGATCGATGTCCCGTCCGACCGGGTCAGGATTGCCCGCGTCCGTGGATAGGCTGCGAGCAGCATCGGAGCGACCGCCTCACCACCGACGCAGATAGCGGTGGCGAGCCCGTCGGCTGCCGTTGCCCTCGGACCAATCACCGCCACGTCCGCGAGGTTGTTGGCGCTCGCACCAGTCCGCGGATCAAAGATGTGGTGGAAGCGCCCGCTCGCCTCGAATGTCGTGCCATACCCACCTGACACGGCGAGCGCCATGTCCTCGAGGTCGACTACGCGCTCGATGTTCCCGGAGTCGCTCGCGTCGCGGATGCCAATGCGCCAGGGACGCCCGTCCGGGTGGCAGCCGATGGTGCGGTATTCGCCTAGATCGACCACGGCGCTCTCGAAGCCTTCATTGCGCAGCATGTCGGCTATCGCGTCCGAGATGTAGCCCTGCGCAATCCCGTTCAGCGTAATGGCCATGCCGGCGCGTGCAAACCCGATGGCAGCCGCGCCGCTTTCGATGTGGCGGAAATCCACCACGGTGTGCGCAACATCGCGCGCGCGGGACGCGATGTCCGGCCGGACGTCAGTGCGCGACCAGAAATGTGCCTCGTACAGTCGCCACAACGGTTGTACAGAGATGTCGAAAGCGCCGCCGCTCAGTTCACCGAGGCGTTGGCTTTCATCGATCAGTTTGCGCAGCTCGGGCGACGGCTTCAGCAGCTTGCCGGTCTCATTGAGTCGTGAGATCTCACTGTCGCGGCGATAGAGGCTGAAGATCCGCTCGAAACGCTCGATCTCCTGCCGCACGCGCAGGATCGTTCGTTGCGCGAATGCGGCGTCGGGGTGCCACAACGTGAGCTCCGACAGCGCGCCAAGCACTTCGCCGTTCCAGCTATGCAACCGAGCTTTTGGCGCGGTCGCACGCAGCGTCGCGACGATCGGCGGCAGGCCAGCGACCGCCGCGACGACGCGCAAGAAACGACGACGCGTCGGACGTCCGAGTCTCTCTTCAGGCATTGTTCACCCTGATGGTGACAGGCAGTGACTCGGCGCGCAGCTTGGTGGCCCGCACCAGCGGGGGACATCGCGTCTCGTCGTAATACTCGACCTGGCAATCGAGGCATTGAAAGCACTCGGAGGTGACGATCTTGCCCGTGGCCTCGATGGCCCGTACCGGACATCCGCGCTCGCACAGGTGGCAAGGGCTGCCGCATTCGGGACGACGCTTCAGCAGATTGAGCAGGTGCAGCCGATCAAGCAACGCGAGCACGCCACCGAGTGGACATAGGAAGCGGCAATACGCTCGTTCCGAGAACAGCCCGATGGCCAGCAAGGTACCGGCATAGAGCACATAGGGCCACGCGCGCGTGAATCTCGTGGTGATTGCTGTCTTGAACGGTTCGATCTCCGACGAGGCCCCCGTTGGGTCGATCTGCGTCATCACCAACGCGAGTACCGCTGCGGCTGCGATGTACTTGCCCATCCACAGACGCTTCTCCAGCGCGACCGGCGGGTTCCATTGCGGCACGCGCAGCGCGCGAGAGAGCTGGCCGAGCAGCTCCTGCAGCGCGCCGAACGGGCACAGCCAGCCGCAGAACACGCCGCGCCCAATCAATACGACGGAGATGAGCGTGTAGCCAGCGATGATGACCATCAGCGGCTCGGTCAGGTAGAAACCCAACTCGACGTGACTAAACGGCGCCCTCAGATAGTTCACGACATTGACGATTGAGAGCTGCACCCCGGCCGTCCAACCGAGCCAGACCAGAACAACCAGCAAAAATCCTGTGCGCACGAGCCGATGCGCCACGCGAGAACGCGCCAACGTCCCCTGGAATATGAAGATCAGCGTGAGCACCGACAGGAGTGCGGCGAGAATCGCCACGTTTACGCGCGCGTCGTTCCACGCTTCAACCCAGTTGGCGATGGGTGGCTGCGGTTCCGGTTCCGGTTCTGGCTGCGGCAGCGGCTGCGGCGCGGGCGTGACGATCGGCGGACCCGGCACCTGGAGTACATAGGTGTCCGGAATCTTGTAGTTGAGCCCGAATACGACGGTCACCGGCGGACTGCCGGCGCTGTTGATCAGAATTTCCAGTCGCCACGGCTTCAACGGGTCGAAGCCGGAATTGGCGGGCAGCGCGAAGAGTCCCGTCAGTTGCTGTCCCTCGATCGGCGTCGCATACGAGTAGTCGTTTTGCACGAAGCGAAACGTCTTCCCGTTTTGAACGACGCGCAGGCGATCGAAGCGGTAGCCCTCGGACTCTCGAAAGTATTTCGTGCCGAGAAAATCGTACGGACCGTTCGAGGCGACGTAGATCGCCTGGGCACCGCGCCGTAGCTGTTGCTTGTAATCCTCGAATTTCACGACACCGAGCAGATTGCCGCCGATGGCGCGTGGCGTGACGAGTGCCGTCATGAATTCGATGTAGAGATCGTCGGCCGCGCCGAGCGGCCAATCGAGTTTCACATCCGTCGCGCCGGCATTGGAGAGCGCAGTTGCGACTTCGCGCGACGTGATGCGCCGTCGGACGACGGCGCCCTCGGCGAGGAGATCGTTCCACGACTTGATGCTGAAGCTCTCGAGATCGAGAGTCGGAATGGTCGGAGCGCGTACCGTTCCTGTGGGGTCCGGCTTCAGCCGGACCTCGGTAGTCTCAGCGGTCCGCGTGGCGCGCGCGCGCAGAACGAGTCCCGCTGTGGTGAGAACGGCGGCGCGCATCGCGCGCGCGGTGACGGTTGCGCCGGCGACGTAGTCCGGCGGCAGCGCGTTGGTGCCGCCGCGCAGCGGCCTTCCGGCTTCGCGGGCAAGAAACGTGTCGAGCTGGCGCTGACGCACGGCGTCGTGAACGATCATCGACTCCTGGTGGAAGACGACCTTGGCGCCCGTGATGCGGCCGCTGAGATCGACGCCGGCAATGACGTCGAACGGTGTCGTCGAATAACCCGTCGCCGCGATGATGTCGAGGGTCGAAAACACGTAGGCGACAATCTGGCCACCCTTGTAGACCGCGATCGCGGGCGGGGAACCCTCCTCCACCCCGAGGCGTTCAGCACTGGGGTAGACGACCGCCATGACCTCGGGCGTGAGCCGTTCGCGCAGCTTGCCCTGCTCAGCGATGGCGGGTGACGCGAAGACGAGTGCCATCAATACGATGCAGACGCTGCGCGCCGGTGCGACTGACGGCAACATTCGCGGCAAAAACTGCGAAAAATTCATTGTAAACAGGTACCCGGTGGGTGTAACCTGCGCTGTCGTTTGATCCGTTTGCCGGTGGGAGGGAGCACTCATGATTCGGCTCCGTGCAGGGACCCCACTAAGCATGTTGCTTGCGGGCGCGGTTTACGTTTCCGCAGTAACACTCTCGGCGCAAAGTGCGCCGCCGCAAAATTCCCCGGCCCAAAGTCCGTCTGCCGCCGCGACCCAACGCGCGACATTAGATAGATTCTGTATCTCATGTCATCGCGGTAACACGCCGGCTGCAGGACTGCATCTGGACACCTTTGACGCCGCCAATTTCGAGACCAACGGCGCGACGTGGGAAAAGCTGGCGCGCAAACTGCGCAACCGTGAAATGCCGCCTGCCGACATGCGGCGGCCCGACGAGGCCACCTATAAAGCGCTCGTGGAGTATATCGAGACGGGGCGCGATCGTTTGGCGGAAGCCAAGCCCAATCCGGGACGCCCCACGCTGCATCGGCTCAACCGAACGGAGTACGGGAACGCCATCCGCGATTTGCTGGCGCTCGAGATTGACGTCGCGGACCTGTTGCCGGCCGACGACATCGGCTACGGCTTCGACAACATCGGCGATGTGCTGCAGGTATCGCCCTTACTGCTGGAGCGGTATCTTTCAGTGGCACGCAAGATCAGCCGGACCGCGGTGGGCGATCCGACGATCCCGGTGTCGTATCAGACCTATGACGTTCCTCATCGCCTGATTCAGGACGATCGTCTGGGCGAAGGCGCGCCGGTCGGCTCGCGCGGCGGCACGATTGTGCGCCACCTGTTCCCGGTGGACGGCGAATACGAGATTTCGGTCACGCTGCAACGGAACAGGGACGACGAATATCTGGGCCTCGCGCGCGAACGCAAGGTCGATCTCAGGCTCGACGATCAACGGCTCCAGCTGTTCACCATTGCCGCCAACCCCAAGAAGGTCGTGCTCGGCGGCGGAACCCCTCCCGATGCGCAGATGAAGATCCGTGTGCCGGTGAAGGCCGGAACACGAGAGCTGGCTGCGACATTCCTGAAAGACACGCTCATCAAGGAAGGCATCATCGACCGGGTACGCGGCGATGACGTGCTGACGTACTTCGAAGGCATAGGCAGCATTACCGTCGCCGGCCCGTTCAATGTGCAGGGGTCGGGCAGCACGGCTCCGCGCGAGAGGATTTTCCTCTGTCATCCGTCCGCGGCCGCCGAGCAACAGGCGTGCGCGAAAAGAATCCTTTCCAATCTCGCCCATCGCGCCTATCGGCGTCCGGTCAGCGACGGCGAGACGGCGCAGCTGCTCGCGCTCTACAACGAGGGCGCGCGCAACGGCGGCTTCGAATCGGGCGTGAGACTGGGGTTGCAGAAGATCCTGGTGTCGCCCGAGTTCCTCTTCCGTGCGGAAGTCGATCCGCCGGGCGCGGTACGAGGGACCGTCTACAAGATCAGTGACATCGAGTTGGCCTCGCGTCTGTCCTTCTTCCTCTGGAGCAGCATCCCCGACGACCAGCTGCTCTCCGTTGCGGAGAGCGGGCGCCTGTCCGACCCGTCGGTCCTGCAGGCCCAGGTCAAGCGCATGCTGACCGACTCACGATCGCAGGCGCTGGTGAAGAACTTCGCCGGTCAGTGGCTCTACCTGCGCAACATCGCGCGGCTATCGCCGGATCAGACGACCTTCCCGAATTTCGATGAGAATTTGCGCGAGGCGCTCGCGAAGGAAACCGAGCTCCTGATCGAGAGTCAGGTGCGGGAGGATCGCCCCGTCACCGACCTGCTGACCACGGACTACACCTTCCTCAATCAGCGACTGGCCGAGCACTACGGGATCAAGGGCATTTACGGCACCGAATTCCGCCGCGTGAAGCTCGAGGACCCGAACCGGTACGGACTGCTCGGACAGGCCAGCATTCTGGCGGTGACCTCGTATCCCAACCGGACGGCGCCGACCATCCGCGGAAAGTGGGTGCTGGAGCAGTTGCTCGGATCTCCGCCGCCGCCGCCGCCGCCGAATGTTCCATCGCTGAAAGATGATGCGACCGCGCAGCAGATGACGATGCGCCAACGCATGGAACAGCACCGGGCTAATCCCACGTGCGCGGCCTGCCACAAGATGATGGATCCACTCGGGTTCGCGCTCGAGAACTTCGATGGTCTCGGCAACTGGCGTGTCTCGACGGCACCCGGATCGGGACCCATCGATGCGTCCGGCACTACGCCTGACGGCACCGCGTTCAACGGGCCGGCGGGCTTGCGCGAAGTCCTGATGAAAAAACAGGACATGTTCGTCGAAAACTTCACGGAGCGGCTGATGACCTACGCGCTGGGTCGCGGCGTGGAAGAGTACGACTACGCTGCGCTTCGCAAGATCTCGCGCGAGGCGGCCGCGGACAATCAGAAGTGGTCATCCGTCATTTTAGGTATCGTCAAGAGCACGCCATTTCGAATGAGGAGGGCTAGCGATGGTGATCTTTAAACAGGCGATTCCCAGGCGCACGTTCCTGCGCGGTGTGGGTGCCACCCTTGCGCTGCCCGTGCTCGACGCCATGACGCCGGCGTTTGGCGCCCCCGCGACACGGCCGACCCGCATGGTGTTCATGCAGACCCCAAACGGGATCTTCAACTTGAACGGCGAGTGGACGCCCAAGACCGTAGGGGCCAACTTCGAGCTGACCCGGACGCTCGAGCCGCTTGCCGCCTTCAAGGACCGCATGCTGGTGATATCCGGGCTCGATAACCAGCAGGCCGCAGGCCGCACGGGCGAAATAGGCGGCGACCATCCACGCGCGTGCACCGCCTGGCTGACGGGCACACACGCCAAGATGACCTCCGGCGCAGACCTCCACGCCGGAGTATCCGCTGACCAGATTGCCGCGAAGGAATTCGGCAAATACACGCAGCTCGCCTCACTTGAAATCGGCCTCGAATCGCCCGAAATCGTGGGCGCTTGTGAGTCTGCCTACGGCTGCGCCTATTACGACACGATCTCGTGGGCCAACGAGACCACGCCCCTTCCGATGGAAAACCGCCCACGCGCCATCTTCGAGCGGATGTTCGGCGACGCGGGCACCGATCCGAACGTGCGCCTGGCCTTCAGACAGGAAGACCGGAGCATCCTCGACGCCATCAGCGCGGACATCAGAGGGATGCGCCTGAAGGTCGGCGGAACGGACCGCGGCAAGATCGACCAGTACCTGGAGGCTGTACGTGACGTCGAGCGGCGCATACAGCTGGCCGAGAAGCAGGGTCACCTCGAGGTGAACATGGGAAGCCCTGTCGGCATCCCGGAAGTCTTCTCGGACTACTTCAAGCTGATCGCCGATCTCATGGTCCTGGCGTGGCAGACCGACCTGACGCGCGTCATCACGTTCCAGATGGGCCACGAGATGAGCGGCCGCGCCTATCCCGAGTTGGGATTTGGCGATGCGCATCACCCCTGCACGCATCACCAGGGTGATAAGGAAAAGCAGGAGAAGACCACGAAGATCAACATCCTCCACACGAAGATGTTGGCGTATTACCTCGGCCGCCTGCGCGATACCAAGGACGGAGACGGTTCGTTGCTTGATCACTCGATGGTCCTGTACGGCGCCGGGCTGAGCGACGCCAACCTGCACCTCTACACGGATCTCTCGCTGCTGCTCGTGGCCGGCGGTGTGGCCGGGATCAAGGGCGGACAGCACGTGCGCTACCCGAACCGCACGCCGATGGCCAACCTGCTTCTCACCATGCTGGACAAGGCCGACGTTCCGCGTGTGGAGAGCCTGGGCGACAGCACCGGACGGTTGGATCTGCCGACCACCTAGCCGCGGCAATTGCCAGGGGTCCCCGCAGAACGCGGGGACCTCTCTGAGCGGGAGAATGGCGATGAAGACGAGAGCAACGATTCTGGCGGCACTGATGGCCTTGACGCTGTGTGCGGGCGCCGCGCTTGCCGCAGGCGCGAGCGAGGCGTCGCTCGTGACGGCCGCGAAGCAAGGGGACCGTGCAGCCGTGCAGGCCCTAGTGAAGGGCCCCGCGAAGAAAGGTGTCGCGGGCCCTGAAGGGACGGCCGCGCTGGTCTGGGCGGCCACACGCAACGATGTCGCGATGGCCGACCTGCTGCTTCATGCCGGCGCGAACGTGAAGGGGGCGAACGAATTTGGCGCAACGCCGCTCTATGCGGCCGCGGCACATCCCGATCCGGCCATGGCTGAAAAGCTGCTGGCGGCCGGCGCCGATCCGAACACGGCGCTGATGTCGGGCGAGACGCCGCTCATGGAAGCGTCCCGCCGAGGCAACCTCGCGACGGTGCGTGTGTTGCTCTCGAACCACGCGAACCCCAACGCGAAGGAAGCCAACGGCGGACAGACGGCGTTGATGTGGGCGGTCTCGCAACGTCAGGCCCCCGTTGTCGAGGAACTGATCAAGCAGGGCGCCGACGTCAACGCCGGTTCGAAATCCGGCTTCACGCCGCTGATGTTCGCCGCCCAGCAGGGCGATGACGTCAGCGCCCGCATCCTGCTCCGCGCCGGCGCGAAACCGAACGACGCGCAGCCGAAAACGGGATTGACGGCGCTGATGATCGCCAGCGCCATGGCCCAGACAAAGGCGGTGGACGCGCTGCTCGACAATGGCGCCAATCCCAACCTCGCCGATGCGAACGGGTACACCTCGTTGCACCGCGTCGTGCGCGATTCAGATTACGGAATCAACCTGACGGCGAAAGACGACATCCTGACCATTGTCACATCGCTTCTCAAGCACGGCGCGAATCCGAATGTCCGTCTCAGCCAGGACAAGGAAAAGGCTGCCGAGGAAATCAAGAACGGTAACGTCGCCATCGAAGGGAAGCGCACCGCCGTCACCGTCGATGAAATCATTCTCCAGGGCGCCACGCCGCTCTTCCTCGCCGCGGAAGTCAACAACCTTGACGTGATCAAGACGTTGGTGGCCGCGGGCGCGGATCCGCTCATTCCCACCGAGCGGGGCACGACGCCGTTGATGATGGCGGCTGGAGCCGGCACCGACGTGCAACGGGAACGAGAGCTCCCGGAACGGGCCACGGCGGTCGAGACGGCAAAGTTCCTGGTGGAGCACGGCGCCGACGTGAACGCCGTGGGGCAATACGGATGGACTGCACTACACGCGGCCGCGTATCAGGGGTTGAACGACGTCATCGAATACCTGGTGAGCAAGGGCGCCAAGATCGATCAGAAGGACGAGTTCGGACAGACGGCCTTGAGTATTTCCCTATCGGTTCTTACTCGGGATATCGGGGCACGGCGCCTTCAGATCCCGCGCAGATACCGGCAGGACACAGCGGAGCTGCTGCTCAAACTGGGCGCCGGCACTCTCGATAAGACTGGGGTCGATGTGATCCTCCAGCGCAGCGGGGACCTGAACCTTGGGAATCGCACGACGCAGGGGACCGACTCAAAGTAATGTAATAGCGTCCGATAGCGAGGGTCTTCGGCTGAACCCCGGAGATCCCGCCAATCTCGCCTGTCATTGTTTGGTAGATTTTCACGACGGCATCAGTGCGTGCGACGCTTCCCGGTGCTGCGTTTGCGCGTCGTGTGTTATCGTCTCGTTAAGGGGAGGTTCACGGTTATGAGAGTGAAACTGGTCCTGCTGCTCGCCAGTGCAATCGTGATGGTCGCTCTCCCGGCGCGGGCGCATCACTCCTTCGCGGCCGAATTCGACGTCAACCAGCCCATTACCCTCAAGGGCACCCTGACGAAGATGGAGTGGGTCAACCCCCACGGCTGGCTTCATATCGACGTGAAGGATCCGGACGGCAAGATCACCAATTGGGCGGTTGAAGCCGGGGCACCGAACGCGCTGCTTCGACGCGGCCTGCGCAACAGCGACTTTCCCGCGGGCGTCGAGGTGACCGTCGAAGGCTACCGCGCAAAGGGCGGCGGCCCCACCGCCAACGGGACGAAGGTCACATTCAAGGACGGCCGCAATTTCTTCCTCGGCGCCACTGACAATGCAGCTGGCAACGAGGCTGCGCCTAAGCAGTAGGGTTCAATAGGTTCATTGGGTTCAAGGGGTTCAAGGGGTTCGCGAACCTCATGAACCCTTTCAACCCAATGAACCCCATGAACCCAAATTAACGCTGACGCGGGAACTTGTACGGACCGGAGATGTGAATCTCCACCAGGTCTGTCACGACACCTTTGTCGTCGACGATGAACTGAAAACCGAGTCCCACACCTTCGAACATCGTCTGAGAGCGCGGTACCAGCGGGAACGGCGCGCCGAGGTCGAGACCGGGGGCGCCGAGGCCGCCCTCGATATCCGCAGCACCTTCCATCTTGCCGAACAATTTACCGCCGGATACCGACACTTCGATCGTCCGTTTTCTGCCTCCGTATGTTCCGCTGTAGACGCCGACGTATTTGGCCAGCACGTCCGGCGGTACGGTTATTGGCGCCTCGTTCGAGGAGATGCCCGTCCAGTGGTCGCTACTCTTTTCGCAGATCGCCTCGAGCATTTCAGTATCGGCGGCCAGCGCCATGGTCGCCGTAAAGCCCCACGGCTTCGTGTACGCTTTCGGATCGGTGTAGGTCACCTGCACCTGCATGTGACCGAAGTCGATGCGCCGATAGCGTTCGGTTGTCCGCAGCGCCTCCGAGTGCGACACCCCATAGCGGCTGGTCCACGTCTTGTCGTTGAATCCGTTGCTCTCGACGACCAGCGTGTCCCCGTCCCAGCGTCCGACCGAATATCCCACCCAGCTCGGAGCGGGATCGGACTCCAGCTGACGGCCGTCCATGTGGATCGCGCGATAGGTGAGGTCATCGTTCAGAATCGCGATGACAGTCGGCGTCTGGAGGACACGCTTCCAGCCGCCAAATCTCTCCGCCTCGGGCCCACTCGGGAGACATTGATAGTAAGGTCGCCCCTTGTAGTATTCCTGCTGACGCTGGAGGACGAGATCCCGGACCCACGGCTGCAAGGTCTCGGCATCGGGGCGCGCGACGACATTGGCCGCATTCCAGACGCCCGTTAAATCAGGCTTGCCGTCGGCTGCGCGCGGCGCCGGCGCGGTAAGGTTCGGCTTCCCGTCGGCCGTGCGCGGAATGCCAGGTGTTTTTCGATCGAGCCACTGGGCCGTAGCCGGGGTGGTTGCCATCACCAAGGTGAGCGCCGCGAGAAACAGCCTCATACCGCCCTCCGATCCATCAATGTGTCGCCGCTCGACGGGCGGATGGTAGCACGGCTTGCTTGACTGCTCTACACTCGCATGTTATACCGCGCGAACAGCACGAGGAGGCTTTGCATGCGCAACCGGTTCCTTCGGACGGCGGCTGTCCTCATTATGGCGTTCGGATCGTACGGGCCACGGCTCGTCGCTCAGGCGCCATCCGGCACCAGGTCGTTCGATCCCAAGACCACCAATACCGATGCGGCCATCAAAGCCGCAGCGGAGACCACAAGAGCTGCGGAAGAGGCCCGGAAGACGTTCAAGGCGCCCAAGACAACGTGGGGCGAGCCGGACCTGCGCGGCTATTACCTGAATCTCAGCTACACGCCGCTCGAACGGCCGAAGGAACTTGGCGACAAGGCGTTTTACACCCCCGACGAAGCGCTCGCTGCGTTCAAGAAGGCGGTCGAAGAGGACGCCGAGGTTGATCCCCGCACCGTTCACTACGACTGGAAAGAGTACGGGATGGACGCCTGGCAAAGTCCCATCCGGCCCAACCTGCGTACGTCGCTCATCGTCGATCCGCCGGATGGACGAATCCCGCAGATGACGCCGGAAGGCCGGAGGCGCGCGGCAGCCGCGGGGCGCGGCAACTACGTGAACAACCGCGGCCTGTACGAACGGTGCGTCACCGGAAATCAGGGACCGCCGAGGGTGCCGGGCAACCATGACGCCGAGTCGCAGATCCAGCAGACGCCGGGCTTCGTGATTCTGATCATGCAGTCGAACAGCGACGTTCGGATCATTCCGACGGACGGTCGTCCCCACCTGCCCCCGAGTGTGACGAAATGGCTGGGCGATTCGGTGGGCCACTGGGAAGGCAACACACTGGTGGTCGACACGACCAACTTCGATCCCGGCCGCGAGTGGCGCGGATCGACGACCGGCATGCATCTCATTGAACGGCTGACCATCACCGATCCGAAAACGCTCAAGTATGAATTCACCGTCGAGGATGCGACGACGTGGACCAGGCCGTGGACGGCGGAAAACGTCTGGCCGCGCATCGAGCCGGGCATCTACGAGTTCGCCTGCCACGAACAGAATTACGGCCTCATCAACGTGGTGAAGGGCGCGCAGATCCGCGCGCGCGAAGCTGGCAATCGACCCGCGCGCGAGACCCCCGAAGCCGATCGCTAATCGAATCTCGGGCCGGCTAAAGCCGGCCCCTCCGAAAGGGAGAGCAACGATGAAAACCGGCTGGATCCCAGCTCTCGTCGTGGTGTCCTCGTTCCTCCTGCCCGCATCTGCGTGGGCGCAAAGCAGCGTTACAGGTGTGGTGCGTGACGGGTCTGGCGCGGTCTTGCCGGGCGTTACGGTGGAAGCCGCGAGCCCCGCGCTCATTGAAAAAGTCCGGTCGACCGTCACCGACGACCAGGGTCGTTACCGAATCGTGGATCTGAGGCCCGGCACTTATACCGTCACCTTCGCGTTAACCGGCTTCAGCACGTCGAAACGGGAGGGGCTCGAGCTGCGCGCCGAGTTCACGGCGACGGTCAACGCGGACCTGGCGGTCGGCGCGCTCGAAGAGACGATTACGGTCTCCGGAGACGCGCCCATCGTTGACCTTCGCAGCTCGCGCGCCCAGGTGCAATTCGCGCAGGAGACGCTGCAGTCGCTGCCCGGCACCGGGCGCCTCGCCACGCTGCCCGCCATCATCCCGGGCGTCACGCTTCGGCGCGAGAGCGATCGTGGAGTCGGGGGCCTGAGCGATCGCACGCAGACGGCCTACAGTCTTCACGGCGCCCCGGAGGCGCAGCCTGTCGTCGACGGAGTGAATCACCAGGTCGCGAGCCTGACGTCCGGCGTTTTCGTCTACAACCAGATCAACGTCCAGGAAGTAGTTGTCGAGACCAGCGGCGTCGGCGCCGATCGCGATTCCGGAGGCATGCAGTTGAACATGATTCCGCGCGACGGCGGCAATGTGTTCTCCGGACTGGCGACCTTCGCGTACGTCGGCCCGAGTCTGGAAACGAGCAATATCAACGACGATCTGATCGCGCGACACCTCGATCCGAAGAGGGTTGGTTCTATCAAGAAATTCCGGGATTCGGCGGCGGCACTCGGAGGTCCGATCAGCCGCGACAAGCTCTGGTTCTACGCGTCGTTTCGCGAGGGCGTGACGCAGCAGTATGCGGAAGGTCTGTATTTCAACAAACTGAAACAGCCGCAGACATTGTTGTACGAGCCCGACTTGAGCAGGCCTGTCAACAGCAACGACTACAGCCGGGATCTCAGCCTCCGCTTCACCTGGCAGGCCGCGCCGAAGCACAAGATCGTGCTGATGCACTCGATCCAACCGAATTGCAATTGCCGGTTCAACCTGTTGAATCCCGGTGCACGGCGGACACCCGAGGCTGCGGGCGAGCATCACTACGATCCGCATTACCTGTCGAGCGCGTCGTGGACGAACCCCGTCACGAGCCGAATCCTGCTCGAGGCGGGCACGACGATCTACGTCATCAACCAGAACGACATCCGCGAGCCCGGTTTCCCCGAGACAAACATTCAAGTCACCGATCAGGGCCTCAACCTGATCTACGGCAACATCCCGACGCGTACGCTTCCGCGGCGCCAGTATCTGAGTCGATTCGCCGTATCGCGCGTCACGGCCTCACAGACGATAAAAGCGGGCGCGACGCTGCGACAGGTGCGCATCGGTGACATCGACAGACTCGGTCACGACCTCTGGATGCACAACGGGTCGATCAATTACCGATTCCGGAATGGAGTGCCCAATCAGCTTACGCTGACAGATGCGCCCTGGAACTTCGAAGAGTCAGTGAGAGACGTCGCGCTGTATGCGCAGGATCAGTGGACGTTCAAGAGACTCACGCTGAACGCCGGTCTGAGGTACAGCGACGCAAAGGCGTGGACGCCGGAACAGGTGCTCGGCGCGGGATTCTTCGTGCCCGAGCGGCGGTTCGCGCCCGTCGACAACATTCCTCACTATCGCAATCTCAGTCCGCGAATCGGATTCGCCTACGATCTGTTCGGCACCGGTCGAACGGCGTTGAAGGCGTCGCTGGGCCACTATCCCGATCGCGTGATACAGGCGTCAGCGAACCCCGCCGTGAATCTCACACGCACGACCAGCCGCAACTGGACCGACAACGGAAACTATCGTCCGGACTGCGACCTGCTCAACCCGGCGGCCAACGGCGAGTGTGGAGCGTGGTCGAATCTGAACTTCGGAAAGGCCAATGCGGAAACGCGTTATGCGGCCGATGCGCAGAGCGGCTTCAACGATCAGTTTCACAACTGGCAGGGCTCGGTGTCGCTCCAACACGAGCTGCGGCCGGGCATGGGACTGAATGTCGGCTACTTCCGTACGTGGTACGGCGGTTTCCTCACCACCGACAATCAGTTGACATCGGCGTCGGACTACGACCCGTTCTGCATCACGGTGCCGACCGACAGCCGGCTGCCGAACAGCGGCCAGCAATTGTGCGGACTCTACGACATCAAGCCTGGCGCGTTCGGGTCGGTGGACAACCTCGTGACGCAGACGTCGCACTACGCCAAGGCGACGCAGGTGTTCAACGGCGTCGACGTCACGCTCAATGCACGATACGGTCAGGGCGGTCAGTTTTCCGGCGGCCTGAGCATGGGGCGGACGTCGACGAACAACTGTTACCAGAATGGTGATTCTTCGCTCACCGCCCAGGTGTTCCCCGGTGTCCTGGTCTTGCCGGCCGCATCGACCGTGTCGAGAACGGAGGCATTCTGCGACATCTCACCGCCCTGGTCGCAGTCGACGCAGGTGAAGTTCATGGCGGTGTACCCGCTGCCGTGGCACATTCAGACCAGCGCGATTTACCAGAACAGTTCGGGTATTCCGATCACCGCCAGCTACGTCGCGACCAACGCGGAAATCCTCCCCTCGCTCGGACGCAATCTGGGCTCATGCCGCGGCGCCGCGACGTGCAGTGCGAATCTCACGGTTGAACTGATTCCACCGAACTCGGTGTTCGAAAAGCGGCTGCAACAGGTAGACCTTCGCTTCTCCCGACTCTTTCAATTCGGTACGCGCAAGCTGCGCGGCGACGTGGACATCTATAACCTCCTGAATGCCAGCAACGTGCTCAACATGAACACGACGTACAGCCCCCCGGGCGGAGTCTGGAAGGATGTGACCCAGATTCTCGGTGGGCGGCTGGTGAGGCTCGGGTTCCAGGTGGAGTTCTGAGGCGGATAAGGAGAAAGCCATGCCGAATCGCCGCGATTTCTTGAAGACCGTTGCTGGCGCAGCCGCAGGTCTGGCTGTCGGGGGCGACAGCTTCGCGCAAGGAGCCCGGCGTCGCGCGATGATCGCCGGTCGTCGCGTGACCGTCGTCGATGTTCACGCGCACACGTTCGTCCCTGAAGTCTGGGATCTCGTGAAAGATACGCCGCTGGCCGCTACCGCGAAGAACAACCTGACTGGAGCGATCGCCCTCGGCCCGGGCACAGCGGCGCGTCTCCAGTACATGGACAAAGAAGGTATCGACTATCAGGCCATCAACGTCAACGCATGGGGCTATTCGGCGGATCGCGCGCTCGCTCGAGATCTCATTCAACTGCAGAATGAAAAAATCGCGGCGGGCGTCGCCGCGCATCCGGATCGGTTCGTCGGTATGGCGACCGTGGCGTTGCAGCACCCCGACCTGGCGGCCGATCAGCTCGAGTACGCCGTCACCAAACTGAGACTGCGAGGCGCCGCTATCGGGGGGAGCGTCGAAGGGCAGGAGCTATCGGACCGGAAGTTCGATCCGTTCTGGGCCAAGGCGGAGCAGCTCGGGGTGCTCCTGTTCATGCATCCTCAGCAGGCACCAGGAACGACAGCGAATCCGCGATTGAACGGAAAAGGTGGGCTGGGCAACCGGATCGGCAATCCGCTGGAAACAACGGTCTTCCTCTCGCACCTGATATTCGAAGGCGTGTTCGATCGGTTCCCAGGGCTTCGCATCTGCGGCGCGCATGCAGGCGGATACCTGCCGTCCTACAGCGGCCGATCGGATGCCGTGTGCGCCCAGGCCAACGGGGAGGATTGCCGAGGGCTCAAGAAAAAGCCGAGCGAGTACTTCAAGAAAGAGATCGTGATCGACACGATGATCTTTCACGAAGAGGGACTCCGGCATCTCGTCGCCGAAGTCGGCGTCGGTCAGATGGTGTACGGAACGGATTATCCGTTCGACTGGCCGGTCGGTATCGACTTCGTCCTCAACGCGCCGTTCCTGAGCAACGCCGACAAGGAAGCGATGCTCGGTGGCAACGCGATGAAGATGCTTCGGATCACGTCGTAGCTGCGCGTGCCGACTCGATCCGTTCTTGCGCCGCTGACCGTTGGAGCTCTCATAGCCGCCGCGCTGTGTCCACTCACGCTTGCTGCTCAGAAACGGGCTGTTCCTGACCTCTGGGGAGTCTGGATGGGGCTGGGCGGCGTCGCGGATGCCGACCCCCGCTTTCGGAACACGCCGTATCCGCTCGATCCCGACTTCACCGAATGGGGTGCCGCCGAATCGCGGCGGCTGGCGAGTACGAATACCCCAGGCGAGTGCAATCCTTGGGGTCCCGTTGCGTTCATGGGCGGGTCAGGCCTCTTTCCGATTCAGATCCTGCAGGGCCCGAATGTGATCGTCATTCACTACGAGGCCATTACACAGCCCCGGCGGATCTATATGGACGGACGTCGGCATCCACCGGCCGACGAGCTGCTGCCGACATTCAACGGCCATTCGATCGGGCGCTGGGACGGCGACACGCTGGTCGTGGACACAGTGGGCACCAACGGACGAACCCGCCCCCTCAACGGCTACGTTTCCGGCTCTGTGCTCTCGTCAGGCGTGGACACCGCGCCGCGACTGCCCGGGAGCGAGCAGTTGCACGTGTCCGAACGAATCCGCCTCGTTGGCGGCGGGCAGTACCTCGAGGACACGATCAACGTCGAAGACCCCAAGACGTATCGCAAGCCCTGGAGCGTCAAACGCTACTGGCAGCGGCGACCCGACATCGACGTGCAGGAGTATGCCTGCGAAGACAACCGGCGGCGCGACGCCGAAGGCCAGGACACGACCGGCACGCAGCCGCGATGAGGAGGATGCCGTGAAGCTGTTGCCGTCTGTCGGCCTGATTGCCGTCGTGTTCGTGGCGCAGCCGGCTCTCGCGCATCACTCCTTCGCGAACTTCGATCTCAGCAGGGACATCACCCTTGCGGGAACGATTAAGGAAGTCCAGTTCACCAATCCGCACGTCTGGCTGCAGGTTATGGTGCCCGATGGCAAGGGAGGCCAGACGGAATGGAGCATCGAGGCCGGCGCGCCCGGCATGCTGCTGCGTACGGGCTGGAAGCCAAACACGCTCAAAAGCGGTGACGCCATCACGGTTGTCACCCACCCGGCGAAAAACGGAGACGCCAACGGCAGCCTGATCCGGGTGATTCTGCCTGACGGCCGCACGCTCGGCCCCGGCGGCCCGCCAGCTGCGCTGAAATCCGGTGGCTAGATAGCGCGTCTTTCACGATCACGAGAGACACACAGGCACAGAGCTAAACAAATCTCTCTCTGTGTCTCTGTGCCTTGTGGCTACAGCCACAAGGCCGGACGCAGGTCAGTGTGCCGGCGAGGAGGGCACAGCGCCAGCGGAGCCTGGCTGGAGGTGGGCCACTGGTGTACGTGGAAGGATGACAATGAAGGTGCTTCCGTCACGATCGGGTGACCACACGTCGATCGACCCTCCATGCGCACGCACGATCTCGAGCGCGATAAACAGACCTAGCCCTACGCTCATGGAACGAGCAGCTCTGTGCGCTCGCCCTCTTCGACCAGCTGCTTGAGCCCCGACCAGCCACCGTCCCTCGACGCTCGGTGGGACGCTCGGAGTGCTTATGTCCGGAGACCTGTGCCCCATCGTTGATGGTTGCGACTGCTAAGCCGGACTGAGAACGTCCCGAGAGCCTGAGACCTCGTGTTGCAGCACCAGTCGCTGCGTGCCGCCGCCGCTTTGCAGCGCCTGTTCGAGTGCGAGCTCGCCCAGTCGAAGGAGATCCTGACCGGTGACGGCCGGTAGTTGTGTGGCCCCGATCCCGGCTGCGCCCACCGCCCGCACATGGGTCGTTCGCTCCAGGCCGGCCAGAAGCGTGCGGATCTCACCTGCGGCCCCGTCCCGCCGATGTCGCTTGTAAACGACGACGCGCGTTGGCCCCAACGCTCCGGCACCAAGACGTTCCGGGTTGGGCGCCTGCAGGACCGCTTCGCGCATCCACTCCGGCTCATCCATCTCGACAACGGCGAGCTCCATCGACCCTGTGCTCTGGCGCAGCCGTCGCAGTTCGGCGTCCACCACCAGCTCCAACGGAGAACGGAGCATCATTCCGGGGCCGAGCCTTCCCGGCAGTTCCGACTCGGGCAGCCCGAGCGCGATCAGTCTGAGCAGCAGGGATCCTTGACGGCCGAACTCCTCCAGAATCGCGAGGTCTTCCGCATGGGTTTTCCGCGCCTGCGCATCGACCAGACATACGACGCCGATCGGAAGTCCCTCAGGGGCAAGCAGTGGAACCCCGGCGAAGAATCTGACCCCTTCGAGCCGGTAGGGGCCCGACGAGAAGCACGAGTGCGCGGACGCGTCGGCGAGCATCAGTGACGAGCCGCTCTCGAGGATCTCGTAGCAGGGGGGCAGCCTCCAGGCGAGATCGAGCCCAACCGTGAACGAACAATCGCCGGCAGTTGCGAAAACAGTGAGGCGACCTTCTTCCATCAGAGCCGTCAGGGCCGTCTTGACGCCGAAGTACGCGCCGAGCCACGCCATCTGACCTGCCGCCCTTTGCTCTACTTCCCCGCGAATACGTCCAACGAACCTCGTTGCCGTGTTCCGAGTATGTGTGCGAGCGGCCGCCGAATGGGCGCGTTCCCGAGCCGCCGTCTCCGCGCTGACACGCTCTCCGATCAGACCGAGGGCCACGAACTCGCGAAGGTCTTCGGGTGCGACCGGCTTGCGCACGAACATGAGCGCTCCTCGGCGGAGCGCTTCCTCTTCGGTCAGCTCGAACCCGGAGCAGAGGATCGTCGGCGGAATGGGAGGCGCAAAATCGCTGCGAAGGCGGGTCAGGAACTCCAGCCCGTCCATTCCGGGCATGATGAGGTCGAGGAGGATCAGGTCCGGCCTCAACGTTTTCGTTTGAGACAAACCCTCCTCGGCCGATAACGCTGATATGACATCGTGGCCAGCCTCTTCGAGCACGAATCGAAAGTACTCTTGCAGCTCTTTGCTATCGTCGACGACCAGAATTCGCCTCTTTGGCTCGGTCATACCAGACCCTCCGTTACCCGCTGAGCGTGCAGCGTTACGCAGGACGCATGCCCGGTTGCCTCCAGAATCCAAGGAACTTCTGGCATGCGCTCCGAGTCTGTGCCGACATCTTGAGAGGCGGCGCCCCCGAAATCGCGGCTAACGGTGAGTACGCGAGTTTTCCATAATCGATCGGCAACGGCGAGTTGACTTGCGATGACCTACTTTCTGCCGCCGCCCTTGCTCGTGGGATCACGGAACAGCTTGTTGTACGTGTCGACTTCGTTCATCGGCGCGCAGATACCGTCGGTGAGGCCCGAGAACAGCCCATACCATCGAAAATGTCGTGTGCTCGCGCTTGACCCTGATGAATTTCTTGACGTCCGACACACCCAGGGGGCTTTGTAGAACTTCGGATCGTACAGCGTCATGCGCAACTCGATCGTGTCTGGACCCGTGCGCGTGTAGCGCTCCTCGATCCGTGCCTCCGTGCTCTGGATCACGAGCCACAAAGACACAGAGATACAACGGTCAATGCGCGTGACGGTTCAAGGCGCGCTGCGCGGATTTCGGTTTATGCTGTCGCGCCATGAACACCCGATGCGCCGTCCTCGCGTTTGTGCTGCTGATTCGAGGCGGTCTTGCTGCGGCGGCCACGTATCCCGCACCGGTCGAAGGTGACCACGTCATCAGAAATTTCAGATTCGGGACAGGCGAAGTGTTACCCGAGCTGCGGCTGCACTACCGGACAATCGGCACGCCGCGGCGAGATCAGAGCGGTGTCATCCGGAACGCGGTTCTGCTGCTGCACGGCACGAGCGGGACCGGGGCGAATTTTCTCGCTGCGGATTTCGCCGGACAACTCTTTGAGCAAGGGCAGTTGCTCGACGGTAATACACACTTCATCATCATCCCCGACGCGATTGGCACCGGCCGGTCGAGCAAGCCGAGCGACGGCCTGCACGCGAAGTTCCCTCACTACGACTACGCCGACATCGTTACCGCCCAGCACCGGCTCGTGACCGAGAAGTTCGGTGTGACGCACCTGCGGCTGCTGCTCGGCACGTCAATGGGCGCGATGCAGACCTGGATGTGGGCCGAAACGTATCCGGCCGTCAGCGACGCATTTGTCGCGCTCGCCAGCAACCCTGTCGCGATCGCGGGGCGCAATCGCATGTACCGCAGAATGATCATTGACGCGATTCGCAACGATCCCGGCTACAACAACGGCGAGTACACGAAGCAGCCGCACGGGCTTGCCACGGCCATTTATCTCTCGATGATCGCCGGCAGCGCGCCCCTGCAGCTGCAGAAGCAATATCCGACCGGTGGGGCCGCCGACAAGTACGTCGAGGATCAGCTGAACGCGCAGCTCGCGACCGCTGACGCCAACGACACGGCGTACCGGTACGACGCGTCCAGTAACTACGATCCCTCGCCGAAGCTGGAGTCCATTACCGCTCCGTTCCTCGCGATCAACTCCGCAGACGACTTCATAAACCCGCCGGAGCTCGGCATCATGGAGCGTGAGATCGCACGTGTGAAGCACGGACGATTCGTGCTGATTCCGATCAGCGATCAGACGCGCGGCCATCAGACACATTCGCTTGCGATCGCCTGGAAGACCCATCTGGCCGAACTGCTGGCGGCCACGGAGCCCAAGTGAGCATCGTGCGTCGCGCTGTTCGTGAAAATGCAGCTTCGTCCGAGTCCGCTGGCGAAATAATCGGCGACTATAATCGTTGCCTTCGATCGGCCCATGGGTGAACAGAATCGGGGCCAGCAGTTCGAGACACGCATGGCCACAGGGCGCGGACCTGCGACGCTCGAAGGGATCACCGCGGCGTGGCAAGAAGCAAGCGACGCGCTTCGCGACAGCGAGCGTCGATATCGTGAGCTGGTCGAATCCAGCCTTGGCCTGATTTGCACGCACGATCTGGCCGGCAAGATCCTGTCAATCAATCCCGCCGCAGCCAATTTGCTCGGCTATGAGCCGCAAGACGGGATCGATCACAACCTGCGGGAATTTCTCTCTCCCGATACGCGACACCTGTTCGACGACTACCTGCAGCGCATCCAGGAACACGGGCGCGATGCCGGTCTTATGAGAGTCGTGGCTCGCGACGGAGCCGAAAAGGTATGGATGTACCGCAACGTCCTGTCGCACGGTCCGGGCGGTAAATACGTGCTCGGGCATGCGATTGACGTCACCGACCGCGTCGAGGTCGAACGGACGCTGCGTCAGAGCGAACAGGCGTTGCGAAACGCGCAAGCCGAGCTCGAGGCGCGCGTCAAGGAACGCACAGCTGCCTTGGCGGAAGCCAACGAGCGTCTGCTCGTCGAGATTGCCGAACGCGAACAGGCCGAGCGGTTGCGCCAGCGAGCCTTGATCGAACAACGCGATTCGTTGGCATTCCTGGCGAGCTTCTCAGACCGCTTGGCGCCTCTCGTCACCTTCGAAGATCTGATCGATGTTGTGCGGCAGGCGCCGGTGCCATTCCTCGCCGACTGGACGATGGTGCACGTCGTCGACGACGTTGGCACGGTCCGCTTCATCCCTGGTGTTCACGCGGACCCGGCGCAGGAACCGCTGCTGGCGGCGGTCGGCGTCCCACCCCCCACCCTTGATTCTTTTTCTCATCTGGGCCAGGCCTTTGCAACCGGACGACTCGCGATCGTCACGTTGACCGCCGAAGACACCGCGTCTCGGCTGATCGGACTGGCCAGCTCGGGAGTCGTGCTGGAGCGGCTCGGCGCAGCCGCAGCGGCGATGATTCCGCTGGTCATTGACGGCAGGGTCAAGGGCGTGTTGTCGCTACTCTCCGCGAGCGAACAACGATTCACATCATCGGCGTCGCTGGTTGTCGAGGCAGCCGCACGGCGTATCGGGTTGGCGCTCGATCGCATTCAACTCTATCGAGAAGCACAGGAAGCCAACCGCCTCAAAGACGAATTCCTCGGGACGCTGTCGCACGAGCTCCGCACGCCACTGAATGCCATATTCGGGTGGGCGAGGATTCTGCGCACCAGAAGCTTGGACGAAAAGACCGCTCACGCCGTCGAGGTCATCGAGCGGAATGCCGAAGCACAAATCCGACTCATTGAGGAGGTGCTGGACGTCTCACGGATCATCAGGGGAAAGATGACCCTGACGATGGAACCCGTCGATGTGGCGGCGATCGTACGCGCCACGATCGACACCGTTCGTCCGGCAATACACGCCAAACAGATCCGATTGGACGAGCGCATCACCGAAACCCCGCCGGTACTCGGCGACAGTCATCGGCTCCAGCAAGTGTTCTGGAACGTGCTGTCGAACGCGCTCAAGTTCACCGGCAGCGACGGCGCAATCGCGGTCACGCTGCGCAGCAGCGGAGGATCTGTCGAGTTCGAGATCACGGACACGGGGGTCGGCATTCGTCGCGAAGTCCTGCCGTTCGTATTCGATCGGTTTCGTCAGGCCGATTCGTCGACCACGCGGACCTATGGTGGCCTGGGATTGGGTCTTGCAATCGTGAAACACATCGTGGAACTGCACGGCGGGGCGGTCCAGGCAGCGAGCGCTGGCGAAGGGCAGGGCGCGACGTTCACGATTCGGCTGCCGAGCGCCGATCGCGCTCAGGCGCGGTCACGTGCGTCTCTCGACGCGCAGCCGGAAGCGATCACATCGCCACCGGCCATATCGCCATCGGCACTCCGCGGACGAACTGCCCTCGTGGTCGAGGACCATGACGATGCTCGCGAGCTGATTGTCGGGGTGCTCGAGGCTGCCGGGGCTCGAGTCCTTGCCGCGTCGACCGCGCAGGAAGCCGTCGACCGGGCGACCCATGCCCGACCCGATGTGCTCGTGGCCGATCTCGGTCTGCCGGATGAAGATGGGTACTTCGTCCTGACTCGGATCCGCGAGATGTACCCCGAAATCCCTGCGCTTGCGTTGACGGCCCATGCGCGTTCGACGGACCGCGATCGCGTGTTGGCGGCCGGTTTCCAACAGCACGTCATCAAACCGGTGGATCCGGCGAAGCTTCTGCTGCTTGTTGTTGCGTTGTTGTAGTTCTAGGCAATCCTCGGCGGCAACGAAGTGAAGATGCTTCGAATCACCTCGTAGTCTGTCGCCTGGACGCGCCACGAACGAGTCCCACTCGGTTGTTTTCGAGAGCGCATGCTGCTATCCGAGATTCTCCTGAATAAATTGTGGACTGAGGTGCACATCGAGCTGCACGAGTGGCGTGTCGCCGATGTTCTTGAAGCTATGTACCTCGCCTGCCTTGATCACCAGGATGTCACCGGCGCCCGCCGACAAAGTTGTACGAACTGCCGCGGAGCGGAAGATCCTGCTGCCGGATGCGATACATGAACCATCTCCTGTTAATAGCGCTGTCGCGCTGATCCAGCATCTCATGTCGTTCCAACGGAATACATCGCTGCCAGCACGGGACTGACTGGCGCGCGCGTTGTTCTGACGGACTGATGGCTGTCTTGGTTGTGTTCTTCGTGGTTGAGGGTGCCGATGCAAGCGCTGTTCGTCGTGCGGCTCTGAGCGGCGCGGTGATTGCTCGGACCATTCAGGGCCCGCGCATCATGAGCGCAGCGGCGATGACGAGCGTTGGAGGCGGGTCGACGATCGTGACGGCGCGTTTTTCACCATCACGCGCCAGAGAGACACAGAGGCACAGACCGAAATAGATCTCTCTGTCTCTCTGTGTCTCTGTGGCTACGTGACTGTGAAAAGCGCTGGTTTACGATCCTTTGTTGTAAACGAGGTTGCGCGTGGCCGAATCGGCACCGCCCGGCGTCTGCGCGGCCCGCTGCAATTTCAACACACCCCCTTCGAGCACCCATACTTCGCGCACGTTGTTGAGGCCGTGAATCGTGCGGAGTACCAGCCGCGCGCCATCCCAGGTCGCAATCCGTTTGTAGTTGTAAGCCGGTCTTGCATCATCCGGATCGGGCACCTGATTCATCTTGCCGTCCAGCGTGAAGACGGCGCTCAGCGGACGGCCGTTGCGCGGGGCGCCTTCGGCCTCGTACTTCATCGCGATCGAGATCTGGCTGGCGTTCTGCGTCACCGTCAGCGAGATCGGTGGCTCTGCGACCCCGTTACCCATGCCTCCGCTCGCCGCCATCTGACTCTTCGACTTGTCGAAATTCCAGGTTCCGGCAAAGTTTGGAATTGGCGCGTTCGGATTCGGCCTCGCGGCGGCGGTTGCAGCGGGAGTGGCCATCCTCACCGTCGAAATCTGCACGGGCGGCGTTTTCGGCGCAAGCTCCCGGCCGAAGAACAGATCGTGCGGGTTCGCGTTCCGCTTCGGCACGAACTTCTGTGTACGTCCACCGAAAACTTCAGCGGCGTACAGATTGCCTTCCGAGTCGGCCGAGATCTGATGCACGCCCCACGTCGCTCCAGGGTACACGCCGTAGCGGCCGAAGACCGTTTCAATATGTCCGCGTAGATCGAATTTCACGAACTGCTCGTGGTCGCCGTCGTAGCACCAGAGGTGCTGATCGCGGCTCATCGACAGAGAATGGCAGTAGCCGCTCGGCCACTTGTCGAGGAACACGCCGTTCTCGTCGAACACCTGGATTCTGCGATTGAAGCGGTCCGAGACGTACACGTGACGATCGTCGCCCACCG
>Ga0114129_10002283_pt1 | contig 26550 bp, 31 predicted proteins | sample RhiMetdeltSRZDD1_FD_80071 | JGI IMG/M metagenome (GOLD analysis project Ga0114129, IMG submission 80071) | Populus rhizosphere microbial communities from Tennessee, USA - Rhizosphere MetaG P. deltoides SRZDD1 (version 2) (version 2) | ecosystem: Host-associated > Plants > Roots > Rhizosphere >...
CTCGCGCAGCTCCTTGGAGTCGATCGTGGGCTGATCGCCTGACGGCGTAGCCTCCGTCCCGCCGAAGCTCCAGAACATCGAGCGCCAGAAGAGGTTCGCGTCGTTGCACTGGGACAGGGCGATCCCTGTCGGATGCCCCTTGGGCTTGAGTGTGCGTGCCGCCACCCGCGCCAGCTCCCACGTATCGGGATACTTCAAGTTGTTGGCGTCGAACAGATCCTTGCGGTAGAGCATCGGGGCCAGGATGTAGAAGATCGGCAGGCCGTACCAGCGGCCCTCCACCTCCACGAGCGACTTCGCCGCGGGGATCCACCCGCCGTACTTCTTCGCGGCCGCGTCGGCGACGTCCGTGAGATCGACGAGGCTCTTGAAATAGAGACGGGTCAGGATCGATGAACCGTTGTAGATGATGTCATGGCCGGCCCCGGCGGCGTACTCGGCGGCCATGCGCGCCGGAATTTCAAGATGAGGAATGTGGTCCACGCGAACCTTGACGCCGTTCTTTTCACCCCAATCGGCGGCGAACTTGTCGTACCAGGTGTCGTAGGCGGGGATGAAGTGGCTCCACTGCAGTATGCGCAGGGTCGTTCCCTTGAGTTGCGCGGGCGCCTGGCCGGCGTCGAGCATCGTCGACAACGCGCCGCCCGCGACGCCGGCGCCGGCCGCAGCGAGAAATCTCCTGCGGTTGATGGCGGACAGGCTGGCCTTGGTGGATCGCGCGTTCGTCATCGGGAGTCTCCTTTCGGGTCGCCGAGCGGGATCGGACGCTGCGCGCTGAATGGACGTACTGGACACAACGACATGGACTTCGTGAACGGGGGAGCGAGAACAGCTACTCGAGGTTTCATGCCGTGGCTTCCCTACTCAAAAAAGGGCCAGGGCGGAGCGTCCGTTATGTACCTCCGAGGCGATCCACTGTCAATCGGAAGCGGCGGCCCGTCCGCGGCGCCGGCTGCCTCGTGAAGACTGTTCGAGACCGCTAGAGAGTCTGGCTCCAATCCCGCGCGACCAGACGCGCAGGGTCCCACCCGACACGGGCCAGCCACGCGAGCGCCTCGTCCTGGCTCGCTGACCTGACGACTGCCAGCGCGGCGCCGTCCTCGAAGAAGCCTCCAAACGCGACGCGTCCGTCTCGCTGAAGTTCAATGAGCCCGGCGCGGGTTCTCGCGCGATCACCCGCCGCGCCTTCCACGATGATCGCGCTGAGCCCGGTGTCGATCGGTGGCAGTTCACGCGGCTCGACGAAATCCGCGAAGGCGCGGGCGCGATTGGCCGTGAAGAGTCCGGCCCGGTTGAACTCGTTCTCGGCGAGCAGGCGGTCAAGCTCGGCGCGGTCGGCGACGCGATAGAAGATGTTCGCGGCGCTGCCATCCGGCTCCGGGCCTCCCGCCACCACGCGCCCGTCGTCGCGGAGGCTCACGAGCTGCTTCAGATGGGCGGGTCGGAACGGCAGGCGGCGAGCCATGTAGTCCGCCGCACAGACGAAGTGTACGTGGTAGATCGCCATGGTCGAATGCTAAACCAACGCGAGGCCCGGCGCACTTGTGGCATGCTCCACTGCGGAGAACAACCATGAAAGTCACGAGTATCGAGACCGCTGTGCTGCACGTGCCCTGTCCCCGCCCCATGTCGCTGGAGTTCAAGGACCATCGCATGGTCGCGGCGTTCATCGACACCGACGAGGGCGTGCGAGGCTTCGGCTACTCGCTGGCGTTCGGCGGCGGCGGCGCCGAGGCGATCCAGGTCTATCTCGAGACGCGTCTGAAGCCGCTGCTCATCGGCGAAGACCCACGGATGGTCGGCAAGCTGTGGGACAAGATGTTCCGCGCCGACCGCGGCATCCGCCGGGTGGGCCTGGCCGGCTACGGTGTGGCCGCGCTCGATATCGCGCTATGGGATCTCGTCGGGAAGATTGCCGGCCAGCCGCTGTTCCGCCTGTGGGGCGCGGTGACGGATCGGGTCGAAGCGTACGGGAGCGGCGGCTGGGCCAACTACGCCGTCGAGGACATCATCGCCGAGGGGCGCTTCTATACCGGCCACGGCTGTCGCTACTACAAGATGAAGATCCACGATCCCGACCCGCGGAAGAACGTGGCGCGCGTGGAGGCCGTCAAGAAGGCGCTGGGCGACGGCGTGCGGCTGATGGTCGACGTCAACCAGAAGCTCGACGTGCTCGGCGCCATCAAGCAGGCCCAGATGCTCGAGCACCTCGACCTCGTCTGGTACGAGGAACCCGTGCTCGCCGACGACTATGCCAGCCTGGCCGAGGTGGCGCGCTCCATCAAGACGCCGGTCGCCACGGGCGAGAACCACTACACGCGCTTCGAGTTCAAGGAGCTGTGCGAGCGGCGCGCCGCGCGCTATCTCATGCCCGACGTCTGCCGGGCCAACGGGTTCAGCGAGACGCTGAAGATCGGCCACCTCGCCGCCGCCCACGGCCTGACGGTCTCGCCGCACGTCGTGCACGAGATCTCGCTGCACGTCGCCGCCGCGCTGCCCAACGCATTTCTCGTCGAGTACATGAACTGGGCGCCCGACGATCTCTTCGTCGATCTCCCGAAGTGCGAGAACGGCTGGTTCCGGGTGCCCGAGCGCCCGGGCCACGGCCTCATGTTGACCCCGGACGCGCTCAAGAAGTACAAGGCCGGCTGAGTCGCCGGCTCCTTCAACCACGCGAGGTCTCCCCATGGCCGAGACGAACCGTCCCCGATCTGCCGAGGAAACCACACTGCTCGAGCGCGCACGCCGGCGACTGCCCGGCGGCGTCCTGGGCACCTCCCGCTACGCCGACGAGGCGGCCTTCGTGGTCAAGCGCGGGCAGGGCTCGAAGATCTACGACGTGAGCGGCCGTGAGTACATCGACTACGTGCTGGCCTCAGGCCCTCTCGTCCTCGGTCACGCTCATCCTGCTGTCGTCGCGGCGGTCCGCTCGCAGATCGAAGGCGGCAGCACCTACTTCATGGTGAACGAGCCGATCATCGAGCTCGCCGAGGAGATCTGCCGGGCGGTGCCCTGCGCCGAGCAGGTGCGTTTCACCTCGACGGGCTCGGAGGCGACCTTCTTCGCACTGCGCGTGGCCCGCACCGCGCGAGGCCGCGACAAGATCCTGAAATTCGAGGGCGGCTATCACGGCGCTCACGACTACTCGATGATGAGCGCGACGCCGCGCTCACCCAAGGCCTTCCCGGCCCCCGTGCCTGACTCCTCGGGCATCCCCCATGCGCTCGAGGCGGAGGTGCTCATCGCGCCCTACAACGACCTGGCCACCGTCGAGGGGATCGTGGCGACGCACGCCGAGGACCTCGCGGCCGTCATCATCGAACCGTTCCAGCGGCTCATCCCGCCTCAGCCGGGATTCCTTGCCGGCCTGCGCGAGGTCACGCGACGCTACGGCGTCTTGCTCGTCTTCGACGAGGTCGTCACCAGCTTTCGCCTCGCCTATGGCGGCGCCCAGCAGTACTACGGCGTCGTACCTGACATCGCGTGCGTGGGCAAGATCGTCGGCGGAGGTTTCCCGCTCGCCGCGGTCTGCGCCTCCGAGGAGCTGATGCGCCCGTTCGACCCTCAACAGGACGGCAAGGGGGACTTCGTCTCGCAGTCGGGCACCCTCAATGGCAATCCCATCGCGGCGGCGGCGGGGCTTGCCACCTTGGCCGAGCTACGCAAGCCCGGCGCCTACGAAACACTGCACGGCACCGGCCGACGTCTGATGGCCGGCCTCGCGGAGCTGGTCCCGCGCTCGGGGCTGCCCGCGCAGGTTGTGGGTGAGCCGGTCGTCTTCGACGTCCTCTTCACGGAGGAGCCGGTGACCGATTTCCGGTCGCTTCAGAAGGCCGACGGAGCACTCGCGCGCGCCTTCACCACCGAGCTCATCAACCGCGGCGTGGTCAAGAACACGCAGAAGATGTACATGTCCCTCGTGCACACCGAGGCGGACGTGGCCCGCACGCTCGAGGCCGCCGAGGCCGCGTTCAAAGCCCTGTCGAGGAGGCGCTCGTCATGAGGATCATCCAGACGCTCGTTCTGCTGCTGTCGCTTTTCCTCGCCGCCCCGGCCTTCACGGCTGACTTGCCCACGGCGAAGCCAGGGGACGTGGGGATGTCTTCCGAGCGCCTGGAGCGCCTCGGTCAGACGCTTCGCGCCGACGTGGAGAAGGGGCGGATTTCCGGCGCCGTCGTCCTGATTGCGCGGCGGGGCCGCGTTGCCTTCGTGCAGGCCGTCGGTTTCCGCGATCCGGCGGCTCGCGCGACCATGACGCCCGATGCCATCTTCCGGCTCGCGTCGATGACGAAGCCGATGGTCACGGTCGCCGCGCTGTCCCTATACGAGGAAGGCCGGCTGTTTCTGACGGATCCGGTTTCGAAGTACATCCCCGCGTTCAAGGGGCAGATGGTCGGCCTCGAACGAGCCGCCGCCAACCGCGAAATGACGATCCAAGACCTGATGCGTCACACCTCGGGGCTGACCTACGGCAACCGCGGCACGAGTGAGATCTACAAGATGTATCCCGAATCGTCCAACGAGGCCTCGCTGACCTTGACGATGGACGAGTTCATCGACAAGCTCGCGAAGGCGCCGCTGCTCTACCAGCCCGGTACGCAATGGGAGTACAGCTTGTCGACCGACGTCCTCGGACGGGTTGTCGAGGTCGTCGCCGGCAAGCCGCTACAGGAAGTCCTCGCCGAACGCATCTACCGGCCGCTCAACATGATGGACACCGCGTTCGTGGTCTCTGCCGACAAGCGCACGCGCCTGGCGCAGCCGCTGGCGAAGCACCCCGATACCGGCACGGAGTACAAGGTGCCCGACGCCACGGTCCCGCGGAAGTTCGACTGTGGCGGAGGCTGCGCCGTCTCCACGGCGAGGGATTATGCGCGCTTCGCTCAGATGCTCGTGAACCGCGGCACGCTCGACGGCGCACGCGTGTTGGCCCCGAAAACGGTCGAGCTGATGACGTCGGACCACCTGGCGGGCATCGCGCGCGGACCGGTGTATTACGCGGGCGCGGGCTATACCTGGGGACTCGGGCTCGCGGTACGCGAGGACCGCGGCGGTGCACCGATGGCGGGCTCGGCAGGTGACTACTTCTGGCCCGGTGCTTTCGCGACGTACTGGTGGGCCGATCCTAAAGAGCAGATGGTGGTCGTCTCGATGATGCAGTCGCCGCTCGGGCGTCACTACGCCCAGCTCGTGCGCGCCCTCGTCTATCAAGCGATCGTGGAGTAGTCAGCCGGGTAAATCCCCGTCGATACCGTTTCACCGGCCTCCTCGAGGCTGTTGGGTCGACGCGCCTTGAGAGCGCAGGACTCTACCACGCCGACGCCCGTCTTGACGATTACGTGACGCCGCCCCGGCATGGTGAAGCGTGCGCGCCGCCGGTTCGGCTGATCGCGCACCAGGAGCCGGACCAGTAATGTTCGAAGAGGAGGGTGACATGCGAGAGAAAAACCGTCAGTGGGTTCTCAAGTCCCGCCCGCAGGGCCTCGTCGAGCGCGCGAACTTCGAGTGGCGTGAGGAACCGGTCCCCGCGATCCGGGACGGCCAGTTCCTCGTGCGTAACCTCTGGCTTTCGTGCGACCCGACCCAGCGGCCGTGGATGCAGTTCGACACCTACATTCCCGCGGTGCCGCTCGGTGACGTCATGTACTCCGTGTCCGCGGGCCAGGTGGTCGAATCGCGACACGCCGACTTCAAGCCGGGCGACAATGTCGCTGGCGCCTGGGGCTGGCAGGACTACGCGGTCACGGACGGGTCCGGCCTGGTGCCGGCCGCGAAGATTCCGCCGGGAGTCGATTTCCCCAGCGCTCTGTCGCTGTTCGGCATCACCGGGCTGACGGCCTACTTCGGCCTGCTCGATATCGCCGCCCCCAAAGAAGGCGACGTGGTCGTCGTGTCCGCCGCCGCCGGCTCGACCGGCTCGTTCGTGGCCCAGATCGCCAGGCTCAAGGGATGCCGGGTCATCGGCATCGCGGGCGGTGAGGAGAAGTGCGCGTTTCTCACCAAGGAGCTGAGTCTCGATGGGGCGATCGATCATCGGCAACACGAGGTCCCGGCGCGCCTTCGCGAGCTCTGCCCGAACGGGATCGATGTGTACTTCGACAACGTCGGTGGGGAGATTCTCGATGCCGCCCTGGGGAACCTGGCGGCCGGCGCCCGGATCGTGGTGTGCGGGGCGATCTCCGGCTACAACGACCTCTCTCGTATGCCCCCGATCCGCAACTATCTGAACCTGGTCCTCGCCGGCGCGACCATGCGCGGGTTCCTGGTCCTCTCCTTCGCCCCCCGCTTCGGGGAGGCGATCGCCGAGCTCGCGAGCTGGGCGGCGGCCGGCAAGATCACCACCCGGGTCGACGTTATCGAGGGCCTCGAGCGGGCGCCGGACGCGCTCCGGCGCCTCTTCACGGGTGGAAATATTGGCAAGCAGCTCGTGAAGATCGCGGACGCGCCTTGACTTCGAGACCCTGCGAGCGGCTTACAGCGTCGGCTTGGCGAACGAGGTGCGCGCGTGTCAGCTCGCAACCAGCCCCGCGCGCGCCAGGGGCAAGCGCCGTACTCTTGGAATCCCTAACCGTGCGAGGGCATTGGCGACTGCAGGCGCAAGCGGAGGAACGCCGGGCTCGCCAACTCCAGTGGGCGCGTGATTGCTGGCGACGATATGCACGTCCACCTTCGGCATTTCATTGATGTGCAACGCTCTGTATCGATCGAAATTGCGCTGCACGGCGCGGCCGGTTTTGATCTCGATCTCGCCGTAGTACAGGGCACTGAGCGCAAAGCCGATGCCGCCTTCGATCTGTGCCCGGATGATGTCAGGATTCACGGGCACACCGCAGTCGACAGCGCAGACTACTCGATGGACTTTCACCTTGCCATCCGACATCGAGACTTCTGCGAGCTGGGCGACGAACGTCCCGAAGCACTCATGCACCGCGATGCCTTGGGCCACACCCGTGCGCGGTGGCGTACCCCAACCAGCCTTCTCGGCGACCAGCTTCAGAACGCCGGCGGCGCGCTCGCCCTCTTCGCCCTTGGCCAGCAAGGTCAAGCGAAAGGCGACCGGGTCCTTCCTGGCCGCAGTGGCCAGCTCGTCCATCATGGTCTCCATGACGAACGCCGAGTGGCTGTTCCCGACCGAACGCCACCAGAGGGGCGGGACGGGCAGTGCCGGCGAATGCAAGTCGCCCCTCATCTGCGGGATCGCGTACTGCGAAGGAAAGACACCCTCGACCGACATCACATCGACCCCATCCTTGATCGTGTACGCCCCCAACACGGTGCCGGCGAAGATCGACTGCCCCACGATGGTGTGCTGCCATCGGGCGAGATTGCCTGAACCGTCCAGTCCGGCTTTGACTGCGTGCACGTACATGGGCCGGTACATGCCGGCGCCGGTATCGTCCTCGCGCGTGAACTGCAAGCGCACCGGTGTGTGGCCCCTGATCGCGACCGCGACATTGACCGCGGCGACGGTATAGTCAGAAACGAAATTGGCCCGCCGGCCGAAGCTGCCGCCTGACATGAGCGTGTGCAGGCGGACCTTGTCCATCGGCAGGTTGGCGGCCTTCGCCGCCAGGGTGTGGTCGAGCGACGTGAACTGATGCCCGCTCCAGGTCTCGAGCAGGCCGTCATGTAGCCACGCCACGCAGTTCATCGGCTCCATCGCGGCGTGGGCGAGAAATGGAAACTCGTAGAGCGCCTCGATCGTCTTGGTGGCGGTCGCAGGCGCGGGCGTGTCGTTCCCCGGCCGCGCGAAGGGCGTGCCGGGTTGCTGAGCCTGGGCTCGGTAGTGTGCGAGCACGGCGTCCGAGCTCAACGAGGCGCCGGCCGATTCATCCCACGCGACCTTGAGCGCACGCCGGCCCTTCAGTACGGCCCACGTGCCCGTGCCGACGACCGCGACGCCTTCTGGCACCTGGACCACGTCCGTCACGCCGGGGACGCGCATCGCTTCGGCCGAATCGAATGAGACGACCTTGGCGCCGAACGAAGGCGGGAAGGCGATCACGGCGGTGAGCAGGCCCGGCAGCTTGACATCGATCGTGTAAGTTGCAGAGCCATTGCATTTCGACAGCGAATCGACGCGCGGAGTTGCCTTCGGCTTCCCGATCAGAGTGAACTGCTGCGGCTGCTTGAGCGCAACGTCCTTCGGCACCGACAAACGGCCGGCGGCCGCGGCCATTTCACCATAGGTCGCACGCTTGCCGGAGGCGTGTGTGAGCACACTGTTCGCGGTGTTGATCTCCGCGGCGGGCACCTGCCACGCGTTGGCTGCGGCGGCGACGAGCATGGCGCGTGCCGTCGCGCCGGCTGATCGCATCTGCATGAAGGAGTTGGCGATGCTGGTCGATCCCCCGGTGATCTGCATCGCGCCATAGAACACGTTGTTGTAGACCTTCGGATCGGACGGCGCGTACTCGGTACGCACGAGTGACCAATCGGCATCGAGCTCATCGGCCGCGAGGGTCGCCAGGCCGGTGGTGTTGCCCTGGCCCATTTCGAGATGCTTGCAGACGATCGTCACGATGTTGTCGGGTGCGACGCGCACGAACGCGTTCGGCGTGAACGATGCCGGCACGGCGGCTGCGGGATTGGTTACCGGTGATGCGGGCAAGGAGCGCATGCCGGCAAGCAGGCAAATCCGAGCACAAGCCCCGCAGCGCTGCTGCTGCGTAGGAAGTCCCGGCGCGACAACGTCGCCCGCTGGTCACGGTCGTGCTTGACGCCGGAACGCTGCGCGGTGATCGCTTGCGCGAGCAGCGCCTGCTGGGTGGCGTCCAGGGCGTGGATCATGCTCCCTCCTTCGATGCCAACCGTTCCGACGCGAGGTGGATCGCCGCGCGAATGCGCTGGTAGGTGGCACAGCGACAGATGTTGCCGGCCAGCGCGTGGTCAATGTCCTCATCGCTCGCTTTGGGCTTCTTCTCGAGCAACGCGACAGCGGACATGATCTGCCCTGATTGACAGTAGCCACACTGGACGACGTCGAGGTCGACCCACGCTTTCTGTACCGCCTTGGCCACCCGGGAGGCCAGACCCTCGATCGTCGTGATCGCGCGCCCGGTCATGGCTGCGACCGGTGCCGAGCACGAACGCAGCGGCACGCCATCGACATGAACCGTGCATGCGCCACACTGGGCGATACCGCAGCTATATTTCGTGCCGGTGAGACCGAGCTGTTCGCGGATCGCCCACAGGAGTGGCGTGTCCGGATCGCCATCGAACTCGCGCCTCGTACCGTTGACATTCAACGTGATCGACATGCGGGCTCTCCTCGTTCGAAAAGACGCCTGCGGCGCGGCGGAACGGTTAGCGTGTCGGGCAGGCCGTGCCCGTTTCGATCCATGCGGCGATCAAGGCGCCGAGCTGTGCTTGCGTGCCCGGCGCAGGCTCGCGGTTGCCGCCGGGTGCCCACGCCCAGCCCACGAGCGTGTCGTGCGCGAGGTGCTCGTGGATCTGCGTGAGCGTCTTGTCACCGTTGCGCCGCGGATCCTTGATCTGTTCGCAGATCTCCCCGAGCGATTTGCCTTGCCACGCCATCCCGCGCGGCGCCATGTGCCACAGCGGATGGCCGGGCACCCCGGAGGGCGCGAAGTTTGCCGCCTCATGGCACGTCGCGCAGCGGAGCGCGATCGCTCCCTTGTCATCGAGTCCGCGGACCACCAGCGGAGAATGCGGATGCTGGTCCTCTCCTTGACTCGGCCGGTCGCCGGCCGGATGGCAATTGAGGCATCGCGGATGCTGAAGCACCCGGCCGGCCTCGACGAAGAGTGCGCGGGAGCGGTCGGCCTGATTGCCGATGGACGAAAAGGACTGGGGCGAACGCAGTTCGTCCGCGCCGGCCAGGGAGGCCCCGGCGCCCGCCAGAACGATCACGACAAGCCATGCATGGGTGACACGCATCGGACGATCCTCCTGGGGATAAACTTAATGACATATTAGGTTAATAATGTCAAATCATCTATAGCAGCAAACGGGGCGCGGGCTCAGCGGTTGACGCATTGACAGGCGTTGTCAATACTCGCGGCATGAAAAAGACCGGCGTCGATCTGGACCGGGAGCGAAGAAAGCAGATCCTGGATGCCGCCTTGCAATGCTTCTTGCAGTTCGGGTATGCGAAGACGTCGATGGACGATGTTGCGAAGCGGGCGAATCTGTCGCGGCCGCTGATCTATCTGAAGTTCACGAGCAAGCAGGATCTCGTGCGGGGAATCTACTTTGATTTCATGGAGGCCGCACTCGAGCAGGCCGAGAGCATTCTGCGATCGAAAATCTCCACGAAAGCCAAGCTGGCGGCAGTCGTGGACGCGATCAACGTCAGGGCCTGGGAGAAAGTGGTCGGGCAGCCCATGACCAAGGAGTTCTATCCGCTTTGCGAACGGCAGTTCCCGGAAGAGTCAGAACGATTCGAGAGACAGCGGGTCAGAATCTATCGGCGGCTTCTTGGCGGGAACAAGGCGCTGGCGGAAACATTCGTCCTGGCGATCGATGGCTTTTGTGCCGACACGCCGTCGGTGAAGGCCCTTCGCGCACGGATCGGCATCATGATCGATCGGTTTTGCCCCACCGGGTGAACCTCGCTGCGTCAGCCTCTCCTCAAGCAACTCCATCGACGTCAAACATCACCTTGCCGCCACGCTGAACGTGGGCGACGGCTTCGCGGAAGGCGGAGAGCCGATAGGTCGCTGCGATAGGTACTCGAATCACGCCTGAAGCGACGAGCGGCGCCGTCTCGCGCAGTACGCTCGGTATTTTCAGCTCGATATCGGGATGGTTGAGGAAGAAACCCTTGACGACGACACGCTTCGCGATCAGGTCAAGCGGAGCGATGGTGACTGGCTCGCCGCTCATCAGAGCATAGACGACGAGCGTCCCGGACTCGCTGAGCATGCCGGCGATGGTTGCGCTGGCTTTACCCGCGACCCCGTCAATGCCAAGCGATACGCGGGCGTCGCCGATCGTTGCCCGAATGTTGTCGACCGCCCCACTCTGATCGACGATCACGAGGTCGCCGCCGGCGACTTGAAGCTCGGGAACTAGCTCGGGGCGGCGAACGAAGTTGATTGTCTTGAGACCGCGCGCCTTGGCAATTGCGATGAGTGACCGGCCGACGCCTGAGTTGGCGGCATTCTGCGCGACCCAGTCGCCGGGCCTGACGTCGCTGGACTCATTCAGTAGGAGAGCCGCGGTCGGCGGATTGATGCCGAGCATGGCGAGTTGGCGCGGATCGGCCTCGGGCAGTGCGAACAGCCCCGCGGCGGGTGCAACGAGTCGCTCGCGCCAACTCCCGCTGTAGAGCGGCACCAGCAGACGATCGCCGACCTTCAGGTTGCCGACGCCCTTTCCGAGGGCCAACACTCGCCCCACTCCTTCATTGCCGACGACGCTCGGCAGCGAAGGCCGGACCGGATATACACCCTGGACGAGATACAGGTCATTCATGTTGATCGGCGCATGCTCGACACCGATCAGCACCTGACCGGCGGCAGGCGCGGGAGGTTCGGGAAGGTCGGCAAGCTCGAGGACGATTTCCGGCTTGCCGAAAGTTCTGATTTGCACTGCACGCATTGTGCGCCTCCCGTGTCAATGCTCGCCGAGCTCGACGAGGTCGCGGCCGGCGAGTGGCCCCCCGGCCTGCTGCAGGCGGCCGCCCGTTGCGAGGCCGCCGAGCACGATCGCCGTGAAGCCGAAACTCTCGATGAGCTGTTTGATGAATGCGGTTGGCTCGGGGTGATCTCCCGAGACGAAGATCACGCGACGTCCTCCGTTCTTGATCGGCCCTTCATTGAAGCGCGCCGTGACGATCGAATTGAAGGCCTTGACGATGCGGGCGCCGGGCGCCAGAGCCGCCACGATCTCGCTCGCACCCTTGCCGCCGAGATCAGCGAGCACGAGCTTCGGACTGGTCTCGGCGAAGGGATTCGTGGCATCGATGAGCACCCGGCCGTTCCAGGCCGGCAAGCCCTTCAACGCTGACTCGACGTTGCGCCAGGGCACGGCGAGCAACACGTAGTCGAGGCTCGCGGCTTCCTCGACTGAGGCCACGGACGCGCCACGACCAAGCTCGGCGGCCTTGTCGCGGAGTGCCTCTGGACCACGACGGCTACTCAAGACAACTTCATGGCCCCGGGCCAGCGCGTCTCGCGCGAATGCGACCGCGACAGCGCCCGCGCCGATCGTGCCAAACTTCATGCCCTCTCCTCTCGTTCGAGAGATCGACGACGCTCGCCCGTCGGGGACTCGCCTCGACAAGCAGGCTAGGCGGCGACCTGGACGATCAACTTGCCGAAGTTACGCCCCTCCAGCATTCCGATGAAAGCGGCCGGCGCGTTTTCGAGACCGTCGACGATGTCCTCGCGGTAGCGGATGCGGCCGCGCCAACGTCGCGCAGAAAGTCGGCATAGTGCTCGGCGGCAAAGTCGTAGTAGATGAAGCCGCGCAGGGTCAGCCGCTTCGAAAGAATCTGCCGCATGTGGCAACTGGTAGTCGTCGACACCATCGCCCGGTGGAACGCCGTTGTACTGCGCGATGAGCCCGGCGACTGGAACACGCGCAAAATCGTTGAGCAACGGCAGGACGGCTTCACAGACGGCTCCCCCGACGTTTTCGAAGTAGATATCGATGCCATCTGGACAGGCGGCGGCCAGGCGCGTCGCAAAGTCCGGGGCACGATGATCGACCGCGGCGTCGAAGCGAAGCTGGTTCTTCACGAACGCGCATTTCTGCGAGCCACCGGCGATGCCAACCGCTCGCGCGCCGCTGAGTTGAGCGAGCTGTCCAACGAGGGACCCGACCGGACCGCTGGCCGCAGCGACGACCACGGTTTCTCCCGGCTGGGGTTTGCCAATCACGCGCATACCGCTGTACGCGGTGAACCCCGGCATGCCGAGCACGCCGAGACCGGTCGTGACCGGCGCGGCAGCCGGATCGAGCTTGCGAAGGCCAGGGCCGGACACGACGGCGTGCGTCCGCCATCCGGTTGGCGCGAGGACGACGTCGCCTTGGACGTAGTCGGAATGGTTCGAGGCTAGGACGTACGCCACCGTTTCACCAGTCATCACGTCGCCGATCTTGAGTGGCGTGGCGTACGATTTACCGTCGTACATGCGCCCGCGCATGTACGGGTCGAGGGAGAGGTATTTCACCTCGAGCAGAAGCTGCCCAGCGGCGGGTGTCGGGACCGAGGTCTCCTCGAGCCGAAAGTCGGTGAGCTGCGGCTTCCCCTTTGGTCGAGCCGCGAGAACGATCTGTCGCGCGCGAGCTGTCATGGCACCATCACCACTCGGCCGAAGGGGCGATCTTCGATCAAATGACGCAGGGCTTCGGCCGCCGAGTCCAGCTTGAACGTCCGTTCGACGATCGGCTTGACACTTCCGGAGCTCAGCAGCGAAAGGATCCCGGCCCAAGCCGTCGCTTTGACCCCAGGCGATTGGGCGAACAGAGAGAACCCGCTCATGCTGGCGCGCTTCCAGATCAAGTCCGTGACGTCGATCGTGGTTTGACGCCCCGCCGAGTATCCGAGCGACGTGAGCACGCCACTGGGGGCGAGTGACGCGAGCGCTTGACCCGTCAGCGCACCGCCCACGCTGTCGATGACGATGTCGACGCCGCGCCCGGCGGTGAGGCGCGCGACCCCGTCCACGAGGCTCTCCGACGACAGGTCGATGACGTCCTCGAATCCGAGCACCCGCGCCTGCTTCGCCTTCAGCGGGCTCGTCGTTGTGGAAATCGCCTTCGCGGCGCCCTGCGCGCGGGCCAGCTGGGTGGCGGCATTGCCAACCGCGCCACCGATCGCCGGAGCCAGCACGGTCTTGCCGGCCGCAAAACCTGCCTGCGTGAGCGTGATCTGAGCCGTCAGATAGGCAACCGGCATGCCTCCGGCGGTGGCATCGTCGACGGCTTCCGGGATCGGACACAGATCCTCGGCGCGCGCGGCGATCCACTCGGCATAGGTGCCATTCTCGGAGACACCATAGGCGCCGCAAAACATCACGCGGGTGCCGACTGGAAACGACGAGCCACCCGGGTCCTCGACGACGCCAGCACCCTCGTTTCCCAGGATCAGAGGCGCCGTCGCTCGGGGAAAGCTTCCGGACAGGATCGTGTGGTCCAGCGGACTGACGCCTGCTGCCGTGATTCGGACGAGGACCTTCCCGCCGGCTAATGTGGGCCTTGGGACATCGATGAGCTTCAGACCGCCATATCCGGTGAAGGACTCCGCTCGCATCGCTTTCATGAGGCCACCTTTTCCTTGTCCGAGATGTGGGCGCGCTGAGCGAGGCCGCGCCCGAAGGAAATATTCTCGCCAGGGGTCTCGTAGAGCGTGATGAGGAGATCGTCAGGGGAGATCTTCGCGGCCGCGACGACGGCGTCGTTCAACGCCTTCAACAGCCCGAGCCTCTTTTCCTTCGGGCGGCCGGAGATGAATGTGATCTCCAGCAGGATGAGGTCATCCGAATAGTTGAGTCCCAGGAAGGACCGCGTGTGACGGAGCTGCGCCCGCGGCAATACGTGGATGATCTGGAAGAAATCGTCAGGCGGTATCCCCAGAGCGCTGATCAAGCCTTGTTGAACGGCGTTGGAGACTTGACCGAGGCGAGCTTCGTCGTAGCGGCCTTCGAGCACATGGATCTTGGCGACGGGCATGGTGTCATCTCCTCTACACTTGCGCGATTCCACCGTCCACGAACAATTCGGTTCCCGTGATGTAGCTGCTGTCGTCGGAGGCGAGAAACACCACCGCCCTGGCGATCTCGTCCGGCGTCCCCGGCCTGCCGAGCGGGGCGGCGAGGGAAAGCCGGTTCAATGCTTGATCGCCCGCGCCTGCGGCCATCAGCAGCTCGTTCAGCCCGGGCGTGTCGGTGATGCCCGGGCTCACGGCGTTCACGCGAATCCGGCGATCCTTCAGGTCCGCCGCCCATGTGCGCGCGAAGGAGCGCAACGCGGCCTTGGTGGCGCTGTAGACGCTGCACTGCGGCCAGCCTTTCGAGGCCACGATGGAGGCGTTCAGAATGACCGACGCGCCGTCCGGCAGGAGCGGGAGCGCTTTCTGGACCGTGAAGACGACACCCTTCACGTTGACGTCGAAGATCGCGTCGAAGTGCTCCTCGGTAACCTTCTCGAGAGGCGCCATCTGCGCGGTGCCGGCATTGGCGAAGATCACATCGAGCCGACCCTTTTCCTGCGTGATCCGTGCGAAGAGACGATCGAGATCGCCGAGCTTCGACGCGTCGCCCCGGACGGCGGTGACGTCGTGACCGATCTCCTTGACCGCCGCTGCCAGCTCGGGATCCCGCCGCCCGGTGATGAACACGTAGGCGCCCTCGGCGACGAACCGCTTCGCCGTCGCCAGGCCGATCCCGCTATTGCCACCCGTCACGAGTGCGATCTTGCCCTCGAGCTTTCCCATTTGTTTACTCCTTGGGTTGTTCTGTTGCCGTCCGAACGGCTTGCCCGACAACTTCGCTTGCGGCCCCCGCCGTCTTGTTTTGCTACTCTCAGATCGCGCCGCCCCGGATCGTCACGTTGAATCCCGCACGACCGCGTACGCGCGCCGCGGGACGGGCCAGCGGAGCGGCCCGAACCACGCGCCCCCGGCAACCGCCGCCGCGTTGATCAGTCCAAATACCGTCAGCGCGGCGCTCATGGCGAGGAAGACGTGTGAGAGGTTGCCGCTCGAGTGAAGGGCGAGCCAACCGCCGATCGTGGCGATCGCCAGACGCGTCAGGTTCGCCAGCAGGGCCCAGAGCACCTGGCCGGCGCCCTGCGAGGCGAAGTAGAGCGCCATGCCGAGCCCGAAGAACCCGTAGAAAGGACCGACGGCCTGGAGATACCGCGACCCGGCGTCGAGCATGGCCGGATCCGTGTCGAAGAGCATGAGCCATGCACGGGGTGTCATCGCCGCGGCGAGCCCGATGACCTCGGCCAGCCCGGTGGCGATGGCCGCGCCTGTCCACGCCGCCCGCAACGCGCGCTCGCGCTGACCCGCACCGATGTTCGTCCCGATCATGGCGACAAGCGGACCGCCCAGGCCGAACACGAGCGGTACCAGCAAATACTCGAGGCGCGCCCCGGTGCCGTAGCCGGCGATCGCCGCGGGACCCAAACGGCCGACCAGTCCGGTGGTGATCGCGATGGTGAGATTCGTGGTGATCGTCACGAGGGCGGCCACGATGCCGACGCGCAGGATGTCGCGAAACAGCGCCCAGCGCAGACTCAACACGTCGGCGGAGAGGTGGACGACGCTGCGCCGGGATCGAAGGTAGAGCAGCAGCGCGATCGTTCCAACCAGGTAGTAGGCCACCACCGCGACCGCGCCGCCGGCGACGCCGAGGCGCGGAAACGGGCCCCACCCGAAGATCAGGCAGGGCGACAGCGGGATCAACACGAGCGCGCCGACCGACGTGACGATGGCGGGCACGAGCATGTTCCCAGTGCCGCGAATGACGTTGGCGAGTGAGTTGAACGACCACACCAGGACCGCCGCCGAGAAGATCACGTTGGAGTAGGTGAGCGCCGCGGCGAGCGAAGCGTCACGTCCCCCCATCGCCGCGTAGAGCCGCGGGCCGCCACCCAGCACCGCGAGCGTGAAGCCGAGCCCGAACACGAGGCCGATGACCAGGGCGTGGAACGCCAGCGCGTCGGCATCGGCCCGCCGGCCGGCGCCGAGCGCCCGCGCGACCGCCGAGGAGATCCCGCCGCCCATAGCGCCGCCGGACATCATTTGCATGAGCATCAGCACGGGGAACACCAGGGTCACGCCGGCCAACGCGTCGGTGCCGAGCTTGCCGACGAAATACGTCTCGATGAGGCCGACCGACGCCTGCACCAGCATCACGAGCACGTTCGGCGTGGCGAGTCGCAAGAGCGTGCCGAGGATGGGGCCCTCGAGCAGCGCGCGGGTTCGCGCATCGAAGCGGCTCGCTCCGTGATCACTCGCCATGTGGTTGGTTGCGGCGACGCCCGGTCCAGGTTGGTTCCGCCCCTCTTCCGGCATCACGGATCTCCTTGGGCCTTCTGACGCTCGCCACTCGGCTCCCGATTCCCGTATCGATGTAGCCACATCCTTTTCATGCATCTGCATGCACATTGGCTGCCACGAACCCGCACCGGTGATAGGATGCTCTCCATGGAGCTGCAGGCGACGGGCGTAACGATTGAACGTGAGGGTGGGAAGCTGTCGCCCTGCGTGTGCAGCACGCTGCGAATGGTCAGCCGGGCCGTCACGCAGCTGTACGACGACATCCTGCGGCCGAGCGGGTTGCGGGTGACGCAGTTCAGTATTCTCGCGACCATTGCGCGTCGCGGCGACGCCAACCTCCGGCAGCTCGAGAGGGCGCTGGCCATCGACCAGACGACGCTGACGCGCAGCCTCAACCTTCTGGAGCGCGACCGTCTCATCGAGCGGGTGCCCCACCCGGACGGGCGCATCAAAGCCATGCGGCTCACGCGGAAAGGGAGACGCCTGCTGCGCGTGGCCCGGCCGCTCTGGGCTCGCGCGCAGGACAAGGTGCTACGTGAGATCGGCACGACGGCATGGGATGACGCCCAGCGCCGGCTCGCCCGCTTACTTCATGTCGCCGTGGAGAAGCGGCGGCAGCAGCGGCAGCGATTGCGGAAACCGGTACGCGTGTAACCAACGACCGCCCGCTCAAATCTGAACAGCGTAGCGTTCTCCGACCATGGACACTGTGGATTCGCGGCTTGCGCACGGCAACACCGCCGAGGGACGAATGATTCTCGACGCGCTGCCGGTGATCGCCTGGTCCAAGCTGCCGGATGGTTCGAATGAGTTCGTGAACCGACGGTGGCAGGACTACACGGGGATCCCGGAAGACGACGCGCGCGGGCTGGGTTGGCAGGCGGCCGTTCATCCCGACGACCTTCCGAAGCTGACGGAGAAGTGGGCCGAGATCGTGGTCTCGGGCAAGGGCGGAGCGTTCGAAGGGCGTCTTCGTCGCCGCGATGGCGTGTTTCGATGGTTTCTCGCTCGCTTCGAGCCCGTTCGCAACGGTGCCGGCGAGATCGTCAGATGGTACGGAACGAGCACGGACATCGACGCGCTCAAGCAAGCGGAAGCCAAGCTCCGCGAGGACGAGCGCGCCCTCCGGCGGATCACCGACGCGATACCACAGACCATCGTGGTCCAGGATCCCGACGGCTTGACGGTCTACGCGAATCAAGCGGTGCTGGATTACACGGGCCTCACGATGGAGGACGTGCTCACCTCGGACTTTCGCGAGCGGATTTTCCATCCCGAGGATCTGAAACGCGTGGGCGAGCAGCGACGGGCGGCCCTGGCTCGTGGGCTCCCTTTCGAGGTCGAACAGCGGGCATTGCGCAAGGATGGGCAGTACCGGTGGTTCCTCATCCGGTACAACCCCTTCCGCGACGAGCAGGGGCGTCTGGTCAGGTGGTACGCGACGGGCACGGACATCGACGACCGCAAGCGAGCGGAGGACCGAACGCGGAACGAGAACGTCGCGTTGCGGGAAGAGATCGTGCGCTCGTCGATGTTCGAAGAGATCGTCGGCTCTTCGGACACGCTACGGACCGTGTTGAATCAAATCGCCAAAGTCGCGCCGACCGACTCGACGGTGCTCATCCATGGCGAGACCGGGACGGGCAAGGAACTGATCGCCCGCGCGATTCACAATCGCTCCCGGCGCGCGAATCGCGCGTTCATTCGGGTCAACTGCGCCGCGATTCCCCAATCGTTGATTGCCTCGGAGCTGTTCGGGCATGAGAAGGGCGCGTTCACCGGAGCGCTCCAGCGACGTCTTGGTCGGTTCGAGTCAGCCGACGGAGGCACCATCTTTCTGGATGAAATCGGAGAGCTGCCCCCCGAAACGCAGATCGCCTTGCTCCGGGTGCTTCAGGAGCGCGAATTCGAGCGTGTCGGTGGCAACGAGCCGATCGGCGTCGATGTCCGAGTCCTGGCGGCCACGAACAGGGACCTTCCGGCGGCCGTCAGGGACGGAATCTTCCGCGCAGACCTGTTCTACCGGCTCAACGTGGTCCCGATTCAGGTCCCGGCGCTTCGCGACCGGCGTGGTGACGTCCGATTGCTCGTGGAGTACCTCGTGGAACGTTACGCGCAAAAGGCCGGGAAGAGAATTCGCAGCATCAGCAAGGAGACGCTCGCCCTGTTCGAGGCCTATCGCTGGCCGGGCAACATTCGCGAGCTCCAGAATGTGATCGAGCGCGCCGTGATTCTGAGCGATGCCGAAGTGTTTCGCGTCGATGCCAGCTGGCTCACCCCGGCGCCCGGTGAGGGCGGTGCGCCAGGCGGCTCGCTGACTGCGGATCTAACCCAACGGGAGAAAGCGATCATCGAGGACGCGCTGCGCGATGCCCACGGTGTCATTGGCGGTGCGACCGGGGCCGCGGCCAGGCTGGGCCTACCAAGACAGACTCTCGAATCACGGATCAGGAAGCTCGGCATCGACCGATATCGGTTCAAGACCTCGTAGATTCCCTACTCGGTGTGCTGCTCGTTCACCCCGCGACGGCGTGGCGCACCACGTCCTGCGTCATCAGCAGGCGAGTGGGATCGCCGAGGTCGTTCCAGCCGACGCCGCGGACCGGGACGACGCCGAGCCGCTCGGGTGCCGCCTGGAGGACGAACTTCGAGAAGTCCACCGACGCGACTCCTGCGTAGACCTGGCGGGCCGCGTGGAGCTCGGCCGCGCGCCCGAGACTGGCGTGGAGCGGAGCGAACGCCTCGTACAGCGTCGGGACGGTGTCTGCAAAGAGGGCGAGGAAGACATCGACGCGACCGACCATCACGAAGGTGTTCCACAGGCCGCCACGGGCCCGCACGATGGCGGCCACATCCGCGCTCGGCTTCTCCCAGAAGCGCGCCACGCGGTGGGCGGTCCCGCTCAATGGCGCGCCCGGCTCGATCCACCCATACTCTGCTTCCGAGCCGTCGGGGGCGACACCGAGTAATGTCACGACGTCAGGATGGGTCGACAAGGTACGCAGGGCGACATCCACCTGCGCCATGAAGGCGCGGTCGTCCGAGACCCAGTGATCGGAGGGCAGCACGACTACCGCGGCCCGGGCATCGGCGCGGGCGAGGCGAAGTAGGCCGTAGAGCAATCCGGACGCCGTGCCCCGGTTCTCGGGCTGCACCACCAGGCCCGCCGCGTGCTCTCGGGACACGAGCGGCGCGTAGTACTGCTCGTGGCTCTCGGTCACCACGCTGACCACGCGTGACGGTGATACGAGGAGATGAGCGCGCCGGCGCGTCTGTTCCCAGAGCGTGTCGTCGCCGAGCAGCGCGCAGAACTGCTTCGGCCGATCGTCGCCCGCGATCCGGCGAGTCACCGGCCGGAGCCTCACGCCGTCGCCTCCGGCCAGGATCAGCGCCCAAGGCATGCCGGCTCGGCTGTGCAGCCCCACGGAAGGCGCTACGGCTCCGTGCCCCTGTCGATCACTCATGCTTACCCTCCGCGTGCCGCGTGAACCGCCCCTGCTGGCTTCTATGACGCAACGACTCGGTCCACGGTTTCGCGCCGGCCACATCGCTTGAGCGATCCGCAAGACGCTCGAGCCCTCGGCCGAAGTTTCGGCAAAAGCCGAAGCTTCGGCGCTGGACCAGCAAGATAAAGCGCCGCCATCGCAGAGGTTCCCGTCTGGCGCGCGGTTTGCCATTCCGAGGCTCCATGCAAACAAAACCGAGCATCGTATTCGTCCACGGGCTCCGGGCCGACGGCTCGTGCTTCAGCAAGGTGATCCTCACGCTTCAGGCCGTGGACCTGTTCGATCAGAAGGTTGGGGGGCCCCCGGCCTGGAGGTCGAAGCCGAGCTCGTACATCGTCGCCAACAACGACCGCACCGTTCAACCCGATCGGCAACGCGATGTGGCCAAGCGTATGGGCCCGACGATCTACGACGTCGACAGCAGCCACGTCCTCATGCTGTCCAATCCTGGTCTCGTGATCGACGTGATCCGTACGGCAGCACGCGCCGTGTGATGAAAACCACCGCCGAGCAGAACAAACGCCTCGTCCTGGCAGCGTTCGACACGCTGTTCAACAAACGCGACTACGCCGCAGCTGAGAAACTCTGGTCGCCGCACTACATCCAGCACAGTGCGCACATCGAGCCGGGCCGCGACGGACTGTTCAACCTGGTCAAAACGCTTCCGCCGACGCTCAAATACGAGCCCGGCACGATCGTGGCGGATGGCGATTTCGTGATCGTCCACGGACGGTTTTCAGGGTTTCAGCCGGTGAGCTGGATCGTCGCGGACATTTTTCGCATCGCGGACGGTCTCCTGGTGGAGCACTGGGACGTGATCCAGGACGAGGCGACGGAAGCACAGTCCAGGAGCAAAGCGCCGATGTTCGGGACAAGCTTCCCGCGATGACGCTGAGGATCGAGCAGTCTTCGGATCGCGGCCACACGACGATTCGACTGATAGGCCGGATGCGGGTCGAGCACGTGGCGGAAGTTCAGAAGCAGATCGAGGCGAGCGACCCCGCGGTGACACTCGACCTGGACGAGGTGAGGCTCGTCGACGTCGAGGTCGTCCGCTTTCTGGGCGCCTGCGAGACCCGCGGTATCGAGCTTCGCAACGGCTCACCGTACATCAGAGACTGGATCACTAGGGAGCGAGCATGAAAAAGATCAGCCAGGCTGTCGTCGCCACGATCATCGCGATGATCCCGCTCGTCGCCGCGGCACAGAGCCTCACCGAAACGCAGGCGCGCGCCGCGATCGCGCCCTGGTACGCGTTGTTCAACCAGCCGGTTCAGGGCGACATGCGCACGCTCCAGGAGCAAGTCCTCACCGCCGACTACGAGTCGTGCTGGGGCTATCTGCCGGGCGAGTGCTGGGGTCGTGAGAACTCGATCAAAGTCGTCGGCGGGTTCGCCAAATCCATCCCCGACATGAAGTTCGACATCAAGGAAATCCTCGTCTCCGGCGATCGGGTCATCGTGCGCGGCGAGGTCACCGGAACCCCGGCGGGCGACCTGTTCGGCGCGCCGCATACGGGCAAGAGCTTTCGGATCATGGCGATCGATATCCAGACGATCCGAGACGGCAAGATCGCGCGGACGTACCACCTCGAAAACTGGCTCAGCGCGCTGGGACAGCTGCGAGCGAAGTAGCCGGTTTCGCCGTCCGAACGCTCACCTTCTGCGTTCTTGCCCAAGTTGCCGGCTTGTGTAGTCGGCAAGCGCTTCGTCTCTCTCCTAAAGAGTGAGAGAGGGAGGTGAGTGAGATGAAGCGAGTGATGATCATGTTCGCGCTGGTGCTCCTCGGTGCGCTCGCCCCTGTGGTGGGTGTGGCGCACGTGGCCGAGGCGCATTGGGATTCGGCGTGCCGGTGCGACGCGACCGAGGCGCCGTAACGTCGGTGTAAGCGGGGGAGAAGAGACTCCCCCGCTTTAACCGCTCCAATTCACGCCGTACACGTCAGCCTCCGCGTTCAGGCTCGGTGTAGCCGAGGGTCGCGACCAGCACCCAGAAGGCGCCCACGATGAGCGGCACGGCGAGCCCCAATTGAAGGAGCAGCACTCCAAGCGCGGCGCCGACGAAGAATGATGCGATCGACCCGAGGCGGCGCCACATGCGAGGATTGCCGCCGCCCGCCAGCGCGAAGTCCGCGACGAGGCCCGTGATGGTCGTCGTCAGCACGATCGTCGCCATCAGACCCGGCACGGCGAGCTGTTGAATCGTCGCGTTCCGAAGGCCCATCGCCAACGCCACCAACACGATGAGCGCGTATTCGCGGTCCACGAGCGCGGTCGCGTCTCCGTCGATCGCGATCGCCGCGATCGCTGCCGTGACGAGCAGGGACGCCTCACACGTGGCGCACAGGAGAAGCCAGCGGCGTCGGAACGGGCCGGTGACGCCACGACCGAAATAGCCGCCGAGCAGCGCGCCGCTCACGAATGCCGCGATCGAGGTCATCGAGCGGGCGACCGATATGCCCGGTGCGCCGGCTACGGCAAACGCGAGAAAGGCGACGTTGCCCGTCATGTTGGCCGCGAAGACGTGGCCGAGACCCAAGAAGCTGACAGCATCGACGATGCCGCTGACCATCGTCAGCACCAGGAGCCCGATCGACAAGCGGTCGGTGAGCGTTCCCCGGTCTGCCGTCGGCACGCTCATGAGCCGAGGCATCGCGGCAGACGACTCAGCATGTGGCCGTCATCACCGCGAGCAGCGATCCGGGCGCGGCGCCGTCGATGCTTCAACACCACCGCGAGGACCGCGCCGATGACGACGACTGTTGCCAGCGAGACGAGCGGCACTGCGGCCTCGCGAGTGATGGTAGCCAACGCGTAGCCGGCGCCCGTCCACGACCCAGCCCACGCGAGCGCGCTCGCGACCGCGATGGCGCCGTAGCGCCTGAGCCTCATGCGCGTCGCTCCGGCCATGCCGGCCGCGATCGGGTTCAGCTCGGGAACAAATCGGCCTCCGAACAGAAGGACGAGCTGATGATTGCGGAAGCGGCCCTCGGTGGTGCCGACATGCTCTGTCGATCGTCGCAGGAGCCGCGCCACGGTCCGGAGCGCCTGTTGCCCGCGCCAGCGACCGACGCCATACCAGATGGTGTCCGCCACGAGCGCGGCAAGCGCGGTGACCAGAATCGACGAAATCACACCGGTGCCCGCATGAGCTGAGAGCGCGCCAGCGGCAAGGAGCGCCGGCACCATCGGAAGCGGTACTCCAGCCTGGTTCGCCAGGACCCCGGCAAAGAGCAGAGAAAGTTCGTAGATACTCACGATGTTCTTGGGATGATGGCCCGGCACGGTGGGTTGCGCTCCGGGCGTGAACTTAGCAATTCGACGCAGCGATGACGAGACTCAGCGATGCCGCATCAGAATGTAAAAAGGGAGGCGGTCGGTGCGACCGTACGACGGCGCGGTGGCAGACGATCGATGCAGGAAGTTCGATGCGAGGTCATGGTGCCGCGCCGCGATGGCCGCGACGCTCTTTGCCCTGACGACTATCGGTACCAGCCCGGAACGAGCGCTCTGCTACGACCCGAACGACACGTTCCGAAAGGGCACGTTCGTACTCTCGACGGAGGCTGGCGGGGGCAAGCAACACGACGTCGCCCCCCACCCCGATGAGACGGGCCTCGAGTTCCTGAACGGCGGCGTTCGGCTGTCGTTGCTGCCGTTCGGTCCCACGCTGAGTGGACCCCTGTACGGCGCGCTGGAGGTTGGGCTCGAGCCATTCGCCCAGGGCTACGTGGACCCGGTGCGGGCGTACTTCGCCGGCCTGGCCGCCGTCGGGCGATATCACTTTCTCTCGCTCGGCCGCTTCGTCCCGTATTTCGAGGTCGCCGGTGCCGCCGGCGGCACCACGCTTCGCGTGCGCGAAATCAAGTCCGCGTTCACGTTCCTGCTCTTCGGCGGCGTGGGCGCATCGTATTTCGTGACCGATCACACGGCGCTCTACGTCGGCTATCGCATTCAGCACGTCTCGAACGGCGATACGTCCAAGCCCAACCGGGGTTTCGAGTCGTACACCGGCGTCGCGGGAGTCTCCTTCTACTTTCCGTGAGGCGACCTGACGCCCAGTGACCGCCGCATGTAACCGGCTGCGCGACGGCGACGTCTCAATCGCGGAGGAGATCACATGAAGCGCACCTTGCCGAAGAGCCTCGTCATCGCCGTCTTCGCCGCCGCACTTCTAGCCCGGGGAGCGCCGGCCTCCGCCTATGTCGCCCAGATCCTCACCTCGATCCCGGCGTCCAGCGGTGAGGGAGAGCAGCTCGAAGCCGCGGTGAGATCCGCCATCAACGATGTGCTCGACCACGCCATCGCGTTCGTGCCGACCGTGATCGACGTCCGGGAGGCGATCGTGGTGGGCGACCGTATCTATATCTTGCTGCTGCTCGCCGACGACGACGGGGCGGCCATCGTGAACGGTGCGAGGGACGCCAAAGCGGACGAGCTCTGAGCCGGTGCCGGCGGCGACGATCGCGCTGGCCGCGAGCTCAGGGACTCTGGTGGTCGGCCTCGGCCTGCAGCCGGGAGTAGTCCCACACCGAGACCCGATAGTGATCGGCCGCGGGCAGGTGCCGGATCTCGAAGTACGCACGCTCGTATCCGCCGACACCCTGGGGAACCCAGGCGATTCGCTGCCCCACGACGGCGCCCGATTTGTCGAGGGCCTGACCGAGCAGACGTAGCGGCTCGGCGGCCTCCCCGTATTCGTTGGTGATGTATCCGCGAATCCGCGCTTCTCCACCGGCCTCGGGCTCGGTCGACCATTCCAGCTTGAACCAGTGCTGCCAGCCCTCCGTCAGCGTGGTCGTCGACTCGGACGGCGTGATCGCCGCACTCATCGCCGACCCACATGCCGAACTGCCGAGAGCCGCCACTCCCAGCAGTGCAGCTGACACAACCAATCGCGCGTGCGTGTTCATCACACTCTCCCTCGTGAGACTTCGGTCTTCCACTCCTTGGGACGTGCCCGGTCTTCGACGGGATGCGCGACACGGTGATGGCAGCCGGGCGTGTAACGCGGTCGCCGAAGACACGCTCCAAATGGTGGGAGGCACACGTGCTGCTCATGTCCGTCGGCCTGATCGTCCTCACGTTTGCCGCTCTCGAGTGGCGTGAAGCGCACGAGCTCCAGCACGCCCGCGCGCGGCGTCGTCGGCGCGAATGGCTCATCGGGTGTTCTCCTGCGGATTCTTGCGGCGACGCCGTACGCGAGAGCCACGAAGCATGGCGAGGTGCGCTGGCGAACAGAGACAGGAGTGGGAGATGAGTAACACCGTTCGTGCTCGGTTCGGAGCCATCGTTGCAGTCGGTCTCTTCGCCGGCTTGCTGGCGGCATTGTCCGGGTGTGCCACGCTGCGCGGACAGCAAGCCCTCAGCACGGAAGAACTGCTGGTGAAGGCCGGTTTCGAGCGGCGCAACGCCGATACCCCGGAGCAGGTCCGCAATCTCGCGTCGATGGCCCCGTTCAAGATCGTCGCTCGCGGCGTTGGGCGCGACGCGGCGTACACCTACGCGGATCCGGTGAACTGCCACTGTCTCTACGTCGGCGGACCCCAGCAATACGTGGAGTATCAGCGGCTGGCGACGAAGCGCGACGTCGCCGAGGGCGAGCTATGGGCCGACGACGACCGGATGGACTGGGGGCTGTGGGGAGGATGGCTCAGATGAGCCGAACAAGAGAGGAAGGACCATTCATGGCAAGGAAACACGACAGCGTCGTGCCGACCGAGCATGCGCGGCCGCTGACCACCGATGGCGCCGGCGAGCTCCAGCACTACGGGACGGTCGCCCGATTCCCGATCGCGCTCGACGCGTCGGTGTGCGCGACGAGCGTCGACAACCTCAACCAGCTGCTGGCCGACACGATGACGCTCCGAGACCTCTACAAGAAGCATCACTGGCAGGTCAGCGGCCCGACGTTCTATCAGCTGCATCTGCTGTTCGACAAGCACTTCGACGAGCAGAGCGAGCTGGTCGACGCGATCGCCGAGCGCATTCAGTCGCTCGGCGGCGTGAGCATCGCGATGGCTCACGACGTCGCCGAGATGACGCTGATCCCGCGCCCTCCGCGCCAC
>Ga0114129_10002284_pt1 | contig 26544 bp, 24 predicted proteins | sample RhiMetdeltSRZDD1_FD_80071 | JGI IMG/M metagenome (GOLD analysis project Ga0114129, IMG submission 80071) | Populus rhizosphere microbial communities from Tennessee, USA - Rhizosphere MetaG P. deltoides SRZDD1 (version 2) (version 2) | ecosystem: Host-associated > Plants > Roots > Rhizosphere >...
CGTTCTCGGTGAGCTGTCCCGCCACCGCCTGCGCGACATCCTTGTCCATCGCCCAGCGACCGTTGGGCGCCTGCAGCACCAGCGTCAGGCTCGTCTGACCGGCGGCGGCCAGCAGCTCCTTGGCCTTCTTCGGGTTGTACTCGTAGAGCGGAATCGACGGGTCGTAGCCCCAGACGTTGGTCGGCATGAACGAGTTGATGCGCTTGCCGTTGCCCATCAGGACCGCATCGAGGATGCCCTGCATGTCGACGGCGTAGTTGAGCGCCTGTCGCACGCGCTTGTCCGCGAGCGGCCCGCCCTTGATCTGCGCGATGGCGAAATTGATGATGCGGCAGCTCGGGATCTTTTCGACACGCACCGTCTTGGTCGTCGCGAGCGCCTGCAGCTGATCGGGCGGCACGTTGACGATGAGGTCGGCCTGGCCCGTCTGCAGCGCGGCGATTCGCGCGCCGAGCTCGGGGATCGGCCGCCACGTGGCCTTCCGCACCGCCGGCTTGCCGCTCCAGTGCGCGTCGTTGGCCTCGACCACGATGCGCTCGTTCTTCTGCCACTCCACGAACTTGAACGGTCCGGTGCCGACGGGCTTGAGGTTGGCCTGCTGGTCGCCCACCTGCGCGACGTACTTCGGCGCGAGCTGGTACATGAGCGTCATGCGCGCCGGCATCGCCGGGTCCGGCTGCTTGGTGTGGAAGCGCACCGTGAGCGGATCGACGATCTCGACGCGCTCGATCGTGCTGAACCAGCCCTTCTGCGGCGATTTGAAGTCGGCCCGGTTGATCCGCTCGAACGAGAACTTGACGGCGTTGGCGTCGAACGCCTCGCCGTTGTGGAACTTCACGTTGGGCCGCAGCTTCACCTCCCACACCTTTTCGCTCACGTTCTTGTAGGACGTGGCGAGGTTCGGCACGAGCTGCAGCTGCTTGTCACGGGTCAGCAGCGTGTCGTAGATCGACGTGTTGATGATCAGCGTCACGATGTTGTTGGTCATCTGCACGTCGAGGAACTCGGCGTCGATGCCCTGCGCGATCGTGACCTCACGCTCGCCGGCAGCCCATGCCGGGGACGTCGCGAGCAGGGCGACAAGCAGCGCAAGCGGGCGGAGCATGCCGGCCATGACGGCCTCCTTCACTCGGGGTCTGCGCGGGATTATACTGCGCCGCCATGAGCGGCGCGCGACGGCTCACGATCTACGAGCCCTTCCGGTCCCTCTTCTACGCGCCGCAGTTCGTCGCGCTCTACGGCCGTCACTTCGCCGCCGAGGGGCTCGAGGTCGACGTCGTGACCGCCGCCGCCGGGGCGACGACCACGAGCGCGCTGATCGACGGCCACGCGGAGGTCGCGCTGGGCGGGATCATGCGCAGCCTCGACGTGGCCGACCGCAACGGGCCGTTTCTCGTTCACTTTGCCGAGGTGAACTCGCGCAACGGATTCTTTCTCCTCTCGCGCGAGCGCCGTGCCGACTTCCGCTGGAGCGATCTCGTCGGCAACACCGTGATCGACTTCGCCGAGGCGCCTACACCCTGGCAGTGCCTGCTCACCGTGTTGCGCACGCACGGCGTCGATCCGGGCGCCGTCCGGATCGAGCGCACGCGACCGCTCGCCGAGGCCATCGCCGCGTTCCGTCGGGGCCACGCCGATTTTCTTCAAACCGGCCAGCCGTTCACCGAGCAGCTGATCGGCGATGGCGCGGCGCACCTGGCCGCCTCCATGGGCGACGCGACCGGCCCCGTGCCGTTCTCGTCCTACATGACCACCGGCGCTTTCTTGCGTGACGGACGCGACGTGCTCGCGCGCTTCACGCGCGCGCTCTATTCCGCCCAGCGCTGGATGACGCACGCCGACGCCAAGGACATCGCGGCGACGATCGCTCCGGCATTCCCGGACGTCGCGCCGGACATTCAGCAGCGTGCGGTCGCCCGATATCTGGCGCAGGGCACGTGGGCGCGTGATCCGATCATCCGCCGGCCGGGCTACGAGTATTTGCAGCGGATCCTGCTCGATGGCGGATTCATCAAGCGCCAGCACCGGTACGAGGACCTGATCGACACCGCCATCGCCGAGCAGATCGTCGGTGCCCGGTGAGCGGCCGCCGAAGGAGGGCATGATGGCCAACGTGCTTCTCGCCCGCGTCGCGCTGCCGACGGGCCCGGCGTGGGGCGTGGTCGCCGACGAGCGCATCGAGATCGTGGCGAGCGACGCCGGGACGAACGGCGCCTTCCTCGCATCGCTGCTGCAACTGCCGCGTCCGGCGCGCGTGCTGGCCGAGCGGCGCCGCGGCGCGCCGAGTCTCAAAGTGGCCGAGGTCTTCGCCGCGCCGGCGAGCGCCGCCGCGCCGCACCTGCTGCCACCGCTCGACCTGCAGGAGGTCTGGGCCGCCGGCGTCACCTACGAGCGCAGTCGCGTCGCCCGCATGGAGGAGACGGCGGGCGCCGAGGATTTCTACGACAAGGTGTACACCGCCGAGCGACCCGAGCTGTTCTTCAAGGGCGCGGCCTCGCGCGTGAGCGGCCACAACGGGCCCATCCGCATCCGTCGCGACGCGTCGTGGAACGTCCCCGAGCCGGAGATCGCCGTGCTCGTCTCGGCGCATGGCGAGATCGCCGGCTACACCGTCGGCAATGACGTCTCGTCGCGTGACATCGAGGGCGAGAACCCATTGTATCTGCCGCAGGCGAAGATCTATCGGGAATCGTGCGCGCTCGGGCCGGTGGTGTGGCTGACGGATGAAGACAAGGCGCCGGTCTTCGACCTCGCCATCACGATCCATCGGCGCGGCGCCGTGGTGTACGAGGGGAAGATCTCGACGTCTGCGATGCGACGCTCGTTCGCCGACCTCGCGGACTGGCTCGTGCGGGACAACGTGTTCCCCTCCGGCGCCTATCTGTTGACGGGCACCGGGCTCGTGCCCGAGGCCGGCTTCTCGTTGATGCCCGACGACCGGGTCGCGATCATCGCGCCGCGCATCGGGACACTGTCCAACGTCGTGGTGCAGGGAGGCTAGACGCGTTCATCCTGGGGCGGATCGTCCGGGCGCGGCCGCGGCTGTTCATCTCGTTCGCTCTCGGCGTGCTCGTGGCCATCGCGCTCGCCGCGCTGACCGACTGGCGGCCCGCGACTCGCGTGCTCGTCGGCTGGGACATCTACGTGGGCCTGTACCTGGCGCTCGTGGCGCACGTGGTGACGGTCTGCGACGTCCATCGCATTCGCCAGCGCGCCGCGCGTGAGGACGAGGGCCAAGCGACGATCCTGGTGCTCACGGTGACGGCGGCGCTGGCGAGCCTCGGCGCGATCGTCGCCGAGCTCGGCTCGTCCGCCGGCGCAACGCGCCGGCCATCGCACGTCGCACTCGCAGCGCTGACCATCTTATTGTCCTGGGCGTTCATCCACACGATTTTCGCGCTGCACTATGCGCACGAGTTCTACGACGATACCGACGGCGGCGGCCTGGCGTTTCCCGGCGGCGACCCGGAGCCGGATTACTGGGACTTCGTCTACTTCTCGTTCGTCATCGGCATGACGTCCCAGGTCTCCGACGTCGGCATCACCAGCAAGCGCATCCGCCGGATCGCCGCCGCGCATGGCGTCGTGGCGTTCGCGTTCAACGCTGCGCTCCTCGCCTTGAGCGTCAATATCGCGGCCGGCGCGATCTAGCCCCGCGTGGCTTGACACACGACCGACGCGGCTCATAATCCGGTCCCACGATGGCCAAGCCGCGCGTCGTCATGGATCCGCAGAAGACGTTTCGGCGTCTCGTGCCGGTCGACCGGTTGACGTCGCCGGTGACGCCGAGCGACGACGTCTACGTCATCGCGCACATGGGCATCGCGCGCGTGGACGCCGCGCAATGGCGGCTCACCGTCGACGGCCTGGTCGACCGCCCATTCGAGCTCGACTACGACACGCTGACGGCCATGCCGGCGAGCGAGGTGACCGCGGTGCTCGAATGCTTCGGCAATCCGGTGGAGCCCGAGGTCGCCACACGCCGAGTGGGCAACGTGGTCTGGCGCGGCGTCGGGCTCGCGGAGCTGCTCGGCCGCGCCGGCGTCAGGCCCGAGGCGCGGTACGTGTGTCTGGAGGGCCTGGACTCGGGGGCCTTCGCCAACGTCTATAGCGAGCGGTACGTCAAGGATCTGCCGCTCGCGCGCGCGCTGGAGCCCGACGTGCTGATCGCGTGGGCGATGAACGGCGCGCCGCTCACCGCCGAGCACGGTTTTCCCGCGCGCGTCTTCGTGCCCGGCTACTTCGGCACGAACGCGGTGAAGTGGCTGTCGCGCATTACGGTGACGGCCGAGCGGCCCGAGAGCCTGTTCACGACGCGCCTCTACAACCGGCGCGTCGAGGGCGAGCTTCGTCCTGTGCGCGAGCTCGACGTTCACGCCGTGATCGTGTCGCCAGCCGACGGCGCGCGCCTTGCGCGCGGCGTGCGGACGATCAGCGGATGGGCCTGGAGCCACTGGCCCGTCACCGCGGTCGACGTCAGCACCGATGCGGGAGCGTCGTGGCAGCCGGCCCGCGTGGCGGCGCGCGGCGCGGATCACCAGTGGCAGGCGTTCACGTGCGTCTGGGATGCGGCGCACGCCGGCGCCTATGAGCTGCACGCCCGGGCGACAGACTCGCAGAAGCGCGTGCAGCCGCCGGCCGGCCGCAACCGCATCCATACCATCAAGGTCGTGGTGGAGGCACGAAATGGCGACTGAGGTCGGTCGGCGTGAGTTTCTCGCCGAGCTTGGCGCGGTGCTCGGCGTCGGCGGCGACCTCGCCGTCGCCGGAGTCGCGGCGGCGCAGGACACGGCGAAGGGCCGGGTGCCCGAGACGCCGGTGAAGTTCGGTCACATCACGATCCAGTCCGGACCGGGAGCCATCCTCGGTCTGCCCTCACTCAAGGGGCACACGCTGGCGGCCGAAGAGATCAACGCCGCGGGCGGGTTGCTCGGCCGACGGAGGATCGACACGATCACCGCCGACGAGGCCGCCGGGCCCGAGGCGACGGTGAAGGAAGTGAAGCGGATGAAGCTGGTCGAGAAGATCGACTACTTCTCCGGCGTCATCGCCGCCCACAATCAGCTGGCCGTGGGCCCTGTGGTCGAAGAGCTGAAGCTGCTCACGATCATGACCGAAGGCTGCATCGATCGCCTCTTCGAGATCGAGGTGCCGAATCCCCACTACCTGTTCGGCATGACGAACATCCTGTCCGCCGATGGCGTCACCACGGCGCTCGCCGTCGCCAAATCGTGGCCCGACGTCAAGCGCATCGCCGTCATCAACCCCGACTACGCATTCGGACGCTGGTTCCAGCTGCACTTCGACGCTGCGCGGGACAAGCTCTTGCCCGACTCGGAGATCGTCTCGGAGGTCTGGGCGCCGTTTCCCAACACCACGGATTTCACCTCGCACATCACCAAGACGATCGCGGCCAAGCCCGACGTCGTGGTGACGTCGATGTGGGGCGGCATGTACGTGGCGTTCTACAAGCAGGCGCTGGGACAAGGGCTCTTCCGTCGTGCCCGCCTGGCCGGCAACATCAACTTCGGCGTCGTGCCCCAGGCCATCGGAAAAGATCACCCGGAAGGCGCGATCGCCGGCGTGCACTCGAACTACCACTTCACGTACGCGCCCACCGCCGCCTCGGCGGCGAACAAGCGCTTCGTCGAGGCCTACCGCAAGCGCTGGAACGAGTATCCGTCCTATGCCGCCGAGGCCGCGTATACCGGCCTCTATCTATTCAAGACGGGGGTCGAGAATGCGAATCGGCAGGCCGGCGGCGGCTGGCCCGAGGACGACGCGATCATCCGGCAGTTGGAAGGGCTCAGCATCGAGGCGCCGTCGGGTCTTGTGACGATCCGGAAGGATGACCATCGCGCGTACAAGGACGTCAAGGTGGGCTTCAGCAAGAATCTCGCTGATTATCCGTTTCCAGTGTGGGACCCGGAGCGGGTCATGACGATTCCCGTCGCGCAGATGACCGCCCCGCCCAGCTGGCCCAAACCGGGCAAGGGCCACAACGACCCGTCGGCGACGGTGAACTGGATCAAGACGACGTGGAAGAAAGCGGGCGCGTGATGCCGACGTCGTATCCGGCGTACAAGGTCGCCGCCGCGCACGTGGCTCCGGTGTTCCTCGACGCCGAGAAAACCGTGGCCAAGGCGTGCAGCCTCATCGAGGAGGCGGCCCGCCACGGCGCGGCATTGATCGCGTTTCCCGAGACGTACGTCCCGGCGTTCCCGCTGTGGTCTGCCGTCGTCGCGCCGATCCACAACCATGAGTGGTTCAAGCGCCTGGCCGCCAGCAGCATCCGCTGTCCCGGTCCCGAGCTCGAGAGGATGGCCGCTGCCGCGCGGCGCTTCGGCGTCCTCGTCTCGCTCGGGTTCAACGAGGGCACCGCGGACAGCGTCGGCTGCATCTGGAACAGCAATGTGCTCATCGGCGAGGACGGCGCGGTCCTGAATCATCACCGTAAGCTGGTGCCGACGTTCTGGGAGAAGCTGACGTGGGCCAACGGCGACGGCGCCGGGCTGCGCGTGTGCGAGACGCGTCTGGGCCGGATCGGCATGCTGATCTGCGGCGAGAACACCAACCCGCTCGCGCGCTTCGCATTGATGGCGCAGGGCGAGCAGGTCCACGTCTCGACCTATCCGCCGGTGTGGCCCACGCGCGACCCGCGCGGCGGCGGCAACTACGATCTGGCGTCGGCGATCCGGATCCGCGCCGGCGCGCACGCGTTCGAGGCCAAGGCGTTCAACATCGTCGCCGCCGGATTCATGGACGCCGCCACGCGCGACGAGCTGGCCACGCTGGGCCGCGAGGCGGTGCGCGTGCTCGACGAGAGCCCACGCGGTGTGTCGATGATCATCGGCCCCGCCGGCGAGCCGATCAGCGACATCCTGTCGGATCGCGAAGGTCTGCTCTACGCCGACATCGACACGCGCGCCTGCGTCGAGCCCAAGCAGTTTCACGACGTCGTCGGCTACTACAACCGCTTCGACGTCTTCAATCTGACGGTCGATCGCACGCGCCAGCGGCCGGCATCGTTCCGGGCGACAGAGCCGCCGCCGACCCCGGCGACCGACCAGGACACGGGAGAGTGGATCTCATGAGCGTCATCGATCCGATCTGGGCCGGCGTGGCCGAGCTGTCGCGCGCGTTCGAAACACGTGCGCTGTCGCCCGTGGACGTGGTGGACGCGCTGCTGGCGCGCATCAGAGCGCGCGAATCGCTGCATGCCTACATCGCGGTATATGAACACGACGCCCGCCAGGCGGCCGAGGCCGCCGACCGCGCGATCAGGAGCGGTCACCGCGTGGGGCCGCTGCACGGCGTTCCGATCGCGCTGAAGGACCTCATCGACCTGGAGGGCCGCGTCACCACCGGCGGCTCCAAGGTGTGGATCGACCGCGTGTCGCCGGTGACGGCCACGCTGGCGCAGCGTCTTATCGCGGCCGGGATGATCGTGCTCGGCAAGACGCACACGGTGGAATTCGCGATGGGCTCGTTCGGCACCAACACGCACCTGGGCACGCCGTGGAACCCGTGGGACCTCGCCGTGCATCGCACGCCCGGCGGCTCCTCCAGCGGCTCCGCGGTCGCCGTCGCGGCGGGACTGGCGCCCGTCGCCATCGGCACCGACACCGGCGGCTCGGTGCGATTGCCCGCCGCCTGGTGCGGCATCGTCGGCCTCAAAGTCACGCTCGGCCGCATCAGCACGCACGGGGTGCTGCCGCTGGCGTTCACGCTCGACACCCCGGGGCCGATGGCACGCTCCGTGGAAGATGCCGCGCTGATCTTCCGCGTGCTGAACGGTCCGGACGAGAACGACGCCCCGACGCTCGCGCTCACGCCGTTGGACCCGATGCCGACGTTGCGCCGCGGCGTGCGCGGCCTGCGTCTGGCCGTGCTGCCTGACGAGGAGCGCCTCGGCGTGGACGCCGACGTGCTGGCGGCGTACGACGCGTCGGTGAAGACGCTCGCCGGGCTCGGCGCCGAGATCGTGCGCGTGGCGCTGCCCAATCGCTTCAGCGATTACGCCGCCGGCGTCGGTCGCATCATCGGCGCCGAGGGGTACCGGTTCGTCGGCCATCTCGTGGACGACATGAGCCTGCCCGTCGATCCGCACATTCGTCCGCGCATCCAGGTGGGTCGCGGCATGTCCGCGCGCGACTACCTGATGGCCCTCGCCGACCGCGAGCAGCATCGCCGCGCGTTCGTCGCCGCGCTGGCGGACGTGGACGCGCTGCTGACGCCGACCGCGCAGACGGCCGCGATCCCGATCGCGAAGGTGGATCAGTCGGGGACGGCGGCATTCTTCACGCGCGCCGGGAACTATCTCGGCCTGTGCGGCCTCGCGATACCCAACGGCTTCACCGCAGACCGCCTGCCGACGTCGCTGCAGATTCTCTGTCACGCCGGGCGGGAGGACATGGCGCTGCGCATCGGCTGGGCCTACGAGCAGGCGACGGACGACAAGACGCGGCGGCCGCCCGAGCCGCGCTGAGCGCTGTCCAGCCGCTCAGCGACCGAGGAAGTCGCGGACGATTTTCAGGAACTCCTCGAGGCGGTCGTGGTGCAGCCAGTGGCCGGCGCCGTCGATGCCGACCACCGTCGCGTGCCGGAAGTGCGCGGCGCGGCCGTCGGCCGCCGGATCGCCGGCCCAGCTCTCCTTGCCGTGCAGCAGCAGCGTCGGGCACGCGATCCGCCGCCAGAGCGTCTCGATATCACGGCGCGACATGTCGTACGGGGGAAACGCGCGCACGTAGTTGTCGAACTTCCACGAGTACGTGCCGTCCTCGTTCTGGTTGGCCCCGTGCACGGTGAGGTGCCGCGCCTGCTCGGCGGTGAGATGAGGATTTTCCTCCTGCATCCGCCGAAACGCATCCTCGATGCTCGGATAGCGCCGCGGCAGGCGGCCCGCGAGCTTTCGCTGCTCGCCGATCCATTCGTCCATGCGCGCGTCGATCGGCTTCGCCGCACGCGCGGCCAGCCGGTCGGGCGAGGGGCCGAGGCCTTCGATGGCGATGAGCCGCGCGACACGATCGGGGTGGACACCGGCGTAGCGCAGCGCGATATTGCCTCCGAGCGAATGCGCGATGATGCTCACCGGCGCCAGGCGTTGCTGATGGATGAGCTGATCGAGATCGTAGAGGTACCCGGCCATCGTATAGCTGCCGTCGGTGGACCATTCACTGTCGCCGTGGCCGCGAAGATCGGGCGCGATGACGTGCCACTCGTCGCGCAGCGCCTGCGCGGTCCAGTCCCAGTTGCGACAGTGATCGCGCCCGCCGTGAAGGAGCAGCAGCGGTGGCTTCGTCGGGTTGCCCCAGTCGACGTAATGCAGGCGCAGTCGTTGCGAGAAGAACGTGTGCGAGTCCATCGGGCGGCACGATATCATGGCGCCCACGCGGGAGGTTCCCATGCGCGCTGATCGCGTACTCTCGACGATCGATTTCCACACGGCCGGGATCGGCATGCGTCTGCTGACGAGCGGATTGCCGCGTCTGCCCGGCGCCACCATCGCAGACAAACGTCGCTGGTTCCAGGAGCATCTCGACGATCTGCGCACCGGGCTCTGCCTGGAGCCGCGTGGTCACCGCGGCCTGCTGATCGCCGTGAAGACCGAGCCCGTCACGCCGGGTGCCGCGTTCGGGCTCTTCTTCATCTATCCCGGCGGCTACTACGTCTCGTGCGGCGAGGGGACGATCGGTGCCGCGACGGTCGCGCTCGAGACCGGCATGGTCGCGCGCGAAGGCGACGAAACGCGCATCGTCATCGACACGGAGGCCGGCGCCGTCGAGACGATCGCGCGATCGGACGGCGACCGTGTGCGTGAGGTCACGCTGCGCTGGACGCCATCGTTCGTCGCGCTCACCGATCAAACGGTCGAGGTCGAGGGTGTGGGCGAGGTGCCGCTCGACATCTCGGTCGGCGTCGGCAACGTGTTTGCCGTCGTCGAAGCCGCGCGCGTCGGCGTCGCGGTGCGGCGCGAGCACGTCAAGCGCATCGCCCAGCGGGGGATGGCCGTGCGGGAGGCGGTCAACGCCCAGCTGCGCGTCGACATCCCCGGCGTCGGCAAGACCACCGTCGACAACGTCCTCGTCCACGAGCTGCCCGACGCGCAGCGCGTGTCGCCGAACGCGCTCGTCTGGGGTCCCGGCCAGGTCGACGCCGCTCCGTGCGGCTCCGGCACGTGCGCGCGCATGGCGCTCTTCCATCATCGCGGGCTGATGGGCGTCGGCTCGACGTTCGTCAGCCGCGGGCTGCTCGATCTGGATTTCACCGGGCGCATCGCGGGCGAGACCCGCGTGGAAGGCAGGCCGGCGATTCTTCCCGAGATCACCGGCACGGCGTATCTCACCGGCACGAGCCAGCTCCTGTTCGATCCAACCGATCCCGTCCGCGCCGGATTCCTGCTCGACGCGTGAGGTGGCAGGAATGAAGACGCTGGTCCTCGGCGGTGGCGTCGTCGGTGTGACGACCGCGTACTTTCTCGCGAAGGCCGGCCACGAGGTCACGCTCATCGAGGAGAAGGCGGCGCTGGGTCTGGAAGCAACCGGCGGCAACGCGGGCATCATCGCGCCCGGCCACAGCTTTGCGTGGGCGTCGCCGCGCGCGCCGCGCATGCTGTGGCAGTCGCTGCGCGGCGCCGAGACGGCGATCCGTGTGCGGCTCACGGCCGATCCACAGCTCTACGCGTGGGGGCTGCGTTTTCTGCGCGAATGCACCTCCGAGCGCGCCAAGCGCAATACGCTCATCAAGCTGCGCCTCTGCCAGTACAGCCAGGCCGTCATGAAGGACGTGGTCAAGGCCGAGGGCATCGCGTACCACGAGATCACGAAGGGCGCGCTCTATCTGCATCGTGACCCGGCGGAGCTCGAGGCGGGCGTCAAGAAGATGGCGCTGCTGGCCGAGCACGGGCAGAAGCAGGAGATTCTCGACGCCACGGCGCTGGCGCGGCTGGAGCCGGCCTTCGAGCCGGTGCGCGGCAAGATCGCGGGCGCGATTCGTGACCTCGGCGACTCCAGCGGCGACTCGCGCGTGTTCTCCGAAGAGCTCGCGCGCGTCGCTCGGGACAAGCACGGGCTGACCATTCGGCTCGGGACGCGGGTGAGCGGGCTGCGCGCGGACGGCGATCGCATCGCGGGCGTGGTGACGAGCGACGGCGTCCTCGGCGCCGACAATTACGTGCTGGCGCTCGGCGTCGGCGCGGGGCGCGTCGCGCGCACGGCGGGGGTACGGCTGCCGATCTATCCGGCGAAAGGCTACTCGTCCACGTTTCCGCTCAAATCGGGCGGCCTGGCGCCCACGATCTCGGGCGTCGACGAGCAGTGGCTCGTCGGCTGGTCGCGGCTGGGCGATCGCCTGCGCCTCACGTCGACCGCGGAGTTCGCCGGCTACGACTGGGGCTGGACGCCGCGCGACTTCAACAACATCCTGCGCCTGGCGCGCGATCTGTTCCCCGACGCGGCCGACTACGATCGCGGCGAGTACCGAGCGTGCTTGCGCCCGATGACGCCCGACGGCCCGCCGATCCTCGGGCTCGGTCGGCACCGCAATCTCTTCCTCAACTGCGGTCACGGTCACATGGGCTGGACGATGGCGTGCGGCACCGCGCGGATCGTGACGGATCTCATGATCGGGCGCATGCCCGACCTCGACCTGGAGGGGCTCACCGTCCGGCGCTGATCCGGCGCGCGGAATCGCGCGCGAGGAGGTCACATGGACTACGGCGTCGTGCTTCCGATCTGGCAGCTCACGGTCGCCGAGGCGGAAGCGTTGGCTACGCGCGCCGAAGCGCTCGGCCTCGACGGCGTCTTCGTTCCGGATCACATTCTCGCCAAGCCGGCCACGACTCAGCACTACGGCGGCCACTGGCCCGATCCGTTCTCGCTGCTCGCCTATCTCGCCGGGCGGACGCAGCGCGTGCGTCTCGGCGCAAGCGTCATCGTGCTTCCGTACCGCAGCGCGCTCGTCGCGGCCAAGGCCGCCGCGACGGTCGATCAGGCCTCGCGCGGGCGCTTCATCTTCGGCGTCGGCGTCGGCTGGGACGAGGCCGAGTTCGCGGATCTACGCCTGCCGTTCCGCGAGCGCGGGCGGCTGAGCGACGACTACATCCGCGCCATCAAGGCGGCGTGGGCCGCCGACGTGCCCGAGTATCGCGGCGACTACGCCAGCTTCAGCGGCGCCACGTTCTCGCCGCGCCCCGCGCAGCATCCGCATCCGCCGATCTGGGTCGGCGGCGCGCCGGGCGCCGTGTCCTCTCCGGCGGTGCGGCGCTGCGCCGAGCTGGGCGACGCGTGGCATCCATTGGGATTGAGCCTCGACGATATCGAGAAGGGCTTCGCGACCGTGCGCGATCTCGCCACGCGGCACGGCCGTCGCGAGCGGCCCGGGCTGGCGCCGCGCAATCTGCTCGACATCACCGATGGCGCGAAGGGCAGCGGCCGCGCGGCGTTCCAGGGTTCGGTCGCCGAAATCGCCGCCGACATCCGCCGGGTGCGCGGGCTCGGCGCGCAGTGGATGACGTTCGACCTGCCGCGCGCCGGCGTGCCGGCGATGATGCGCGCGATGGAGCGGCTGGCGGGCGAGGTCAAGCCCGCGGCGGCGTGACGCGATCGGACGAAAAAGTGGAAGGCACACCTTAGCCTGGGGAAATTCCGGCTGATCTCTCGAGCCGCCTTCGCGCAGACTCCTGCGCCAGCCACCTATAGTGGAAGCTTCTGGGATCGCCCCCGCCTGACCGGGGACTGGGGCGGGTTCCGCGATGGGGCCGCCAAGCGCGGCATCACGTCGGCGGGCTGCGTGCTTTCGTCCGCTTCTGAGGCGGCTACTTCTCCCCGAGATAGGTCTTCCGCACGAGATCCGAGCGCATGAGCGCGGCGGCGGTGTCGTGCAACACCACGCGCCCGGTCTGGATCACGTAGCCGCGGTGCGCGACCCGCAGCGCCATCCGCGCGTTCTGCTCGACGAGCAGGATCGTGGTGCCCTGACGGTTGATGTCCTCGATGATGCGAAAGATCGTCTCGACGAGAATCGGTGACAGCCCCATCGACGGCTCGTCGAGCAGCAAGAGGCCGGGACGCGCCATGAGCGCCCGGCTGATGGCCAGCATTTGCTGCTCGCCGCCGGATAGCGTGCCGCCCTTCTGCGCGATCCGCTCGCGGAGGCGGGGAAACAGTGAGAAGACGCGCTCGAGATCGTGCGCGATCCCGTCGCGATCGGGCCGCGCGAACGCCCCGAGCTCGAGATTCTCGAGCACGCTCATGCGCGGGAAGATGTGTCGCCCTTCGGGCGACTGCGCGATGCCCAGCCGCACGATCCGGTCGGTGGCCAGCGCATCGAGGCGCTGGCCGTTGAAGCTGACGTGACCGCGTCGCGGCCGGACGAGCCCCAGGATCGTGCGCAGCGTCGTCGTCTTGCCGGCGCCGTTGGCGCCGATCAGCGTGACGATCTCGCCGCGCTCGACGGACAGCGACAGGCCGCGCAGCGCCCGGATGTTGCCGTAGTACGAGTGGACGTCGGCCAGCTCCAGCATCGCTACCGTGGCGCGCTCCGGCCCGCCGCCTCCGCCTCGTAGCCCGTGCCCAGGTACGCCTCGATCACGCGCGGGTGTCGCTGGATCTCCGCCGGAGTGCCCTCGGCGATGCGCGTGCCGTAGTCGAGCACGGTGACGCGATCCGAGATTCCCATGACGACTTCCATGTCGTGCTCGATCAGCAAGATCGACAGCGAGAGCTCCCGGCGCAGCAGACCGATCAGATCGGTGAGCGTGTCGGTCTCGCGTGGGTTCATGCCCGCCGTCGGCTCGTCCAGCAGCAGCAGTCGCGGCTCGGTCGCCAACGCGCGCGCGATCTCCAGACGCCGCTGATCGCCGTAGGGCAGATTGCGCGCCAGGTCGTCGTCCTTGCCGTCGAGCCCCACGAACGCGAGCAGGGCGCGCGCCCGCTCGCGCGCACGCCGCTCCTCCGCCATCACCGCGGGCGGCCGCAGCACCGCGCCCGCCACCGTCGAGGCCAGCCGGCAGTGCTCGCCGACGAGGACGTTGTCGAGCACGCTCATGAGCGGGAAGAGCCGGATCGACTGGAAGGTGCGTGCGATCCCGCGCGCCACGACGGCGTTGGGCCGCAGCCCGACCAGGCTGCGGCCGGCGAACGTGATGCGGCCGGCGTCGGGCCGGACCAGACCGGTCACCACGTTGAAGAACGTCGTCTTGCCGGCGCCGTTGGGACCGATGAGGCCGATGATGGCGCCCCGCGGGACGACGAGGTCGACCGCGTTGAGCGCGACGACGCCCCCGAACGACTTCGTGAGGCCCTGCACGTCGAGGGCCGCGTCGCTTCCGTCCACCCCGGCGGCGGCGCGCGCTTTCAGCCACTCCGGAACGGCCTCGAGCCGCGGCGGCGCCGATAGCTCCGGCACGGCCGGCTCGTCGCTGGCGTCCTCGGTGGCCATGGGCCGCACACGGCGTCCGGCCAGCCCCTGGGGCCGCAGCAACATCACGAGGACGAGCCCGAGGCCGAAGAAGAACCACCGCCAGAGCGTGAGGTCGATCGAGGCCAGCGCGGAGACACCGGTGGCGCGTCCGATCCAGCGCACGAGGAACGTCGTCTGCGACAGCACGACGCGGTCGAAGATCGTGATGAGCATCGCGCCCAGGATCACGCCGCGGATGCTCCCCGCGCCGCCCAGGACCACCATGCAGAGCAGCATGATCGACACCTGGAACTCGAAGGCACCCGGCGTGATAGCCTGCAGCTTCGCGGCGTACACCGAGCCGGCGAAGCCGGAGAACGATGCGCCGAGGGCGAAGGCCAGCAGCTTGGTGGAGACGGGATTCACGCCGGTGCAGTCGGCGGCCGTCTCGTCCTCGCGGATGGCCATCCACGCGCGGCCCAGCCGCGAGTCGTGCAGCCGGCTCATCGCCCACACCGACAAGGCGCCGATGACGAGGATGAGGAAGTACCACGGGATCGGATCGGTCTCGAACGGCACGCCGGGTAGATACGGGCGTCCCACGGGATTTACGCCGTTCTCGCCGCCGGTGAGGTTGAGCCGCTCGATCGGTCGCCAGCCGCCGATCTCGATCGTCACGTCGCCGAGATTTCTGATCGCCACGGGAATGATCTCGCCGAAGCCCAGGGTGATGATCGCCAGGTAATCGCCGCGCACGCGCAGCGTCGGTGCGCCGATCACGAGGCCGAGCAGCGCCGACACCGCTGCCGCCACCCAGATGCATAGCCAGAAGCTCCAGGCGTGGCCGTAGAGCGGCGAGCCGAGGACGGGCGAGTTGAGCAGTCCCATCGCGTAGGCGCCGATGGCGAAGAAGGCCGCGTAGCCGAGATCGAGCAGGCCGGCGTAGCCGACGACGATGTTGAGGCCCAGCGCGAGCAGCATGTAGATCATCCCGTCCGACACGGCGTGGACGGTCTGCAGTCCGAGCGCCCGATCGACGAACGGATAGGCGAGCAGCGCGACGACGAGAACGATGCGGGCCGGGGTCATGCCTTGTCGGCGCTCGCCTCACCGAGCAGGCCGCGCGGACGGAACACGAGCACCACAATGAGGATCGAGAAGACGATCGCGTTCGTCCAGCGCGCGGAGATGTACTGGTCGCTCCACGCGGAGAGAAATCCGATGACCAGCCCACCGAGAGCGGCGCCGCTCATGCTGCCGATGCCGCCCAGCACGGCCGCGGTGAAGGCGCGCAGCCCCGCCTGGTAGCCCATCCACCACTGGCCGATGTTGTAGTACATGCCCTGGATGAGCCCGGCCGCGCCCGCCAGCGCGCCGCCCACGAAGAACGTGATCAGGATCGTGCGCTCGACGTCGATGCCCATCGCCTGCGCGGTCTCGCGATCCTGAGCGGTCGCGCGCATGGCTTTGCCCCAGCGCGTGCGCGTGACGAAGTAATGCAGCCCGATCATCAACGGAATGGTCGTCCCGACGACGAGAATGTCCTTCGTGGTGAGGAAGATCGCGGAGTCGATGCCGAACCACTCGCGCAGGATGTCGACCGACGGAAACACGTCCGGATACGCGATCGGCGCCGGCCCCTTCCAGAGCAGCGCGACGTTTTCGAGCATGAACGACACGCCGATGGCCGTGATCAGCGGCGCCAGCCGCGGCGAGCGGCGCAGCGGCCGATAGGCGATGCGGTCGATGGCGACGTTGAGCGCCGCCGTGGTGAGCATCGTCAGTACGAACACCAGCGGCAGGAGCGTCAGCAGCTTCCACCCGGTGAGCGCGCCGGTGACGCCGAGCAGCGTGAACCACGCGAGCGAGATGAACAGGCCCAGCATGAACACGTCGCCGTGGGCGAAGTTGATCAGCTCGATGATGCCGTACACCATCGTGTAACCGAGCGCGATCAGCGCGAAGACGGCGCCCCGGGTGAGGCCGTTGATCGTCTGTTGGACGAGGACTTCCCACCCGGTCATATGAAAATGGAGGGCCTGCAGCAGGCCCCCCACCGGGCGCTACTCGAGAATGGTCTCGAACTGGAACTTGCAGCCGATCGGCGAGTCCGCCTTCACGACCTTGAAGCCAGACATGGTGTCGTAGTCGACGTCACCGTTCTCGTCGAAGCTCCACTTGCCGTTGATACCCTCGAAGTTCTTCGTCGAGGCGATCGCCTTGCGCACGGCCTCGCGCTTCTCACTGACGTCCTTCGCCTTCTCGATCGCCGGCGCCGCGCGCTTGATCGCGTCGATGATCACGCGACCCCCCTCCGCGGCGTAGAGCGCGTAGGACGTCGGCTCCTTGCCGAACTTCGCCTTATAGGTCTCGTAGGTCTTGGCGCCGACGCCGCGCATCTTCTCGAACGGCAGGCCGGCGAACGTGATCCGCATGTCGGTCGCCAGCGCCGCGTCGCAGGTCGCGCCCTTCAGCAGCTCCTCTTCCAGCAGACCGTCGGGACCCATGAAGCGCGTGCGCGGCGCGGTCAGTCCGACTTCCTTCATCTGTCGGATCACGACCTGGGCGCCGGTCTCGATGACGCCGCCGAGGTAGACGAGGTCGGCGCCGGAGGCCCGGATCTTGGTGAGCACGGGCTTCTGGTCCGGCTGCTTCCAGTCGATGCCCTCGTTGGCGACGACGGGCAGACCGATCTTCTTGGCCGTGGCCTCGAAGACATCGGCGATGCCCTTGCCGTAGAGCTCCTGGTCATTGAGGACAAAGACCTTCTTCACGCCGAGACGCTTGGCCCATTTGGCGGCGACGGCGCCCTGGATGTCGTCGGCGGGAATCGGCCGGAAGTAGTTCACGAAGCCGCCGGGCCGATAGATCTCGGGCTCACCGGGCGCGGCGCCGCGCTTCTTCGTCAAGCCGGGATACGTGTTCGCCGGCGTCACCTGCGCCATGTGCGCGCGGTTGGTGATCGGGATCGAGACCTTGGCGGCGCCGGAGTTGTACGTGCCGATGTAGACGATGGCGAGCGGATCGGCGACCGCCTTGTTGGCGTTCTCCGCCTCGACCGCGCCGTCCCACTTGCCGGTCTGCGGCGAGGCGTCGTCCAGGTTCACGACCTCGAGGCAATAGCCCGCGACGACGCCGTTGACCTCGGACACGGCGAGATCGACGCCGTTCTTCATGCCGGTGCCTTCCGGCAGCATCGCGCCCTGCATCGGCCACGACGTGTACAGACGCAGCTTGCCCTTCGGACACTGCTGGGCGGCCACGTTGCCGCCGACGGCGAGGAGACTTGCGAGCACGATGGCGACCGCGGCGATTCGTGAGACTCTCATGGCTGACCTCCAGGTGCCGCGTATGAGACTATGCTCGCTCGCTCCTTGTCAATGAGGAGAGGTGATGGCACGGAGGTGAGGCGATGGCACGACCGCACGTGATCTATCAGGCGAAGCCCGGCTCGGCGCTGGAGGTGGACCGGCGCTTCTACGGCCGGCTCGCCGAGGCCGGCGCCAAGCGCACGCTCGTCGAGCGTTTCGTGATCCCACGCCGCTCGGGGAAGGCGTGGCCGGTGCGCGCGGGCCAGATCTTTCGCATCGTCGCGCTCGAAGGCCCGCAGGTGGCCGATCTGAATGTCTGGAATTCGAGCAACCCTCGGGAGCGCTTCTGGGCCTCGCGATCACGCCAGCTGCACCAGGCGCACGTGTCGACGTTCGATCGGCTGTGGTCGTGCCTGCCGTATCTCCGCCCGATGCTCACGATCACGGCAGACACGGTCCTGTACGGGCGCGACGAGGACGGCGCGGGGTGCCACGATCTGCTGGGCACGCGCTGCGATCCGTACGTGCACAAGCTCCTCAACGGCGAAGAGCTCGACGTCTGCTGCCACTCCAACCTCGTGCGCGCGGTGGCGCCGTATCACCTCACCGAGCTCGACGTGCACGACGTGCTCAACGTCTTTCAGGTCACCGGCCTCACCGCCGAGGGCAAGTACTTCACCAAGCCGAGCCCCGCCAAGGCGGGCGACTTCATCGAATTCTTCGCCGAATTCGACGTGCTGGCCGCGCTGTCGAACTGTCCGCACGGCGATATGTCGGCGCCGGTGTGGGGGACGGGCGGAGGCGATCGCGCCGACATCTGCCGCCCGCTCGGCATCGAGATCTGGCAGCCGGCGCCGGAGCTGCTCGCGGGCTGGAGATCTCCGGCCCCTTCGGACTACCGCGGCCCATGAACCTCGTCACGATTCCGGCCCGGCGCGGCAAGGCCGCGCGCGTGCGCGCGGGTCAGCACGTGCGCGTCGTGAACACGCACGGCACGCAGGTCGTCGACGCGTGGGCGTTCAACGCGCAGGACCTCACCGAGTGGATGGCGATGGAGGCGAGCCGCGCGTGGTTCATGAAGCTGGCGGCGGCGGTCGGCGACTCGTTCGTCACGAACCGGCGTCGGCCCATCCTCACACTGATCGAGGACACGTCGGGTTGCGCGCACGACACGCTGATGGCGCCGTGCGACGCCGATCGTTACGGACTGCTCGGCGTGAAGGGCCACCACGACAACTGCCGCGACAACCTGCACGCCGGGCTCGCGGAGCTCGGGATCACGATTCAGGCCACGCCGCCCTCGCTCAATCTGTTCATGAACATTCCGTGGACGGCCGACGGTCGGCTGGCCTGGGGAGAGCCGGTGTCGGCGCCCGGGAGCTACGCGGTTTTCAGAGCGGACATCGACCTGATCGTCGCGTTCTCGGCGTGCCCGCAAGATATCCTGCCCATCAACGGGCTCAGCGGGCGGACGACCGAAGCGCACTTCAGCGTCGAGTAGCCCCGCAGCAGGCTAGCGCGTTCGCAGCATCCAGACGCGCACCATCTGCGTCGCTTCGCGGACGCTGGCATCCGGACCGGAGATCCGGAACGTCGCGCCATCGTCGAGCTCCGTGGTCTCCAAGCGGCACTTGCGCTCGGAGCACCAGGAGTCGATCACGTTCTCGAGTGCGTCGATGTCCCGCCCGAAGTAGGCGAACGCGTAGCTGTCCATGAACCGCTCCCGTGCGGACGTGAGAAGCAGAGGTCCCCGACGGCGTAGCAAGATTCTCAGGCGCCGCAACGACGAATCCACGCGCGCACCATGCGGATCGCTTCTCGAATCGTGTCGTCCGGACCCGAGATCCGCAGCCTCGCGCCGTCGAGCAGCGTCGTGGTCTCGAGGCGGCAATCGTGACCCAAGCACCACGACGCGATGGTGTCCTCGAGCGACTGGATGTTTCGCCCGTAGTACGCGAACTCGTAACTGCTCATCGAGGTTTCCCGCGCCTCCGCAGTAATCGATTTCCTACCTAAAGTGACAACGACAGAGACCGGTTACAGCAAAGCAGATGCCGCGTGCGCAGGCCGTCAAGTTCGCGGAATGCCGGTGCGTTCCGGTGTCACGGGCGCAACGCTGATGTGTCGACCGTCAACGGGCCGTCGGTGGACCCGACGCGCCACGCGGCCCCCTCTAGTCGAGCAGCCCGAGCCCCCGCGCGACCCGCTCGGCGGTGATCGGCAGCCGCGTGATTCGCACACCCGTCGCGTGCTCGATCGCATTGGCGATGGCCGCGGCCGGCGGCCCGATCGGCGGCTCGCCGATGCCGCGCGCGTTGAATGGCCCGAGCCCTTCGCCGGACTCGATGATGACGGCGCGCACGTCGGGGACGTCGGCCGCGGTCGGGATCAGATACGTGGCGAACGAGGTCGTCAGATTGATGCCCTGGTCGACGACGACTTCTTCCATGATGCCGTAGCCGAGCCCCTGCACGGCGCCGCCCTGGATCTGGCCCTCGACCGATTGCGGATTGATGGCGCGCCCGACGTCGTGCGCGGCGGCGAACCGCAGCACGCGCACGACACCGGTCTCGGTATCGACCTCGACTTCGGCGGCGTGCGCGCCGAACGTGTAGTCGGGGAAGACCTTCCCCGAGCCACGCGCGAGGTCGACGGGCTCGCCGGCCGGCGCGTGATAGACGCCGAGATGGCTGCGCGACACACCGGCGCGCGCGCACTCCGCGAGCAGACGTGGGATCGGCAGCGTGCGGCCGTCCGGGGTCACGACGTGATCATCCTCCATCTCGAGCGTGTCTGCGTCCGCGCCCACCATCGTGGCCGCGACGCGGAGTAGCTGCGCCCTCAGCTCACGCGCGGTCTTCAGCACCGCGTTGCCCGACATGTAGAGCTGCCGGCTCGCCGTCGTCGTGCCGGCCAGAGGCGTGAGCGCGCTGTCCGAGACGTGCACGGAGATGCGCGAGAGCGAGACGCCGAGCACCTCGGCGGCGATCTGACAGAGCGACGAGGCCTGACCGCCGCCGACGTCGGGACAGCCGCAGCGCACGACGAGGCTGCCGTCCATCTCGAAGCCCAGCCACGCGCTGGCCCAGTCGTGCAGCCAGACGATGCGTCCGTATGGCTGGAGGTTGCACGCCAGTCCACGACCGACACGCAGGTGCGGCGCGCGCGGTTTCGTGGGCGAGCCGAGCGCCTCCCACGCGCGCTCGGCGACCTCTGGGATCGCGACGTGCGTCTCGATCACCTGGCCCACCGGCAGCGTATCGCCGCGGCGCAGCGCGTTCAGGCGACGGATGGCGACGGGATCGAGGCCGAGCGCGCGCGCCACGCGATCCATCTGGGACTCGTAGGCGAAGACCGTCTGCATCGCGCCGAAGCCGCGCATGGCGCTGGTCGGCGGGTTGTTCGTGTAGGCCACGCGCGCGTCGACCTCGACCGCAGGCACGCGATAGGGGCCGGCGGCCGTCACGGTGGAATAGAGCAGCACGAGCGCCGAGAGATACGCGTAGGCGCCCGCATCGGCGAGCAGCTCGATCTGCTGCGCGACGATCTCGCCCCGCGCGTTGGCGCCGGTGCGATAGCGCAGGCGATACGGATGGCGCTTGGCGCGCGACAGCAACGACTCCTGCCGCGTCCAGACCATTTTCACCGGGCGCCCGGTCTTCAGCGCCAGCAGTCCGAGATAGGCCTCGACGGTGACGTCCTCCTTGCCGCCGAACCCGCCGCCGAGATAGGTGCCGATGACGCGCACGCGGTTCTGCGGGACCTGCAGCACCTCGGCGACGTCGCGGAAATGCTCGATGACCTGCGTGGACAGCCGAATCGTGATCACACCGTCGGAGTCGATCCACGCCACCCCGGACTCGGGCTCGAGATACGCGGCGTCGACCATCTGCGTCGTGTATTCGCCCTCGACGACGACGGCGGCATCCCGCAGCACCGTCGCCACGTCGCCGCGCGCGACGCGCCACTGCGCGAGCAGGTTGCCCGCGCCGTGCACCGCCGGCGCGCCCGGCGCCAGCGCCGCCTCCGGCGAGAAGACGCCGGGCATCGGCTCGTATTCGGCCTCGATCGCTTCGACGGCTGCGCGCGCCTGCTCCAGCGTTTCGGCGGCGAGCAGCGCCACGGGCTCGCCTTGATGGCGCACGCGGTCCTCGGCCAGCACGTGAAGCGTCGCGCGCAGCGGCCCGACGGCGGTCGTCTGACCCGGCACGTCGGTCGACAGGGTGTTGCGCGGGACGTCCTTCGCGGTCAGCACGACGGCGACGCCGGTCATCGCCTCGGCCTTGGCGGTGTCCAGTCGCACGATCCGCGCGGCAGGGTAGGGCGAGCGCAGCACGACGCCGTGCAGCATGCCGGGCAGCGCCCAGTCGGCCGCGTACGCCGTCGCCGCCGCGACCTTGTCGCGCGCGTCGTGGCGGACGATAGGCTGTCCGACGATACGGAGGCTCGGCCGTGCGGCGACAGCGTCAGTCATGCGCCCGGACGTACGCCTCGACGGCGTCGACGATCTTGGTGTACCCGGTGCAGCGGCAGAGATTGCCCTCGAGCGCGGTCCGAATGGCCTCGCGATCGGGACGCGGCTCGCGCGCGAGAAACGCGAGCGTCGTGAGCAGCATACCCGGCGTGCAGAAGCCGCACTGCACCGCGCCGTGGCGGAGGAACGCCTCCTGCAGCGGATGCAGCCCGCCATCACGCTCCAGCCCGCGCAGCGTGAGCACGGCGCGGCCCCGCAAGCCGGCGGCCAGCACGAGGCAGGCCGACACGGGACGGCCGTCGAGCAGCACGGTGCACACGCCGCACACGCCCTCGTCGCAGCCTTCCTTGACGTCGAAGATGCCGAGCGTGTCGCGCAACAGCTCCAGCAGCGTCTGGTTGGGGCGCACGTCGACCTCGCGCGGCCGCCCGTTCAGGACGAGACGCGCGATCATCGGCGCGCGCGCTCGACGGCGCGCACGAGCGCGCGCCGGCACAGCACGCCGGCCACGTGACGCCGATAGGCGCCGGAGACGAACGCGTCTGACGGTGGCGCGAGCCCCTCGCGCGCCACGCGCGCGGCGCGCGCCAGTGTCTCGGTCGTCGGCTCGAGGCCCCGCAGCGCGTCCTCGGCGGCGCGCGCGTGGACGGGACGATCACCGACGCCGCCGAAGGCCACACGCGCGTCCTCCACGTGGCCGCGCCGATCGAGGCTGACGAGCGCGACGACGACCACGATCGCGAAGTCGCCGGCGCGGCGCGACAGCTCCTCGACCGCCCAGCCGTGCGACGCCATCGCGGGCACCTCGACGGCGGTGACGATTTCGCCGGGCGCGAGCACGGTGGTGAGCGGGCCCGTGAAGAACTCGCGCGCTGCGATCGTGCGCCGGCCCGACGCCGACGCGACCTCCAGTCGGGCGTCGAGCGCCGTCATCACCGCCGGCAGCTCCGCGGCCGGGTCCGCGTGCACGAGGCTGCCGCCGACCGTGCCCAGCGTTCGCACGCGCACGTTGCCGATCAGCCGTGCCGCCTCCGCAAGCACCGGGCAGCGGCGCGCGAGCTCCGCCGACTCTTCGAGCTGGTGATAGCGGACGAGCGCTCCGATGCTGATGCGGCCGTCGTCGTGAGCGATGTCGCCGAGCGGCAGCCCGTTGATGTCGATCACCACGCGCGGCCGTGCGAGTCGATAGTGGAGGATCGGAATCAGGCTCTGGCCGCCGGCGAGTACCCTGGCGTCATCGCCGTGCTCGCGCAGCAGGCCGAGCGCCTCATCCAGCGCCGCCGGCGCCACGTACTCGAACGGATGCATTACCCGCGCTCGGACGGGTCACACATCCCAGCCGCCGTCGACGGTGATCGACTGGCCGGTCATGTTCTGCGAGGCGTCGGACACGAGGAAGACGACCGCATCCGCGATGTTCCGCGCGGTGGTCACGCGCCGCAGCGCCATCTCCTGCACGTACTCCTCGCGCACCTGCTCGGGCGTCCAGCCGCGCTTGCGCGCCTTGTCGCGGCAGAGCCGCTCCATGCGCGGGCCGTCGACGATGCCCGGGTGCAGCGCGTTGACGTTGATGTTGTAGGGGCCGACCTCGAGCGCGACGGTGCGCGTGAGCCCGCGCAGCGCCCACTTGGACGACGAGTAGGACGCGCGCAGCTTGTAGCCGCGCAGTCCCGAGCTGCCGCTGATGTTGACGATCTTGCCGTAGCGCTGCGCGATCATGGTCGGCAGCACGTGCTTGATCGGCAGGAACGTGCCCTTCACATTGACGGCCAGCACCTCGTCCCAGTCTTCGCTGCGGATCTCCCACACGGGCGTCTCGACCGGGCCCGTGACACCGGCGCCGTTGACCAGAATGTCGATGCGCCCGCCGAGCGCGCTCTTCGTGCGCTCGACGAGCCGCTGTACCGCCGCCTCATCGGTCACGTCGGTGGGCTCGACGAGCGCAGTTCGGCCCAGCTTGTCGATGTCGCGGGCCAGGTGCTCCAGCGGCTCACGCGCACGCGCGGCAAGAGCCACGTGGGCCCCCTCGCGCGCGAGCGCGAGGCAGATCTCGGCGCCCATGCCCTTGGCCGCGCCGGTGACGATGGCCACGCGGCCGTCGAGACTCGGACTCATGCGGACCTCCGACGCTGCGCGATCCACCGCTCCATCTTCGCCTGCAGCACGCTCAGCGGCATGCCACCTTCCTCGAGCACCGCGTCGTGGAACGCGCGCAGATCGAACGACGCGCCCAGCTTCGCCTCTGCCTTCCGCCGCAGCTCGAGGATCTTGAGCTGTCCGATCTTGTAGCCGAGCGCCTGGCCCGGCCACGCCATGTAGCGCTCCGCCTCGCGCTCGGCGTCGTCGCGTGGGCCACCCAGGTAGGCGATGGCCCGCTCGCGCGTCCAGCCCTTGGCGTGCAGGCCGACGTCCACCACGAGGCGCTTGGCGCGGAACAGCTCGGCGCCCAGCATGTTCACGCGGTCACGACGGTTGGTGTACACGCCGAGCTCGACACCGAGGCTCTCGGCATAGAGCGCCCAGCCCTCGCCGAATGCGTTGTACCAGGCGAAGCGGCGAAAGGCCGGCAGCGTGCCGTTCTCGCGCTGCAGCGCCATCTGCAAATGGTGGCCGGGCACCGCCTCGTGGAGAAACAGGTTGCGCACGACGGGTGCCGGGCGCCCTTCGCGCACCGCGGCGGCGTTCAGATAGAAGACGCCGGAGCGCGAGCCGTCGGGCGATGCCGGCACGTAGCTGGACGGCATCGAGCGCTCGCGGAACGCCTCGATCGGACGGATCTCGAAGGCCGCCTTCGGAAACCGGCCGAACAGCGACGGCAGCTTGTCCTCCACCGTGCGGCGGAATTCGCCGTAGGCCTGGAGCAGCTGGTCGATGTTGGCATAGCGCGGCAGCGGCGCATCGCCGCCGGCGGCGATCTCGGCCTCGAGCCGCGCGATCTCGCGCGAGATGCGCGTCACCTCACGCTCGCCGAGCGCGAAGATCTCGTCGGGCCCCAGGTCGGTCGTGGTCCCGGTGCGGACGGCGAACTCATACATCGCCTCGCCGCCGGGCAATGCTGAGATGCCGAACGTGCGGCGACAGCGCGGGAGGTACTCGTCCTGCACGAATGCGCGGAGGCGTCGATACGACGGCACGATCTGCTGCTCGATCGCGCGCACGTATTTCTCGGTGAGCGCGCGGCGCGTGGGCGCGTCGAAGTCCTTCGGGAAATTCCGGATCGGCTCGTAGAACACGCTGGCGCGCGGGTCGCCGACGATCTGCGCGTCGAGCTGCGGCACCACCTTGACCATCACGTCGTGCGGCTGCGTGATGCCGCTCGCCACGCCGGCGCGCATGTTCACGATCGCGGTGTCCATCCACGTCACGAAGCCGTCGACGCGTCCCAGGAAGTCCTCGTAGTTCTGCCGCGTCTTGAACGGATGCGAGCCTTTCCCCGCGCCGATGACGGCGAACTCGCTCGGCAGGCTGCGCCCGACCTGGTCGACCGGCATGAGGTGCCACGGCTGGCGCAGGCGCTGCAGGCAGGTATCGAGGTTGTACTCGAAGATGTCGCGCGTGACGCGCTCGTGCTCCGTCAGCGCGGCCGTCTCGACGCGACGCACCCCGGCGAGATAGCGGGCGCACAGCGCCGCCAGACCGCTGCGGTACTCCTCGCCGATGCTGTTGGCCAGCACGCGATCGTATTGCCGCAGCCCCATCTCGCTGGCCGTGAACGGCACGTACGGCGTCATCTCGCGGCTGTAGTCGCGCACGAGATCCGCCAGCCGGGGCGCGGGTCCGGTCGGCGAGGACGCGCACGCCTGCGCGATGATGATGATTGCGGCAATCACCGCGGCATACACCGAGGTGCGCGCCGCGGTCATACGTATCCCTCGCGGTGGTCCTGCTCGCGCGCCGCGGGCGCGCGCTCGGCGGGCGCGCCGAACCCGCCGCCGCCGCACGTCTCGATCAGCACGAGGTCGCCGCGCGTGAGGCGCAGGCTCGCCTTGCCGCCGATGTCGCGCGCGCTGGGCGTGCCCGGGTTCAGCGTGATGCGGTACGGCAGCCCGTCGCGACCGCCGTGCACGCCCCACGGCGGCACCACGCGGCGGTCGAGCATGCTGGTGAGCGTCACCTCTGGCGCCACCACGCGGTACGCGCGCTGAAAGCCCAGGCCGCCGCGCTGACGGCCGTCGCCGGCCGAGCCCGTCCGCAGCGCGTGCTCCTCGACACGCAGCGGATACTCGGCCTCGACGACCTCGTTCGGTGTGTTCATGACGTTCGACATGTACACGCGGATCGCGCTGCCGCCGTCGCGCGTCGCTCCGGCGCCCTCGCCGCCGCCGTGCGTCTCGTAGAAGATCGCCCAGCGGCCCTCGA
>Ga0114129_10002285_pt1 | contig 26532 bp, 24 predicted proteins | sample RhiMetdeltSRZDD1_FD_80071 | JGI IMG/M metagenome (GOLD analysis project Ga0114129, IMG submission 80071) | Populus rhizosphere microbial communities from Tennessee, USA - Rhizosphere MetaG P. deltoides SRZDD1 (version 2) (version 2) | ecosystem: Host-associated > Plants > Roots > Rhizosphere >...
AGGTTTGACGGCGCCCCGTTGGCGCGGAACTCCGGCAGCGGGTGGGGATTCGTGTTCATGAGAAGCCGCGACAGCTCCGGCCGGACGTTGGCCGACCACACGCGCGCCCAGGCGAGGAAGAACCGCTGGTCCGCGGTCAGCCTGTCGATCGGCGGCGGTTCCGGCCTTCCGGCGAGAGCAGCGCGATAGGCGCGGTAGGCGATTCCGAGCCCTCCCAGATCGGCGATCGACTCGCCCAGCACGAGCTTGCCGTTGACGTGCTGGCCTTCGAACGTGTACGCCGAGAACTGGTCCTCGACGCACTTGGCGCGCGCCTCATAGTTCTTGAGGTCCTCCGCCGTCCACCAGTCGGTCATGTTCCCGATCGCGTCGAACTTGCGGCCCTCGTCATCGAAGCCGTGCGTCATCTCGTGTCCGATGACCGCTCCCATCGCGCCGTAGTTGACGGCGTCGTCGGCCTTCGCATCGAAGAAGGGAGGCTGCAGGATGCCGGCCGGAAAGACGATCTCGTTCAACTGCGGATCGTAGTAGGCGTTGACTTCGGGCGGCGTCATCTGCCAGTCCTCGCGGTCCACCGGCTTGCCGACCTTGGAAAGGAGCCGCCGCGTCTCGAAGACCGAGGCGCGTTGCGTGTTGAGGACGTAGGGACCGCGATCGATCGTCAGCGCCGAGTAGTCGCGCCAGACGTCGGGGTAGCCGATCTTGGGGCGGAATGCCGCGAGCTTGTCCAGCGCCTTCGCGCGCGTGGCCTCGCCCATCCAGGGAAGCGTCTTCAAATCGTCGCGCAGGGCGGTCACGAGGTTTTTCACCATCGTGTCCGCGCTCGCCTTCGCCGCGGGCGGAAAGTAGTCGTGCACGTAGGCCTTGCCGAGGGCCTGCCCGAGGGCTGCATCGGCCGCGACGACGCAGCGCTTCCAGCGCACCTCGTTCTCCGGAGTGCCCTGGAGGATCTTTCCGTAGAAGGCGAAATCCTCGTCCACGAACGGTGTCGAGACGTCGCTCGCGGCCGAGTGGATGAGGTGCCAGCGCAGGTAGGTCTTCCAGTCCGAGAGCGGCGTGGCGCGGAGCTCCTTGTTGACGGCTTCGAAGAACAGCGGCTGCGCGACGTTGACGGCGGCCGGCGAGACCCCGACGGCCTTAAAGTATGCGGTCCAGGAGAAATTCGGAGTCAGTCGCGACAGCGCCGCGAGGTCCATGCGGTTGTAGGTCTTTTCCGAGTCGCGCGCCTCGTCCGGTTTCATGGAGGCCTCGGCGAGACGCGTCTCGATCGCCAGGACCGTCTTGGCGTTGGCCGCCGCCTGCGCCGCCGGATCGCCGAGCAGCTCGAACATCTTCGTCACGTGCGCCACGTATTGGTCGCGCAGCGTCTTCGAGGCGTCGTCGGTCTTCGTGTAGTACTCGCGGTCGGGAAGCCCGAGGCCTCCCTGCGACGCGATCGCGATGACTTCCCTGGAATTGCGGCGGTCCTGCTCCGCCGTGAAGTGGAAGACGACGTTGGAGAATCCCTGGAGGTGCGCGATCTGGGCCTGAAGGTCCGCCGTACTGGTGATCTTCTGGATGGCGTCGAACTCGGGCTTCAGCGGCTGGATCCCGGCGGCCTCGATCGCGGCCTCGTCCATGCAGCTCGCCCAGAAGTCGCCGATCTTGCGCTCGTCCGAGCCCGGCGCCGCGGGGTTCGCCGCCGCCTTCTCGAGGACCGTGTGCAGTTTGTCGCGGTTTTCCTCGAAGAGGATGCTGAAAGAGCCCCAGTAGGACTGATCCGGAGGGATGGGATTGGCCTTCAGCCAGCCGCCGTTGCCGAACTGGTCGAGGTTCGCGCAGGCCGAGGCGGAGCGGTCGAGGTCGGCCGGATTGATGCCGTGGATCTGGACGGCCGCGGAAGCCTGGCCCGTTGCCGTTGAGGCCGAAACCGCCGGAGTGGGCGCAGTCGCGGCGTCCGCGGGCGCGGCCGAAGGGGGCGGTGGAGAGGACGTCTTCGTGGCGGCGCATCCCGCTGTCAGGATGCAGGCGAGGGCCCCCATCGCGCGGAAGATCTTCACGGAACCTCCTTGGTCTCGCAGAGGACTACGCGGTCCGGTCCGCGGGGTTTCGAGGCCGGCGATCTTAACGCGCCGTGACGCAGAGCACGGGGCGTTGCCGGGGCGGGCGGTAACCTGTCGGTCCACACACGAAAAGGGGGGTTCCATGCGTCGGGTGTATATGCTCGTGGTGTCTTCCGCCCTCGCCACCGCGTTAGCGGCCCGGGCTCAAACTCAGCCGGATTCGGAGGAGCTCGTGCTCCAGTTCGCGCGGATTCTGCCGGCAGTCGCGTCCACGCCCGGCGTGGGGGGCTCGTTCTTCAAGACGTCGCTGCAGCTGTTCAATCCCTATTCGACGCCGCTCGCGGGCAAACTGGTTTTCCACCCCTTTGGCGTCCAGGGAACCACCTCCGACCCGAGCCTGAGCTTCAACCTGACCGCGGGGCAGTCGGTCTCCTACGACGACGTCGTGGTCGCGATGGGCCAGTCGGGACTCGGCACGCTCGACATCAACGTTCCCAACGCGTCCGCTCCGCCACTCATCCTGGCGCGCGTCTTCAACGACGGCGGAGACGCAGGCACGTCTGGCTTCACCGAGGAAGCCGTCGGTCCCACGGAGAGCGGGTCGGGCAGCCGCGTGCTGAAACCCAACACGATCGGGTTTCTCCTGGTGCCGCCGGATCTGTCCGCGTTCCGCTTCAACATCGGAGTTCGGACGCTGGCCGCAGGAGTTTCGCTGTCGATCTTCGTGCAGGATGCCGACGGAAACGCGACCTTCTTCACGCAGAAGAGCCTGGGTCCCAACATGATCGTGCAGCAGGAAGGAAGCGCATTCCTGGGGACGCCACTACCGCCCGGCGGAACGCTGCGATTGCAGGTGCAGGCCGGGGCCGCCGTCATCTACGGCGCGACGGCCGACAACATCACGCAGGACCCGAGCCTTCAATACGCGAGAGTGACGCCGTAGCCCCCTCTCCCTGACCCGATAACGCCGCGCGTCGCGCGGCGTTCCCTACTGCCGTGGGCTTGCCTCCGGGGGTGAGGGGGGCGCTTCCCCCTCACTGCATCAGCGGTTTTCCTGCGTCGGTTCCTCGGTTTTCCCCATAGAGAAGGCGCCCGTTCGACAACTTCGTGTCGCGCAGCGTGAGGGCGAGCGCTTCGGCCAGGGTCGTCACCGGGAACACCTCGATCTGCCCGCGGACCTCCTCGGAGAGGTCTTCGAGATCGGGCTCGTTCTCCTTCGGAATGACGATGTGCGTGATGCCCGCGCGCACGGCGCCGAGGATCTTCTCCTTCAGGCCTCCGATCGGAAGCGCGCGGCCGGAGAGCGTGATCTCTCCCGTCATCGCCACGTCGTGCCGCACCGGCCGCTTCGACAGCGCCGAGACGACGGCGGTCGACATCGCGATCCCGGCGGAAGGGCCGTCCTTGGGGATCGCCCCCGCCGGCACGTGGATGTGGATGTCCCGCTCGAAGTCCTTCTCATCGATGCCCAGCAGTGCCGCGTGCGAGCGCGCGAAGGACCATGCCGCGCGCGCGGACTCCTTCATGACGTCGCCGAGCTGGCCGGTCAGGATCAGCTCGCCCTTGCCCCGCATCGGCGTGGCCTCGACGAACATGATGTCTCCTCCCGCCGGCGTGTAGTACATGCCGGTCGCGATCCCGACCTGGTCCTGCGCCGCCATCTTTTCGGGATGCACGTGCGGGCGGCCCAGCAGCGGCCGGACCTCTTCGGGCCGGATCTCGGCCGTCTGGATCTCACGGGCCGCGATGCGCCGCGCCACCTTGCGGGCCAGCTTGCCGAGCTCGCGCTCGAGCTGACGGACGCCGGACTCGCGCGTGTAGCTCGCGATGACCTCGCGGATCGCCGAGTCGGTGAAGGTCAGCTGCCCGGCCTTCAGTCCGTTCTCCTCGATCTGGCGCGGCACCAGGTAGTTCCTGGCGATCTGGAGCTTCTCCTCCTCCGTGTATCCGGCGAAGTTGACGACCTCCATCCGGTCCAGAAGTGGCGCCGGAATGCTCTGGATGAAGTTGGCCGTCGCGATGAACAGGACCTCGGAGAGATCGAACGGCACGCCGAGATAGTGATCCGTGAACGTGTCGTTCTGGGCCGGATCCAGCACCTCGAGCAGCGCCGACGCGGGGTCTCCCTGGTAGGAGACGCCGAGCTTGTCGACCTCGTCGAGCAGGAAGATCGGGTTCTTGGTTCCCGCCTGCTTCATGCCCTGGAGGATGCGACCCGGCATCGCTCCGATGTACGTCCGGCGGTGGCCGCGGATGTCGGCCTCGTCCCGCGCGCCGCCGAGCGAGATGCGGACGTACTTGCGCCCCATCGCCCGCGCGATCGACTTCGCGATCGACGTCTTCCCGACACCGGGAGGTCCGGCAAAGAGGAGAATGCGGCCGCGCGCGCTCCGCGCCACGGCCTTCGGGCCCTTGGGCGCCTCGCCCACGACCTCGACGCCCCCCTCTCCCTTGACGACGTCGGCCTTCTCGGTCTTCTCGGACTTTTCCGCCTTCTCCTCGGGCTGGTCCCGGTCCTGCGCGAGCTGCCGCACCGCGAGGAACTCGAGGATGCGGTCCTTGACGTCCTTCAGACCGTAGTGGTCCTCGTCGAGGACGCGCGCGGCCTCCGGCACGTCGAGCTTCTCGTCGCTGCGCGTGCTCCACGGCAGCTCGGCGACCGTCTCGAGGTAGGTCCGGATGACCTGCGACTCCATCGACTCCCGCCCGATGCGCGTGAGCCTCTGCCACTCGCGGTCGACTTCCTTGCGGGCATCCTCGGGCAGATCGAGCTCATCGAGCTTGGCGCGCAGCTCCTTCAAGCCTTCGTCACTGGCGCCTCCGTCTTCGCCCAGCTCCTTCTGGATCGCCTTCATCTGCTCGCGCAGATACATCTCGCGCTGACGGCTCCCGATCTCTTCCTTGACCTTGGACTGGATTTCCTCCTGCGCCGAGAGCACGTCGATCTGCCGCTGCACGTGGACGAGGACCCGCCGCACGCGGTCTTCCACCGACAGCGTCTCGAGGAGCACCTGCTTGGCGGCGGTGGGAACGTCGAGATAACCGGCGACGAGATCCGCAAGCCGGCTGGGCTCGTCGACTTCCGCCAGGATCTGGTCGACGGCCTCCTCGGGCAGCCCCAGCTTCTTGCCGAGCTCGGCGGCGCGCTCGCGCACCTCGCGATGAAGACCCGCGAATGCCGGATCGCGCGGATCCAGGGGCAGCATCTCGTGCGCCTCCTGGATCGTCGCCTCCAGATAGCCGCCCTTGACCTTGGCATAGCGCATCGCGATGCCGCGCGTCTTGCCCTCGAGGACGAGGCGGATGCCGCCCAGTCCCCGCTGGACCGAGCCGATGGTCGCGATGGTGCCGATCGTGTAAAGCTCCGACGGCGAAACGGCCTCGGCGTCCGTGCGCTGGGCGACGGCGAAGACCAGCCGCTCCGGGTCGTTCAACGCCGTCTCGATCGCTCGTAGCGTGCCGGCGCGACCCGCGGAGATCGGGAAGCTGACACCTGGGAAGAGGACCGCGTTCCGCATCGGAACGACGGGGAGATTCTTTGAAGTCGTGTCGGACATGGGGATCGCCTTTCTCCTTGCCATCCAAGCGCTTGTTGCAAGATGAAGCCGGCGGCGCTTGGCCGGGCATGGACCCCAACGGCCACCCGGGCCGGGGTATTTCAAATACGTGAGTGGAGGCCGCGCAGATTCAGGCGGAGTCGAGGGGTCTCCGGATCACGGCGATCGAGACGTCGTCCTCGGGCGCCTGGCGGCGCCGGAAGTCATGAAGGGCCAGTGCGATAGATCCGGCCAGACGATCCGGATCGAGCGATGCCCAGCGTTTCAGGGACGCTTCGATCCTTTCGTCTCCGAATTCGGAGCCCGATTCGTCACGAGCCTCGGACAATCCGTCGGAGTACAGAAAAAGGGACTCCCCGGGCTTCAACCGCCCCTTCTCGACGGTCCAGGTCATCCCCGGCCGGATGCCGAGCGGATATGCGCCCTTGCCGATCCGCTCGCCCACGACTCCGTCGATCCCGACGCGCAACGCCGGAGGGTGTCCTGCCACGGACGCCGAGAAGGATCCATCCGGAGACAGGAGAAAGTACACGCAGCCGAAGAAGGCTCGGGAGGATCCGGTCCGGCAGAGGATCCGATTGAGCGTTCCGAAGACCGCCGGCGGCGACGGATCGACGTCGAGCTGCGTTCGGAACGCCGCGTGCGCGACCGCCATAACGAGCCCGGCCGCCATCCCGTGCCCCGACGCGTCCCCGAAGAGAACCGCGAGCCGTCCGTCCGCGAGCGGAACGAAATCGTAGATGTCTCCGCCGACGGTGTTGGCGATCTCGTTGTGCGCGCCCAGCCGGAAGCCCGGCGTCGACGGGAGCTCCTTGGGAATGAGGCTGCCTTGGAGGTCCCGGGCCAGCTCCAGCTCGTCTCTGTAGTTGATCTTGTCGACGAGCTCCATGGCCAGCAGCAGAGTCAGCAGGAGCGACGCGATGGAAAGAAAGCCGCTGTCGAATTCGACCCTGTAATCAACGGTCTTTCGCACGCCATTCTTGACCGATTCCTTGTGCTGCTCGATCTTCGGAAACGCGAGGGAAAGGATGAAGAACGCCAGCACGGCGAGAAACAGAACCCGGCGCGCGGGTGCCAGGCGCCGGGCCAGGCCGAAGAGGACGCTGTTGGTGGTCTTGAGGAAACGCTTGAGCCGCTTTCTCTCCCGCTCGATGGACTCGCGGTCTTCGGCGATGAGCTTGCCCTTGGCCGCCTTCCACTCGCGGGAGTAGAGGCCGGTCATGTCCTCCCGGCCGACGCCTTGGAAGGTCGATCGCAGCAGCTGGCCCCAGTCTCTACCCGAGGGCATGTGCGGATCTTACGGAGGTCACGGCACCCGGGTTCCCCGGCCGGGCGTGCCTCGGAAAACTCGCGGCATCAATGGGTTGCGATCGGGGCCGAAAAAGGCGCGGCGTTTGCAACTCCAACTTCAACGGAGGTATTGCCAAGATGTGGCCCCTCAAAACGGACTCCGGAAAGCGGCTCAAGGCGGCCGCCTCCGTTCTGGCCTGGCGGCTGGATGACGTCCGTGCGGCGTGGCGTATCGCAAGCCGCGAAGGACGCCTCCATGTCGGCAGGGCTCTCTGCGCGATCGAGTGCGCGCTGCAGCAGCTCTCGGAAACCGACCTCGCCTCGGTCGACGTGGAACGGTCGGACCGTCTCTTCGCGGTCATCGAGCGCGCCAACCGGATCATCGATCGGATCGAGGGCCGGCTGCAGATCGCGGTCGCAGGCTGAAGGCCGGCTAGAGCCCGAGCAGCGCCAGCTCGTCGAGAAGGTTGGCGACGCGAGGATGCTCGGCGAGCTCCCTGTATAGCCAGCCGTGCCGGTCGCGGAGGTCCTTCAAGCCCTTCCGCAAAGCGTCTCCGTCCCGGGCGTGCGCCGCGGCGCGCAGATTCTCGAGAGCCGCCCGCTGGCTTTCGTTCATGCGCGCGCCGACTTTGTCGTGGAGCGAATCGAAGGATTCGCGGACCCGCTCGGCGTGCTCGTCGTCGCGCTCGTCGACCATGACGGAGTCAGCCTATCAAAGCAGTTCGGGCAGCTCCGCGAGAGAGTCGAGGATCGCGTCGGGCGCGAGGGAGGAACGTTCGAGGTCCGAGGCTCGAAACTTTCCCGTCTTCACGAGGATGCCGCGGAGGCCGGCCGACTGCGCTCCCCCCACGTCCGACTCGAGATCGTCGCCCACGCACGCGGCTTCGTGAGGCGCGACGCCCAGCGACGCGAGCGCGGCCGCGAAGAACGCCGGTGAGGGCTTGCCCACCAGCGTCGCTTCGGTCCCCGCGGCGTGCTCCAGCGCCGCGACGAAAGGACCGGTGTCGAGCATGAGTCCCTCGGCGCTGCGCCAGTAGCGGTTGCGGGCCAGCGCGAGGAGCTCGGCGCCCTCGAGCAGGAGGCGAAACGCCTTATTCAGTCGCTCGTAGGTCATCTCGACGCCGAGATCGCCGAGGACGACCGCCTCGGCTCCCGCGTCCACGGCCTCGATGCCGTCGAAGTCCTCGAAAAGGTTCTCCCGGACCAGAAAGTGCGCCCGGCGGACGCCTTTCGCGAGCAGGTGCTGCCGTGCCGCCAGAGGCGCGGTGAAGATCCGGGATGGATCCGCCGGCAGGCCCATCGCGTGCAGCTCGCGCGCGAGGACCGAGCGCGGCCGGCTCGTCGTGTTCGTGACGAAGACGTGAGGGATGCCCCGGCGCGCGGCCGCTTCCAGCGCTTCGGGCGCGCCCGGGATAGCGTGGCCGTTCTGGTAGACGGTTCCTTCCAGGTCCAGGAGCAGCGCGCGGAGGGGCGCGTGCGCGGTCACGCCGGCTGCACCATCCTCTCGTAGAGAGTCAGGAGCGCCTGCGTGCCGTCTTCTCCGCGACCCTGCGCCTCGAGCGCCGAGAGGAGTTGGTGCGCGAGCGCCGCTCCGGGCAGCGGCGCGCCGATTGCCCGCGCGGCCTTCAGCAGGATCGCGAGGTCCTTCTGCTGGTGCTTGATCGCGAAGGCCGGAGCGAAATCGCGGGCGATCATCTTCTTGCCGAGCACGTCCAGCATCCAGGAGCTCGCGGCGCCGCCCATCAATGCCTCGTGGAGCGCCGGAAGCGGGAGGCCCGACTTCTGCGCGAAGGAGATGCCTTCCGAGACGGCGACCAGCGTGCCGGCGACCAGGATCTGGTTGACGGCCTTGCCGAGCTGTCCCGCGCCGGAGGGCCCAAGGTGCGTGATCCGCTTTCCCATGGCCGAGAGAACCGGGCGCGCGCGCTCGAGGGCCGCGGCCTCGCCGCCTACGAAGAAGGTCAGCGTGCCTTCGATCGCGCCCTTCTGTCCGCCGGAAACGGGCGCGTCGAGAAAAGCCGCGCCGGACTCGGCGAGTCGGCGGGCGATCGTGCGCGCCGCGTCGGGATCGATCGTCGAGCAGTCCACGACGACGGTGTTCGCCGACGCGCCGCGGACCGTGCCGCGCGTCCCGAGGTGGACTTCCTCGACCTCGGGAGAATCCGGGAGGCACGAGACGATCACGTCGGAGCGCCGCGCGACCTCTTCCGGAGTCTCGGCCGCCGCGACTTCGCCGCCGAGCTCCCGGGCGAAGGCCTGCGCCTTACCGGGCGTACGCGTGGCCACGGTCAACGGGAAGCCCGCCTTCGCCAGGTTGCGGGCCATGCCCGTGCCCATCGTTCCCAGTCCGATGAAACCGACTCGTGGAGCCATGCGCCGGCCCTCCGGCGGGCGATTCTACGGAAGGGCGAGGAGCGGCCGTCGATGGTATGCTGTTACCATGGTAACAAAACGCCCGAAACCCCGCCGCGGGCCCCCCCGCTTCGTCATCGAGCGCGTCCAGACCGGGGTTCGCATGGAGAAGCGGATCGTCAAGGTCCTCAAGGCGCTGGCGGAGCTGAAGGACATGTCGCTCGGGGATCTGCTCGAAGGAATCTGCCTGCACGCCTTCGACGGGAAGCTTCCGTTCTCCGACGAGACGCGCCGCAAGATCGCGGAGCTGAAGAAGATCTATGGGCTGGATCTGGATTCCTCGGCGAGCCATCTCCTCAGGGAGAAAGGGGAGGCCTGACGTGCCGCGAGACCTCGATCGGGCGTTCACCTTCTTTCACGCGACGCTCGGCGTCGTGGTCCTCGTCGAAAGCGTGCGCACCGCGGTCCACGCGCTCCCCGGAAGAGGCGGCGGACATCCTCTGCTTCTCTTGGCCTCGGTCGAGGCGATCGGCGCCGCGCTCTTTCTCTGGCCGCCGACTCTGGCGATCGGAGCCGCGGCGATGCTTCTGACCTTCGCGGTCGCGTTCCTCGTCCACGCTCTGCGCGGCGAGTACAACTTCGGGCTTCTCGTCTACGCCGCCGGAACGATCCTCGTCCTCGCGCGGCGACGCGCCATCGCGGCCGACCCCGCCCGGGCGTAGGATCCTCCGCGGGAGGCCCGCGGGCATGAACGACGTCGTCGTCACGGAATCGCACGGGGGGTACGCCCAGCAGATCGAGGCCGGCCATCACGTCTTTGCGGCGGATGAGTCCGTCGGCTCCGGGGGCACGGACACGGGCCCCGACCCGTACGCGCTGCTCCTCGCGGCGCTCGGAGCGTGCACGTCCATGACTCTCCGGATGTACGCCGCGCGCAAGCAGTGGCCGCTCGAGGGCATCACGGTGCGGCTGCGTCACCGGAGGGACTACCGGAAGGACTGCGAGAACTGCGAGATGCCGGAATCCCGGATCGAGCGCATCGAGCGCGAGATCTCGCTCAAGGGGCCGCTGAGCGACGAGCAGAAGAAGCGGCTGCTGGAGATCGCCGACCGCTGTCCCGTGCATCGCACGCTGGCGAACCCGAAGGAGATCGTGACGAAGCTGGTCGCTTCGTGAACCCGGGACGCGCGGCCGCGGCCGCGCTTCTCGGCCTCTGTCTCGGCCGTTGTCCGGCGGCCCTGCTCGCCCACGACACGGACACGACGAAGGCGGCGCGCGATTTCCTCGGCAAGCTCCGCCCGGCGCTCCGGGAGCAGTGCGTGCAGCCCTTCGACGGCGACGAGCGCACGACCTGGAGCTACCTTCCCGGCCGACGGAAGGGAATCGCGCTGAAGGAGATGAACGCTGAGGAGCGTGTCGCCGCGATGGCGATGCTCCAGACCGCCCTCTCCGCCCGCGGCTACGAGAAGACGCAGGGCGTGATTCTGCTGGAAGGGATCCTTCGCGATCTCTCGACGTTCGGGTTCGGACGCGATCCGGATCTGTATTACCTGACCGTCTTCGGAACACCTTCCGACGAGTACCCCTGGTCGTGGCGCTTCGAGGGGCATCACCTCTCGCTCAACTTCTCGTCGGCGACGGGACGCCTCGTCTCGGAGACGCCGGCCTTCTTCGGCGCAAACCCCGCGCGGGTGCCGTCGGGAAAGAACGCCGGCCTCCGCGTCCTCGGGGCCGAGGAGGATCTCGCGCGCAAGCTCCTCGGAAGCCTCGACCCGAAGCAGCGGCGCGCGGCCGTGATCGCCGTCAGCGCGCCCGGGGACATCATCTTCAGCCCCAACCGCAAGCGCGTGCCGGATCCGGAGGGGCTCCCCGTCTCAGAGATGAACGACGCGCAGAAGAAGACGCTGATGGATCTCCTCGGAGAATACCTCGGCAACATGCACGCCGAAGTCGCGAGGGCGCAGCGGGAGAAGATCGAGAAAGCGGGAAACGGAGCGATCCGCTTCGCGTGGGCCGGCGGCCCTTCGCCGGGCGAAGGCCACTACTACCGCGTCCAGGGACCCACGTTCATCATCGAGTACGACAACACGCAGAACGGCGCGAATCACGTTCACAGCGTGTATCGGGATCTGGAGGAGGACTTCGGAGGAGACCTGCTCAGACGGCACTACGCAGAGAGCCACGTGCCGAAGCCCTAGTCCACGTCCACTCCTTCCAGGTGCCCCGCGAGCGCGTCCTCCTGAAGCTCGAACAGCTTCTTCAACCCCTTCTTCGCCAGCGCGAGAAGCTCGGAAAGCTGCTCTTCGGAGAACGGCCGCCGCTCCGCGGTTCCCTGGATCTCGACGAAGGCACCTGACTCCGTACCGACGATGTTGCAGTCCACGTCGGCCTCCGAGTCCTCCACGTAGGCGAGGTCCAGCACGGTCTGGCCCGCGCACACGCCCGCGGAGACCGCCGCCACCTTCTCCCGGAGGGGCCAGCGCGGAATCGTTCCGGCGCGCGTCAGCTTCGCGAGCGCCATCGCCAGCGCGACGCACGCGCCGGTGATGCCCGCGCACCGCGTGCCGCCGTCGGCCTGGAGGACGTCGCAGTCGAGCGTGATCGTCCGCTCGCCCAGCCCCCGCAGCTCCGTGACGCTTCGCAGCGACCGACCGATGAGACGCTGGATCTCGAGAGTGCGCCCGCCCTGCTTCCCCTGCGCCGCCTCGCGCGCCGACCGCGTGTGCGTGGCCCGGGGCAGCATGCCGTACTCCGCGGTGACCCATCCGCTTCCGCTGCCTTTCAGAAACGGCGGCACGCGATCCTCGACCGAAGCGGTGCACACGACCTTCGTGTCTCCGAGCGAGATGAGCGCCGAACCCTCGGCGTGGCGCGCGACGCCCGTCTCGATCGAGACGGGCCGCAGCTCGCCGGGCTTGCGGCCGTCGGGCCGCGGGGTCGAGCGCGTCACGGCGTCGGAGATGGCGCGGGCGTCGTCTCCGCATCCGCCGGCGGAGGAGGCGCGACGACGCTTCGCAGGAACAGAAGGGGTCGAGTCAGGTCCACGTGGCCTCCCAGCGTTTCGGCGGGCTCGCCGTTGACCAGGATTCTCACACGGGTCGTGTCGGCCACGTTCTGGAGGACCGTGTCGACGAGCGAGGCCACGATGAGAAGCTCCTCCTCCGAGCCGTAGGTCAGACCCGAGTCCACCGCGAGATCCAGCACCGCTTCTCCGTCGCGCAGGAGGAACGCGTTTCGCAGCTGCATCTTCGCGGGCAGCGCCGGGATCAGGCCTTCGCGCGTGGGCCCCTTCTGAAGCTCCGCGAACAAGGCTTGCAGGAAGACCGAGCCTCCCGCGGGCTTCGGCAGGTCACGCTCCTCGGGGTAGAGCTGCGCGCCGGTCTGGTCAGGAAAGAAGAGCGTTACGCGCACGGTCTCGACGGCCGGCAGGGGAGTCGCCCCCGGCGGGGCCGTGACGATCGGAGGCGGCGCCGGCGTAACGCGGAGAAAGGGCCGGGGCCGTCGCGCCAGGCGCGGCAGGCCGCTGCGGTTGACGAACAGGAGGGCCCCGACGCCGGCCGCCAGCGTCGCGAGCAGGATCGCGGCGGCCCGCCGGCTCATGGCGTCGCGGGCTTCGGCGTCGTGCGGAGGGCGGCGGGAAGTCGCTTGGCGAAGAACCGCGCGACGGCGCGCGCGATCGCGTCCGCCAGGCTCTGCTGGAACTCCGGATTCTTCAGACGCTTCTCCTCGTCCGCGTTGGAAATGAAGGCGACCTCGACGAGGACGGCCGGCATCGTCGCGCCGACGAGCACGCGGAACGGCGCCTGCTTGATGCCGCGATTGCCCGTGTCGGAGACGACGTTGAGCTCGGCCTGGATCGCCTCGGCGAGCTCGCTCGATTCCTTCAGGTGCGCGCTCTGCGCCAGGTCCCAGAGGATGAAATCGAGGTCGGGATTTCCGGTGCCCGGCACCGGCGTCGTCGTCGCGCCGTTGGCCTGGTTCTCGCGGCGGGCCACTTCCTGAGCGATCTTGTCCGAGGCTTCGAGCGAGAGGTAGTAGGTCTCCGAGCCCTTCGCCGAGGCCGAGCGCGAGGAGTTGGCGTGAACCGAGAGGAAGAGGTCCGCCTTCTCGTGGTTGGCGATGGAGGTGCGGTCGTCCAGCGAGAGCTGCACGTCGCTGTCGCGTGTGAGCACGGTCCGGCAGACGATCACGCGCGGCAGCGTGGCCGTGAGCTTCTTGGCGATCTCCAGCGTCGCGTCTTTCTCCTGCAGTCCTCCCGGGCCGATCGCGCCGGTCTCGCCGCCGCCGTGGCCGGGGTCGATGACGATCGTGATCGGCGCTGCGGCGGCCGTTGCGGGCGCGGCCTCCTCGACCGGCGCTGCGGCCGCGGGCCTGCGGCCCACCTCGACCACGAGCCGCTCCGGCGACGTCAACGGGTAGGCGCGCGCCGAGAGCCCGGGCTCGCGAAAGTCGATCGAGGCTGTGTCTCCCGAGAAGTGGACGGCCGCGACGAGCGGGTCGTCGTACTTCTTTTCCGGGAAGGGCGGATCGATCTTCGTCTCGGGGAAGCGAACCTGAAAGCCCTTGTCCGTCGCCGACGTCGCGGTCTTCGCCGCGGAAGAGAGGCGCAGCACGACCTGTGTCGTCGGCGCGACGTGCACGACCGCGACCTCGATCGAGACCGGCGGCGGTCCGGCCGCCGTCAGCGTCCAGGTTTTCTTGGCCGCATCCCAGACGCCGGTCGCGCCGGCCAGGGGGAAGAGAATCTTTTCGAGGAAGTCGGGCGGCCCGTAGAGCGCGCCGAAGACCATCCGCGCGGGGCTCGAGATGGGAACGATCCGGCGATCGATCGGGACCTGCGCGGTGCCCGGGCCGACCAAGACCTGGTGCCCGTAGCCGGAGATCGTGAGCGTGCCCGTCGTGGTGTCCGGAACGACCGTGTAGCCCACGGCGCGCGCCGCGTCCGAGATCACGAACTCCCGGTTACCCAGCATGCCGACGGGGTGCGATTCCCCCTTCCAGATGATCTGGGCGCGTTCTTCGGCCCGCGCCGGAAAGGAGGGGCTCGAAGCGAGGAGAGCCAGGGCCGCGGCGAGGGCGGCGGTGTGTCGTGTTCTCAACCGATTGTGGATGGCGATTTGGTCGTTCGCGCTCAAAGAGGGTAGCACGGCGGGGAAACGATGCGGACGGCTCGGGGTCCTGTGCCGCGGCCGAGCCGCCCGCGTCCGGGAGGGAGGAGAAAGACGGCAAAGAGCAGGACCCCGCTCGCAGAACCGAAGACTCCTACTGCAGCAACCTCTCGAAGCTCTTCATGTCCTTGGACGTCTCATAGAGAAGCTCGCCCGTCGCCACGGAGACGATCGAGTAGCGGGGCGCGGGGCCGGGCGTGTCGTTCCAGGCCTCGATCGAGAGCCCGAGGCGCTGGCCGTCCTTCGAGTAGCCGGAAAGAGCGGTCAGCATGTGGGCGAGGTCGCGGTCGCGCATCGGCCGGCCGCTGGAGAGAAACGCGATCTCGCGAGCCGGCTCGTCGCGGTCGAGCGACGTCATGACGGGGACGAGGTGCGAGGGACCCGCGACTTCGACCCACGCCGCGGACTTTCCGTCCGGCGAGATCTTCAGCGAGCCCGGCACGGGAAGAATCGGGATCGCGGCCTTGCGAGGCTGCGCATCGCGCGTCGCGCCGGCCTTCGTCTCGACGACGAGCTGGAGCGCTCCGAGCTTGCCTTCGATCCGGATGCTGCGTTCGAGCGAGCCCCGGCTCATCTTCGCTTCCTGCGGGAACGAGGCCGCGCCGTTGCCGCGGATCGCGTGCAGGATCGCGGCGCGCGAGAGCAGTCGCACGCCCGGAGGGCCCTCGGGAGACAGGGTCCGGACACGCCCGCCGGCGGCGCGCACGCGCTCCTCGAGCTTGGCAAGATCCTCGGTTTTCCCGAGGGCCAGGTAATAGCGCCCGAGGGCGAGCGAAGCGACTCCGGCGCGATCGGCGGCCGAGCGGAGAACGTCCGGATCCTCGGCCGTCTGGGCCAGCTGCAACCAGGCGGCCGATTCTTCCTGCAGCGCCTGGAGCGAGGTGGATCGCTCCGGGTAGCGCGCCCGGAGCGACCCCGCCACCGCGCGCTCGCGCAGGGCCGGGGGAGTGGCGCGGCCCGCGGCGCCCTCCGCGGCGAGGATCTCCAGCGCCCGGCCGAACGCGGATCCGTCGTAGACGCCGCGCGGTCCGGAACCGGGAACCCCCGGGCGCTCGACGAGGCCGAGCTCCTTCGCGGACGTGACTCCCGACGCGGCCAGCGACTCGACGGTCTCGCCGAGCAGGACCTCGACCTCGGCGTCGGGCGTCTTCGCCTCGCGAAGCCGTTCGGAGGCTCTCAGCAGCATCGCCGCAGCGAGCCGCCGGTTGGTGTCGTTGCGGCCGAACGTCCGGCCGATCATGACGAGATCGCGGGTCGGGCCGGCGCCGGCCGGAAAGATCACGACGACGTCGCGCGCGATCCAGGCCGCCGGCAGACCCGGCCCTTCGACCCGCAGGAAACTTCCACGAGACTCGGCCAGAGTCAGACGCGTGCCCTGCGGCAGCTTGCCGACGATGGACGTCTGCAGCGACGGCTTCTCGCGCAGGAGCGCCTCCCGCGGCGTCGTGAAGACGTCGGATCCCTGCGGATCGGCCGGCGTCTCTCCGATGGCAACCGAACAGGCGACCGAGATCAGGAGTGAAAGGGCGAGAGCGAACAGGATGCGGGGCACGAAGACGCGGGCGATCTCTTTCATGACGTCCTCCTCGGGCGTTTGGATTTCGGGTTTCATGGCTTGCGACGCGCGGCGACGGCCGTGCTCGGCGGCGGATCGGCGGGGGGCTCGACGGCGGTCTGCCCGTTGACGACGCGCTTGAAGATCTCGCCGGTGAAGGCTTCGCCGCCGATCGAAGGCGTGAGGATCACCTGGACGCGGTCGGAGAGGCGGTCGGCGAAGGTCTTGGGCACGAGAAGCGGGTTGGCCGACACCAGCTTCGCTTCCCGCTCGAGATTTTCGAATTGCGCCAGGGACGTCACGCGCGTGGCGTAGGCTTCGGCGTCGGCCATGGCCTTGCGGCGTTCGGCGTCGGCCTGGGACTGGATCCGCGACGCCTCAGCGGAGGCTTGCGCGCGCTGCACGATCGACTGGCGCTCGGCTTCGGCCTCCAGCTTCTTCTGCTCGATCTGCTTCTGCTTGAGCTCGAGCACGTGTTTCATCGCGTCGGCCTCGGCCCGGGCCGCGATCACGTGCTGGGCCGCGCTGGCCTCCGCCTCCTGGATCTGCCGCGCCTTCTGCGCCTCGGCCGTCAGCTTCGTCTCCTCGATCTCCTTGGCCTTGCGCTTGAGCGTCACGTCGAGACGCTCGGTGTGCTGGACCTCGTCGACCATCGCGAGCCGCCCTTTCTCGAACTCGGGCGGGAGGACGAGGTCGCCGATCAGGACTTCCTTCAGGACGATGCCGTTTTCGCCGAGGCGCTCGCGCGCGGCGGCGCCGGCGATCGCGGCGAGCTCCTCGCGCTTCTCGGAGATCAGCTTCATGACCTCGTAGCGCGGGGCGACCGTCCGGAACGCCGCGAAGAGCACGGGGCCGACGAGCTCGCGCGCGGGGTCCCCCGGAAGGGCGGCCCACTTGGAGATGAGTCCCTTCCGGTCGATCGCCCACCGGGCCTGCACCGTCAGCCGGGCGTTGACGCCTTCCTTCGTCGTCACGGTCAGCTCGTCTTCGGTGAGGAGCTGGTCGGAGACGCGCACCGGATGAATCTGGTAGAGCGCGGCCGGGCGGAAGTGCGTTCCCGGCGCCAGCTCCTCCAGGGAGCCCGTGAAGCGGTTCGCGGACACGCCCACGAACCCGGGTCCGATGCTCTGAAAGCCCTTTTGCACCGAGCGCCAGAGCGCCACGGCGCCGAGGACCAGGAGGATGAGGAGGAGCCCGCGGCGGATCGGGCGCCAGGGGATCTCGTCGCCGGCCTTCGGCAGGCGATCGAGCAAGCGGCGCAGGGAGAGGAATCGGGGTTTCTCTTCGGGATCGGGTCCGGGGGTCGGCATCGGTCGGGGTGTCTCCATCGCGGCCTCCTTCTCGAGTCGGCGAACGAACCGATGCAGTTCAAGCGTCGTGCCCGGCGGAAGGGAGGCTTTTCGGGGGTTCTCACTCCAAAACGGAGACTCGCGCTCCAAATCGGTTCAAAGGCCGGTTGCACCCGAGTAGGGGCCGGCCATATCCTCCGTAGCCGAAATGGCCGGAAGATCTCGATCTGGAAAGGCCGAGAAGGAGGCCGGAGCGGCCGGGACGGCGGTGCGCCTGCGCCACGATCTCGGCAAGTACATCCGGCTGTCGGCTCCGGCCTCGATCGAGGCCGACACCGAGGCGCTGCGCGCGCGCCTGGCCGCCGACGTGCTCGCGACCCGAACGGGGCCCGGCGGCGCGGTCCCGGCGGCCGAAGTCTTCCGGGCATGGATGCGGGAGGGAGGAAGCGAGCTCTCGGAGCGTCCACCGTATGCCGAGCCCCTCCGCCGGATCCGGCGGAGCCTCGAGACGCTCGAGACACTGTCGCGCAAGCTCGGGTCACTGTCGCGCGCCGAGCTCGAGCGCCTCGACGGTCTCACGCGCGCGATCGCCGAGGAGTGTCGCGCGCTCGCGTCCGCGGGAAGGGACTCGCGCTGACCGCTCGCCGCGCGGCCGCCCGCGTCCTCGTCGTGGACGATCAGCCGCGCACGGCCGAGGCGCTGTCGCGCTTCGCTCCGGAGCTCGAGCTCTCCGCGGTCGGCGAGGCGCGTCACGCGCGTTCCTGGAAAGAGGCGGCGCCGCTGCTCGAAGGGCGCCGCGCGCCCGACGCCGTGGTGCTGGACCTGCGGTTCGAAATCTCCGACGAAGACCTTCTCCCCGACGAGAAACCGCTCGGCGACGACGCCGCGGCGAAGCGCCTGCGCCGCGAGCGTCGCGACCGGCAGGGTCTGTTCATCCTCGAGAGGCTGCGGCGGCGGCGTCCCGACCTCGCGGTCGTGCTGACGACGGCCTACGAAGAGATTCCGTTCGAGGACGAGGCGATTGCCCTGAAGGCCGATGCGTTCACGTATGCGGCCGACGGCGGCGAGGAGGGGGGCGAAGGGCTGGCGCGCCTGCTCCGCCGAGTGCTGGCCGAGCGCGACGCGCCGCAGCGCACGGGCCGGTTTTTCTGGGGATCGAGCCCCTCGATGCGCGAGCTGCGGCGCAAGGTCGCCGCCCTCGCCCCGACGCCGATGCCCCTGCTGGTCACGGGTCCGACCGGAACGGGCAAGAGTCTCCTGGTCCGCGAAGTGATCCATCCGCTTTCCGGCCGCGCGGGCGCCTTCGTGGCCTTCGACTGCGCGACGGTTCCGGAGGGTCTCCTTCCGGCGGCCCTCTTCGGCGCGCTGCGCGGCTCCTTCACCGGGGCGATCGCCGATCGCAAAGGAGTCTTCGAATCGGCGGCCGACGGCACGCTCTTCCTGGACGAGATCGAGAATCTCGCCGCCGACGCCCAGAAGATGCTGCTGACCGCGTTGAACGACGGCGCGATCCGGCGCCTCGGCAGCGCGTCCGAGACGCCGCACACGGCCCGTGTCGTCGCCGCGTCCAACGCCGACCTCTCGGCCCGCGTGGCCGACGGGAGCTTCCGCTCGGATCTGCTGATGCGGCTCAATCCCTCGCTCGCCCTGGAACTGCCGAGGCTCTCCGACCGTCGGGACGATCTGCCGCATCTGGCGCGCTCCTGCGCGGCGGAGTTCTTCTCGGACTCGCGACGCCGACGCGCGGTCGCGGCTCTCGTTCGGGCGGCCGGCGGTCCGGAGCCCGACGGCGACTTCGCACTCGCGTTGTCCGAGGAAGAGGCGCGTGCCACGGCGGCGCCGGTCGTCTTCGTGCTGCCGCGCAAGGCCTGGAGCGCGATGGAGAAGCATCCCTGGCCCGGAAACCTGAGGCAGTTCGAGATGACCGTGACCGACGCGCTCGCGGCGGCGGTCTACGCGGGACCGGGCGCCGTCCGCGACCGCAACGGCCGCGTCCGCATTCCCCTCGATGCGCGCCTGCTCTTCGACCTGCTCTCGGGCGGCGGCCGGCCGGAGCCGCGCGCGGGGAGGCTCGTCCTGGAGCGGCCGCGCTCGACCAGTGTCGCGGGATTTCGGCGGGAGCTCGAGCGGGCGACGCTGCGCTCGCTGTTTCGAGAAGCCGGCGGCGACTTCGAGAAGATGGCGGAGCTGATGACCGGGTCGCGTCGCGAGGCGCGCGCCGTGCGCCTGCGGTTCAACAAGCTCGGCCTGTCGGCCCGCGGAGAACGCTGAGATGATCGCCCGCGTCGGCCTGGCGCTTCTCGTCGCGACTCTCGCCGCGCCCCCCGACGAGCCCTCGCCGGCGGGATGCATCAAGGACGGCGGCGATCTCTACGCCGAGGCCGACGCCCTGCTCGCCGAGGCGTCGCGCGATCCCAACGGACCCGCGCTCGCCCGCGCCCGTGAGCGCCTGCGCGCGGCGCGCCGGCTTTCGCCTTCGGTCGACCGCACGCTCCAGGGCGCCGACCTCGCGTTCGCGACCGGCGACTCCGAAGAGGGCGTGGACCTTCTGGCCGCCGCGGCGGAGAGAAACGCCGGGAGGCTCACACCCGCGGAGCTCTACCTCGTCGCCCGCCGCGCCGAGGAGCGCCGCCGCTGGCGGGAGGCGATCGCGCGTTACGCGGCGCTGGCGCGGATGCTCGACGAGCGCGGCGAGGACGGATCCCTGATCCAGGCGCACCTTCGCCCGCTCATTCTCGAAGCCGAGGCCGCCGAAGTCGCGCCGCCGGGCGCCGAGCCTCCGGTGGAGGCGCAGCTCGCATTGGCGGACGCGCGCCGCGCGCTGTCGGCCGGCCGGCTGGGCGAGGCGCGGGAGAAGCTCTCCGTGGCTCTGCATCTCGCGCCGACCTACGTCGAGGCGCTCGACGCTCTCGGAGCGGTGGAGACTCGCGCGGGGCACACGTCCGCCGCGATTCGCGCCTACCGCGCCGCCGTCGCGGCGGATCCGGGACGCGTCGAGACCCTGAGCGCCCTCGCGAATCTGCTCTGGGGAGAGCCGGACCGCGCCGCGAAGGAGGAATCGCTGGCGATGCTCGACCGCGCCGTGACGCTCCGGCCGGACCTGCGTCCGCTGATGCGGCGGTCGGCGATGCGCTGGGCGGAGTTCGGCGACGCGCCGACGGCTCTGGAGCGCCTGGACCGTTTTCTCCAGAACGCCACGCCCCAGGAACGGGAGGAGACGCGGGCCCTGCGCGAGACGCTGGCGCGCCGCGTCCGGGAAGCATCCCGCACCCCGGAGACCGCGCCGTCCAAGCCGGCCGAGCCGTTGCCACCCGAGCCGGCCTCCGGGGCGGTGGCGCTCTGGCAGAAGGCCCGTGTCCTGGCGGCTCGCGGCGATTCCGAATCCCTGGCGACGGCTCTGGCGCTCCTCGCGGAGGCAGAGGCGCAGGATCCGTCTTTCGCCTCGGCGCCCGAGCTCGCGGCGTCGATTCACCAGAAGCGCGGCGAAGGCGACAAGGCGATCGCGTCGCTCGAGCGCGCGACCGAGGCCGACCCGTCGCGCGCGTCGACCTGGGAAGGCCTGGCGCGCGCCCTCGAGCGCGACCCGCGCCGCTCGGCGACGGCCGAGGACGCCTGGCGGCGCGCAGCGGCGGCGGGCTCGACGGAAGCGCTCTTCCAGCTGGGCGAGGCGGCCGAGAAGAAAGGCCGCCGCTCGGAGGCGATCGACTTCTACCGCCGCTATCGCGACGAAGCGCCGGCGGGATCGCGGGCCGCCGAGGCCGCAGCCGCGGTCGCGCGACTCGAAGGCCAGAAGCGCGCCGCCGTCTGGGTGTTTGTCGGCGCCGTCGCGCTCGCCGCAATCGTCGGGGCCGTCGCGCTGTACCGCCGGCGGTCCGGCAGGTCGTTCGCCGAGTGGCTCAACGAGTATCCCGCTCGCGCCGCCGAGGCGAGACCCGTCCTGGGGCGCGTGCGCCACGAGGCTCTCAAGCACGGTGGGCTTCTGCTCTCCGATGGCGCCGCGCGCATCGAGGCGGGCGGACGGGAGAGCGTCGAGGCGGCGCGCCTGCTGTCGACGAGGCTCTACGGCGAAGGAAACTCGGCGGGATTGATCGCCGAGACCCAGGGTGCGATCGACGAGCTGCGCGCGATCGCGAGCCAGGACCGCGTGCGTCTGAACCTGCGGCATCGCGATGCGGTCTTCTCGTGGCTCGTCAAGGGCCTCGAGACGCTGCGCCGCGCCCATCGGCCGCTCGAGCGCATCGCCGAAGAGGAGGATCCGCCGGCCGAAGCGACTCGCCGGCTCGCGCGGATCTTGAACGACGCCGCCCGCTCGTTCGTTCTGGCGTCGGGAACCGAGATGGAGCGCTCGCTCGACCGCGCCGCCGCGCTTCCCGTGCGGGCCGACGCCCTGCGCGCGCTGCTCGCCCGTGTCGCCGCCGAGATCGGCGTGGTTCAGCCGGAGCTGGAGACGATCGGAGGCGTGGGAGTGGAGAGTCCGCTGCCACTCTTGCGGATGCCCGCGGCGGACTGGGAGACGCTGTGGCGCAATCTCTTCTCCAACGCTCTCGCGCCGAAGGACGAACCGCGCGGACGCCCCGTCCGCCTGGGTCTTTCGGCGCAGAAACGCCGCGATCCGATCACGGGCGAGCCGCGGCTGCGCATCGCCCTCGCCGACGATCTGCCCGGGGCTCTGTCGGCCGAGCAGCTGCGGGGCCGGCCCTCGGACCGAGGCTGGGGGGTGATCGAGGAAGTCCTCCGGAAGAACGACGGCGCCTTCGAGATCGCGCCGTCTCCAAAGGGCGGCTTCACGAAGGCGATCGTGCTCGACCTTCCAGCGCTCGAGGAGCCGGCGTGAACGCGGCCGCGCGCAAGGTCCTCCTCGTCATCGAGGACGGCACGGAGTACGTAGACGCCTTCACGCGCTTGGCGCCTGCGTCCCGCGAGGTGGAGCTCCTGGCGGCGCCGGACGCGTCCGCGGCGCGGCGTCTCCTCGCGGAGCGCCGCGTGGACGGCATCTTCCTCGACGTGGACTTCTCGCGGACGCCGGCCGACCGGCTCCTCCCCGGCGGCGCCCGCGATCAGGGATTCCGCATCGCGAGCGCGCTGGCGCCGCTTTTCGAGCCCGGAGTTCCCATCGTCATCGCGCACGACTTCACGCTCGAGCCCGAACGGCTCGAAGCCCTGCGCGAGCGGGTGCCGGCTCTGGAAGGGATCGTGGACGGGACGCCGATCTCGCGAGTCCTCGAGCGGCTGACCGCGCCCTAGGACCCCGTCGCGCCGCCGGTCGGTGCGTTGGGTTGCTTCGCGGCCGACTTCGCGGCCTCCAGCGTGTTCACGGACTCGGTATTGCGCTGCAGCGTATTGATGCCGTAGCCCTTCTTCGTGACGAACTCGAAGTCGACCTGCTGGTAGGGCACGGCCTTCGGCAGGAGCTCCCGGCGATAGTGCCAGATCTCCATCGTGTTGTTCGAGCTGTCGAGCGCGTTCCGGTTCGGGCTTCCGAACTTGATGCTTTGCGTGGCGAGCTTGCCGGAGGTCGTGCTCCGAGACGACTTCATGTTCTTCTCGGCGATGCCGGCGTCCTGGGAGCCGACGGTGGACATGCCGGCGTTGTCGTTGGCGTCCTCGCCGGTCCGCAGGGGTTTGCGCCCGGCGTAGGTGGGCGGGCCGAGGAGGATGAAGACCATGCCGCGGTCCGAAAGACTCCCCAGCTGCTCCTCGTCCTGGGCCAGGTTCGCATCCGCGAAGGCCACGCGCTTCTCGAACTCCTTTTTGAACGCCGGATCCCGCGCTCCCCAGAAGGTCTCGACGAAAGCGATGCGGGCGTTGCCGTCCGGCAGCGTCGTCCACATCTGCTTTTCCCCGTCCGTCATGATCCAGCGCATCGGGCCCTCTCCCCACAAAGGATCGGCCGGATCGCGCTGCCTCGATTCCGCCGGCGGTTGGAACTCCTTGTAAGCCTCCGCCAGCGAGGGCGAACGGTCGGTCGCGGCCTTTTGCGCCCTCTCGAACGCCGCGATCGCCTTCTTCGAGTACATCGTCTTGTCGATCTCGGCGTTGGGCTGGAGCTTCAGATACGCTCCGAACTCTTCGACAGCCTTGTCCGTGTTGCCGAGGTTCGAGTCGCAGACGCCGCGGTAGAAGGCGATGGGGCCCTCGAGTTGCTTGCGCGCCGCTTCGTTGCCGGGCTTGGAGGATTCCGAATCCAGCGCGTCCAGAGTCTTCAGCGCGTCCGCCCATGACCCGGCCTTGATCTGGTCCTTCAGATTTCCGAAGAGCTCCGGCAATGACTGGGCCAGGCAAAGGGTCACCGAGAGCAGAAGACAGAGAAAGAGTGCGGTCTTCTTCATGGCATCCCCCGCGCGAAGTCTACGACGCGTTGGACCGTTTCGCATTGGTCTTCGCAGCCTCCAGGGTGGTCACCACCGGAGGCTCACGCTGGAGCGTGTTGACTCCATAGCCCTGCCGGTGACGAACTCGAAGTCGACCTGCGGGTAGGGCACGCCCCTCACGATCGCGGCGAGGCCTTGACCTGTTTCCCGACGGTCTTCGCGGCTTCGAGTGTGTTGAGGGGTTCCGTGCTGCGTTGCAGGACATTCACGCCGTAGTCCTTGCGCGTGATGAATTCGAAGTCGACCTGCTGGTAGGGCACGCCCTTGGGAAGAAGCTCCCTGCGATAGTGCCAGATCTCCATCGTGTTGTTCGACGAGTCGAGGGCGTTGCGGTTGGGGCTGCTGAATTTCGTGCTCGTCTGGGAGACTTTTGCTCCCGACGGCTTGCCCGGAATGGGGGCATTCGCTTTGACCTCACCGTCGGCGATGTCGGCGTCGTGCGACCGTCGGGCAGCGTCTTCCACATGTCTCCCTCGCCGTCGGTCATGATCCAGCGCACGGGGCCTTCTCCCCAGAGAGGATCCGACGGGTCGCGCTGCCGCGATTCCGCGGGCGGCTGGAACTCCTTGTAAGCCTCGGCGATGGAGGGCGAGCGGTCCGACGCCTGTTTCTGCGCTTTCTCGAACGCCGCCACGGCTTTCTTCGAGTACATCGCCTTGTCGATCTCGGCGTTGGGCTGGAGCTTGAGGTATGCCGAGAAGTCCGCGATCGCCTTGTCGGAGTTGCCGAGGTTGGAGTCGCAGACGCCGCGGTAGAACGCGATGGGACCTTCGAGCTGCTTTCGCGCCGCTTCGTTGCCGGGTTTTGCGGATTCCGAATCCAGAGCGTCCAGAGTCTTCAGCGCGTCCGCCCAGGAGCTCGACTTGACCTGCTCCTTCAGCTTCCCGAAAAGCTCCGGCAGGGTTTCGGGCAGAGCAAGAACGGTGAACAGCAGGAGAGAGAGAAGCAAGGCGGCGCGTCTCATGCCATCGTCCCTCGAATGGAACTCTACAGAGCGCGGCGCGTGCAGCGACCTACCGTTTCCACACCGAATTCATCGACGCGCGTCGCGCTGCGCGTGTGCGAGATCCTGAAGGCGCGTTTAGGGTTTTGAATCCGGCGGACGGTTCTGAACGAACTTCCAGCCGAAGCGTCCCTTGATGCAGAGATGTCCCTGCGTCACGTCGCTATCCAACGGCGAAGTCACGCGTACGATCTCGTTGTTCTGCACGCGAAGCGCGAGCGTGCAGCCCACACCGCAGTACGGGCAGATCGTCTCGGTGACCGTCTGGCGGGCTTCGTCCCACTGTCCGGATTTCCGGAGGTCGTACTCGCTCTTGAACATCAGCGCTCCGGTCGGGCAGACGCCGATGCAGTTGCCGCAGTAGACACAGGCCGACTCGGGCAGGGGAGTCGCCCACTCGGTCGAGATCCGCGCGTCGAAGCCGCGGCCCGCGACCGCGATCGCGAACGTGTTCTGCGCCTCGACGCCGCAGGCCTGGACGCACTTGTAGCAGAGGATGCAGCGCGCATAGTCGCGCACGTAGAGGTCGTTGTCGATCTTCATGGGTTGCGCGACCGTCGCCGCCTCGACGCCGCCGGGATGGTGGTGGCCCGGCATCGCCGCATCTCGTTCGCCCTCCTTCGCCGGCGGCCCGGGCGCGCCGTAGCGACTCGGGTCGGCGCCGTAGTCGGTCATCCAGCGCCGGACGTCGTCGGAGGCGCATGAGAGGTCGACCGAGGAGCCCAGGAACTCCAGGACCAGCTTCCGCGAGAGGCGCACGCGCGGCGTAGTGGTCTTGACGTTCATCTTCGGCTCGGCTTTCCGCGAGCAGGCGGGTACGAGCGTGCGCGAGCCGTCGACTTCGACGACGCACACGCGGCACACGTTGACCGGCGTGAGGTTCTCGAGGAAGCAGAGCGTCGGCGTGTCGATCTTGCGCTGACGGCATGCCTCCAGGATCGTGGTCCCCTCGGGCACGGTGACGGGCTCGCCGTCGATCGTCAGAGATACCGGGCGATCCAAATGGAGGCGCTTGTCGGCGGGGATCATGCCTTCGCGCTCCCGAAGACGCCGAGCTTCTTGATGGCCGACTGAATCGCTCCCGACGCCGTCTGGCCCAGGCCGCAGATCGACGCATCGCGCATGGCCTGCGCCATCTCGTCGAGCAGCGCGACTTCCTGCGGCAACGAGCCGAGAGGCCGGCCCGATGCGATCCGCGTGACCAGTTCCTCCTGCCGTTCGGCCCCCACGCGGCAGGGCACGCACTGGCCGCAGGACTCGTCGCGGAAAAACGCGGCGATCCGCCGGACGGCGTCCCCGAGATCCGCGTGCTCGTCGAAGACCATGACGACGCCAGAGCCGAGCGAGGCTCCGATCGCGCGCGTCCCTTCGAAAGTCAAGGGGACGTCGAGTTCCGCGGGCGAGAGAAAAGACCCGGCGGCGCCCCCGAGGAGCACGGCCTTGACCGCGCGGCCTCCGGGCACGCCTCCCGTCAGATCGATCAACTGGCGCAGCGTGGCTCCGAACGGAACTTCGTAGACGCCGGGCCGGGCCACGTGGCCCGAGAGACAGAAAAGCTTCGGGCCCGTCGACTGCTCGGTGCCGATCGCGGCGAACGCGGCTCCTCCCTCGAGCACGATCTGGAGGACGTTGACGAGCGTCTCGACGTTGTTGATCACCGTCGGCTTCTGGAAGAGTCCCTTCTCGACCGGGAACGGCGGCTTGTTGCGCGGCTCGCCGCGGAAACCCTCGATCGAGTTGAAGAGCGCGGTCTCCTCGCCGCAGATGTAGGCGCCGGCTCCGCGCCTCACCTCCATCTCGAAGCCCAGCAGACCTGCGGCTTGCACCTGCGCGACCGCGTTCTCGATGCGCCGGCGCGCGAGGGGATACTCCGCCCGCACGTACATGAATCCCTTCTCGCAACCG
>Ga0114129_10002287_pt1 | contig 26519 bp, 25 predicted proteins | sample RhiMetdeltSRZDD1_FD_80071 | JGI IMG/M metagenome (GOLD analysis project Ga0114129, IMG submission 80071) | Populus rhizosphere microbial communities from Tennessee, USA - Rhizosphere MetaG P. deltoides SRZDD1 (version 2) (version 2) | ecosystem: Host-associated > Plants > Roots > Rhizosphere >...
AGAAACAGGATCGGTGATATCGCGGAACCTCCATGCCGGCTTCGGCGGGAACAGATGGACATCAGACGATCGCACGGCCGCCGTCAGCTGCTGAAGCGGCGTGATGTCGTCCAGGATCCAGAAACCGCGCCCGTACGTCGCAATCACGAGATCGTTGAACTGCTCCTGGACGGTGAGCCAGTACACCGGCGCGTGCGGGAGATTGTTCTGCAGGCTCTGCCAGTTGTCGCCGTCATCGAATGTGACGTAAAGGCCATTCTCGGTTCCCACATACAGCAGTCCGCGGCGCACGGGATCCTCGCGCACGCAATGCGCGTAGCTCAGCATGCTGCGCGGAATGCCGTTGGTAATCGCCTTCCAGCTCTTGCCGTAATCGGCCGTCTTGTAGACGAACGGATCGCGGTTGTTGACCTGATGGAAGTCGACGGTGATGTAGGCTGCCCCCGCAGCGTAGCGAGACGGCTCGATGCTGCCGATCGTGCCCCAGGGTGGAAGATTTGGAATGTTCGCCGTCACGTTCGTCCACGTCTTGCCCCCATCGCGCGTGAGCTGCACGAGCCCGTCGTTCGTGCCGGCCCAGATCAATCCTTTTTCGAGACGCGACTCGGCGATCGCGAGCACGGTGCCCGCGTATTCGACGCCGATGTTGTCCGGCGTCAATCCCCCGGAGCTCTGCTGACGCGACTTGTCGTTGAGGGTCAGGTCGGGACTGATCACCTGCCAGCTCTGGCCCCCGTCGGTCGTCTGGTGAATGTGCTGGCTGCCGACGTAGATCTTGTTGCGATCGTTCGGCGACATCGTCAGGGGCATCGTCCAGTTGAAGCGGTACTTGAGATCCGCGGGAACGCCGTTGGCCTGGTCCGGCCAGACTTCAACGTTTCTGCCTTGCCGGCGCCGCTCGTCGTAGCGAACGACGATGCCGCCGACGGTACCGGAGCCGGAGGCGCTGGACCACACGACGTTTGAATCGGTGGGATCGGGAGTGGCCCATCCACTCTCGCCGCCGCCTACCGCGTGCCACACGCTCCGTGGAATCACCGTGCCCGTGCGGCTATTGCTCGGGCCGCGATATGACGGATCGTCCTGTTCGTTCCCATACACGTTGTAAGGAATGTCATTGTCGGTGGTGACGTGGTACATCTGCGCAATCGGCAGCTGAATGTGGTGCCAGGATCGGCCGTGAGTGACGGAGAGGGAGACGCCTCCGTCGTTGGCCACCGCCATCCGGTCGCTATTTCCCGGATCGATCCACATGTCGTGATTGTCACCGCCAGGACTCGACGCAGCTGTCTGTGCCACGAGCGTCGCCCCGCCGTCGATCGATTTGCTGAATGCGGCGGTGAGGTAATACGTCTCGTTCTCGTCATCCGTCGACACGGCCATCCGCGAGTAGTAATGAGCGCGACCCATCGCGTTGCGATCGGTGTTGATCAGTCGCCACGTTTCCCCGCCGTCGTCGGAGCGCCAGATCTGGCCGCGATCGGTGTCCTGGCCGTTCCACGGAACGCCGTCGCCCGTTTCGATCATCGCGTAGACGCGCGAGGGGTTTCGTCGGGCGATCGCCACCGCGAGGCGGCCGACCGGCCGCGTCGGCAGGCCGTTTCCCTGGAGTCTGGTCCACGTCGTCCCACCGTCGCGCGACACGAACAGGCCGCTGCCGGGCCCGCCGCTCTCGCGCCCCCAGGTGTGAATCTCGATCTGCCACATCCCGGCGAACACAATGCGCGGATTCTTGGGGTCCATCGCCATCTCGGAACAGCCGGTCTTCTCATCGACGAAGAGGGTACGCTCCCAGGTTTTGCCGCCGTCCGTGGTCCTGAACACGCCCCGCTCGGGCTGTGGTCCGTAGGCGTGGCCGAGCGCGCAGGCCAGGACGGTGTTCGGATCCGAGGGATGGATCGCGATCCGCGCGATGCGTCCGGTCTTCTCGAGGCCCGCGAGCGTCCACGTTCGTCCTGCATCCGTTGATTTGTGGATCCCCTGGCCAAGCGAGATGTGGCTCCGGATGAACGGTTCGCCGGTGCCGGCCCAGACCACGTTCGAATCGGAAGGGGCTACGGCAATCGATCCGATCGAGGCGACGGGCTGGTCGTCGAAGATGGGGTCCCAATGGATCCCGCCGTCGACGGTCTTGAAGATCCCGCCGGACGCCGCGCCGGCGTAATAGACCAGGGGATCGGCGGGGACGCCGGCCACGGAGGTCACGCGATTGCCGGTCGGTCCGATGAACCGCCAGCGAAGCTGACCGTACGAACCGATTCCCTGCGCATCCTTCTTCTCTTGCGCCAGCAGACCCGTCGACAGCAACGCGACGATCATGACCGACACCTTGCGGACCATCCGGCCTCCTTGTTTTGCAAGGAGGTTATCTCAGTTTCGTAATCGTTGCGCCAATCGTGACCGCGGCGTCGCGGAGCGATCGCCGGAATTCGCACGATTTCGCACCGTGGCTGTGGAACATCCCTTGCGATGCGCGTCGCACCATCCAGAAAAACCTCCGAGGAGAATCTTCATGGAAAGCCGCGGGCACATTGGACCATCTGTCGTGATCAAGGGTGAGATGTCAGCGCAGGAAGATCTTCGCATCGCTGGCCGCGTCGAAGGCCGCATCGATGTCGAAGGCTATACGTTGACCGTCGAGGAGAGCGGACACGTCCACGCCGACGTCGCCGCCGCTGGCATTGTCATCGCCGGGACCGTGAAGGGGTCCATGGTCGCGGAACGGCGCATCGAGCTTCGGGGGAGTGCTAACGTCGAGGGAGACATCACCGCGCCGATCGTGCGCGTTGACGAAGGCGCCGTGCTCCGCGGCAAGGTCGACATCCAGGGAACGCGCCAGAAACTCGCCATCGCCTCCTAATCGTCCGGTAGATTTCGGGACCCGTAGGTCGGACCTCGAGATCGAGACGCCACCTCTGCCGGCATGCCGGAAGCACTTGCCGTGCGCCCGGCGAGGGCCTAGACTGCCCCGCAGTCGGTGCTTCGTCCCGGAGGTCCACATGACGTACACGTACGAGCAGCTGAAGCAAAAGAACTTGACCGAGCTGCGGGAGATTGCGAAAGGGATGACCGCCGAGGGCGTGCAGGGCTACTCGCAGATGAACAAAGACCATCTGCTGCCGGCGCTCTGCCACGCTCTCGGGATCGACATGCACGAGCATCACACGGTCGCGGGGATCGACAAGGCCGGTATTAAAACGAAGATTCGGATGCTGAAGCAGCAGCGCGATATGGCTCTGGCCGAACACGACAAGAAGGCGCTGAGAGATGTGCGGCGCCAGATACATCACCTCAATCGTCAGATTCGCGCGCATCTGATGTAGGCGGACGCCGCGCACGTTGCGCCGCGCGGATTGCGCGACGCGCCCACTTGACGAGTTCGGGCGCGCTCTCGAGTATCCCTACGGGCACCGAGTAGTACTTCATCGAGCTCGGGCGATCCGCGTACGGCCGGAACGGCCTGGCTCCGGCTGCCCTGACCTCGGGCAAGTTCTCCGCGTCGACCTTCAGATACAAAACGTCGCGCGCGATGATTCCAATAAACAGGCCCGCACAGTAGAGGCCTGCCCCGCCGAACATCCTGCGCGCGACGATGTCGCCGACGTCCGCGAGCTGATCGATCACAAAGGACTCGAAGCTTTGGCTGCTCGCAAGCGATCGCCTGGTGCGCGGACGCCGGGCCTTCCCCATGTCAAGCCTGGCGACCATCATACGCGGACGATACGCTTTGGTGTTTCCGGTTACAGAGTTGCACTCACCAGCCGTCCTACGCGCAGATTCGCACTGGTTTTGACGCCTTCGCCGGGCACGGACCTTGCGCGATGGGGTGCAGGCCCGAAAAAGGAGCGCTCTATGAGTCTTCTGTATGCGGCGTTCTGTTTGACGTTGTGGAACGCGCCAGCATCGACCAGCACGATCCGCGTGGATTGGTCTGCCGCTTCGGGAGTGGACGCTCCGATAGCGAACGTTCGCCGCGATTATGTGACGGCGTTCAATGCGCGTCGCGAAGCGATGGAAGCGATGTACACGGCCGATGCGCTTGCGATTCTCGCGGACGGCGCGCACGTCGATGCGGCGGGTGCGGCGGCTCGCCAGACGAATACCGCGGCGGCGGTCCCGTCAGTGACGGTCACGCTCGTTCCGCGCAAGTTCGTCGTATCGGGCGATACCGGTTCGGAGGAGGGAACGTTCGTCGAGACGTCCGACATGCCGGACAGACCGGCGACGGTCGAAGGGTTATACGTGACAATCTACGCGCGCGGTGCCGACGGCCGCTGGCGGATCGCGATGGAAGTCCGCACCAGGGGGGGCCGGCCGCCTCTGGCGACGTGGTAGCAATCTCAGTAGTGGCGCGCGATCAGGACGGCGTCGGGCTGTTGGCTTTGCGCAGCGCCACAGGCAGGAAGTTGTCCAGCTCCTCGTCTGAGTAACCGCCGCGCCCGCGTCCGGAGAACGCCCGCCGCGCGATGTCATACGTTTGCTGATCCGCCGGCGGCGCCTGTTCGAAGACGGCCGCGGCCTCCTGCAATAGCGCGTCGCGCCGCCGTGTCATTTCCGCGGCGTCGATCAATTCGTCGTGCACTTCCGTCAGGAGCGCACGATACTTCTCGCACAGCAGCCAGAGTTTCGCCGCACTGGCTCGATGACCGTACATTCGCGGCTCGGGATCCAGGGCGACGTACGCCGCGCAGACAACGAACGCCACCGCGGTCGTGGCGGCCGCGATGGTTCCGAAGACGCCGCCGCGTTGATCGGCGATCACGGCGGCTACTGCGGCGACGCCGACGAGCGCCAGCATCGCAACCTTCGTGTACCACGCCCAGCGCGCGAGACGTGCGGCGGCCGCCGAATGACCTTCATACGCTCCGACGATGCTGGCGAAACTGAGACGGATGTGATCCACAAGGCTCAGGTGAAACATTGGGGTCCTATTTGTTCGCAGGGAGCTAGCTCATGCAAGGGCAGCGCCGACGCTCGAGCCTTGTTTCTCGGCCTGATTTGCGCATCGGTGACGCGTGACGCAGAGGAGGTCGAGTACTTTTGGCATACTCGATTCTCATGATCTCCCATTTTCCAGTTCGAGAACCTAGAACCCCAGAGTGAGGCCTAACGACAACCCAATCGCTTCAATATCGGGATTGCGTCCGGGGCCTTTCAGGTTGTCGTTCGACAGGTGCGTCAGCTGGAGCGAGGAGACGGCGTAGAGACGCGGACGAAGGCGAACCAGAATGCCGCCGCCGCCGACTGCAAGATAGTTGAATCTCGTGCCTCGGGGCGGTGTTGCGATCGACGTGTCGGAGATGCCGAGTTCGGCGCCGAGAAAAACGGACAGCCCTCCACGGCGGTAGATGCGTCCGCGCACGCCGCCCGTCAATCCCAGCACCCACGTGTCGTTCGCGCGCTGTGAGACGTACGTCACGCGCTGTGTCAGTTTCAGCGCCAGGCCGTCGCGTATGCCGTAGGTCAGTCCCTCCTCGAGCCCAAGCAACTCCTCATGCGATCCGTTGTAGTTCCACGCTTCGAGCGCTCCCTGCGTGGCAATCTCGGCGTGCCATCGATGCCGGGCGAACGGATCGTCGCTGTTTCCGTCGGACTGGGCCGCCACGGTTCGTGCTGCGAAGAAGACGAGACCGACGAGCAGGAAGGCGTGGGTTATCGTAGATCTCATGCGGGCCCGCGGGCGTTACCTGATCGCGACGGTGATCGTTCTCTGGGCGGTCTCGATCGGGAAGCCCACCGCGCAGGAGCATGTCACGCTTCGATCCGACGTTCTGTTGTACGGCGACAACACCGAGTTTAGCAATCCCTTCCGCGAGGGTGAAACGATCCTTGGAGCGGGCGTCTGGCTGTTCGCGGACGTCGCGCTGAGTCCGCGCGTGAGCCTCTCGCTCGGGGTCTTCGGCAATCAGCGATTCGGATCGGATCGCGCCTTCGAGCTGGTGCGCCCCGTTGTCTCGTTGACCGCCCGCCGCGGCCGAACGACGTTGATATTCGGGACGTTCCCGGCGCGTCGGGCCGATGCGCCCATGGGGCCGGATCGCATGGGCCCTCACGGCCTGCTGCCGCCGCTCCAGCGCGAGACGCTCGCGTTCGACCGGCCGCACGAAGCGGGGCTCCAGTGGACGATTGCGGGCGCATCGCTGCGGCAGAACATGTGGCTGTCCTGGCAGCGCATCAACACGGCGGCACATCGCGAACGCTTCAATGGAGGGCTCGACGCCGAGCTTCGCACCACGAGCGTGCTCTCGTTCCCGTATCAGATCCACGTCGTTCACCAGGGAGGGCAGCTGTTTGCGTCGGGACCGGTGGCCGACAGCGCGGCTGCGGCGGCTGGCGTGAAAGTGAAACCGCCGGTGGGATCGATGGACGGCGTCTCAATCGAAACGTACGGACTCATCTCGCGCTTCGTACCGGATCGAAGCCAGCCGGCGTTGAGTCGCGACGGCGTGGCATTCTTCGGTCGCGCGGCCTTCGAGCGGGATGGCTGGCGCGGCCACATGATCCTCTGGCGCGGGCGGAACTTCATCAAGGATGAAGGAGATCCCAACTACATGTCGCTCACCAGGCACGGCGCGCGGTATCGCGGCACCCGCGATTACGCCGAAATCGGCGTCGCGCGCCGGATTCAGATGGCCAGCGGGGCGGCGCTCGAGATCTCGGGACGCTACTACCGGATCGAGCGGAACTACGAGTACTCCTACCGCGTGACCAGCACGATCAATCTCGGGTGGCGTCTGCGCTAACCGACTCAGCCTTTGCGCGGCAGAGCCGTCGTTGAATCGGACAGCCGAGCCAAATTTCCCAGGTAATTTCGAACCGTCCGGACGCCGTTCCGCGGGTTTTGGCCGAATTCCCCGGGGCCGGCCTTTTGCACACCGGGGGCTATGCCGCGCTGCCTCATCATCGACGACGACCGCGATAGTCGCGACGGTTATGCGGAGTATCTGCGCGCGTTTGGGTTCGAGGTGGAAGCTCTGCCAGATCCGCGGATGGCGCTCCGTGTCATCACAGACCGACCGCCGGATGTCGTGATGCTGGACCTCCAGATGCCGTACGTGGACGGCTTTCAATTTCTCGAACGGTTGCAGTGCAGCGCGGCAGACACCAGGTTCCCCGTCGTCGTCGTCTCCGCGTGCGTTTATCCGCTCGATCGCGCGCGCGCCGAACGGTCCGGTTGCGCCGCATTCCTCTCGAAGCCCTGCGCCCCTGACGAAGTGCTGGCCACAATCCAGCGCCTCCTGACACCCTCATCATTCGTAGAAATCCAGGGGAACACACCTAGAATCTGGAACCCTTAGAACCCTGGCACCCTGGAACCCAGGTTAGTTATGCTCTGGCGCCATGATGTATGCGCGCCGGGCCGTAATCGTCGTCATCCTGATAACCGTCCTGTGCTCCGGGACAACCACCGCGCAACGCGGCGGAGGACCACCGGGCGGCAACCGGCTCAAGGCCTTGGTCGGTGGCACTCTCATCGACGGCTACGCGGGTCCGCCAATTCGCAACAGCGTTGTCGTGATTGATGGCGATCGCATCAGCGCGGTCGGCCAGGTCGGGTCGCTGGCGGTTCCTCCGGGCGCGGAGGTGATTTCGACGGAGGGGATGACCGTCCTGCCCGGGCTGTGGGACATGCACGTGCACCTGATGATCAACGGCCACGCCGACTACGATCATTGGGACAAGGCTTACGCTTCGCAGTTCGACTCGGTGATCATGCCGGCGTCAGCCAAGCAGCTCCTGCTGGCGGGCGTTACGAGCGCGCGCGATCTGGGCGCGCCGCTCGAGGCGAGCATCTCGGTTCGCGATCGCATCAACGCCGGCAAGATTCCTGGTCCGACGCTCTACGTCTCCGGACCCTTCATCCAGCACGAGCCCTATCCCAACACCGAGGCCTATCGCTGGGGCGTGAATGGGGTCGACGACGCTCGCGCCAAGGTCGCACGCATCGCTGACGCCGGCGTCGACGTCGTGAAACTCATCGATCAGGACCAGATGACGCTGCCGGAGGTGCAGGCCGTCGTCGAAGAAGGGCACCGGCGCCGCAAGCCGGTCGTCGCGCACGCACACAGGGCCGAGGAGATTCGCCGCGGCCTCGCGGTTGGCGTCGACTGCTTCGAGCACACTGGATTGGCCACCGCTCCGGCTTATCCCGACGACATCATCCAGGCAATCCGCGAGCGCACGGCGAAGATGAACCTCGGGCCGCTGTTCTGGACCCCCACGATCGAAGGACTTCTGAACTACGAATACTTCCGCGACAATCCGGAAGCGCTCGACGATCCGGCGTGGCACGAAGGCCTCCCCGCCGCAATCGTGGCCGACATCTCGCAGTCGCTGGCGCATCCCGATCGGCTTCCGTACTTCCAGTTGACCGCCGCCCGCCGCCCGACGCTGGCTCGAAAGTTCAAGCAGCTGCAGGAAGCCGGGGTCGTTCTGCTCGTTGGCACCGACAGCGGAATCCCGATGAACTTCCACAGCCATTCGACGTGGCGCGAGCTGGACGCCTGGGTCAACATCCTGGGCGTCGATCCCATGACCGCGATTCGCGCGGCAACTTACTGGCCGTCGGTCGCCATGAAGGCCGATCGGGACAGCGGGACGGTCAGCCCCGGAAAGTACGCGGACGTCATCGCCGTGCGCGGAGACGTGCTGCGCTACATCAATCTCCTGCAGCGCGTGGATGTCGTGATAAAACATGGGACGCGCTACAAGTAATCAGGAACATTTCATGAAGACCTCCAGAATCGCGCTCGCGGCGGTGTTCGTCACCAGTGCTGTCTCGATGTTCGCTCAAGGACGCCAGCGTCCGGCAGTCCAGATGGATCCGGCGCGCGCCGAGCGGCTGTACGTCAGCACGGATCCAAAAGATCATTCGACCGGCTACGACTTCCAGCGCGACATCGATCGCAAGGCGGAAATCGACAGGCGTTACGCCCAGGTCACCGCGAAGACCGTCGACTTCCAGAAAATCAAATACCGCAGCAGCGTCGGTGACCTGGACATACCCGCATATCTGTTTCAGCCGCTCGAGCGCCGCGGGCCGAAGGGACACGCGGCTCTCGTCTGGGTTCACGGCGGCGTGCACGGTAACTGGGACGTCACGATGTGGCCGTTCGTCAAAGATGCTGTCGCGCGTGGATACGTCGTCATTTGTCCCGACTATCGCGGAAGCACCGGATACGGTGAGGCGTTTCACAACGAAATCGACTACGGCGGCTACGAGGTGGACGATGTGTTGAGCGCGGTGGACTATTTGAAGACGCTGCCGCACGTCGATATGGATCGTCTGGCGATCATGGGATGGAGCCACGGCGGGTACATCACGCTGTTGTCGGTGTTTCGGGATCAGACGCCGTTCAAGGCGGCGGCCGCGATCGTGCCGGTGACGAACCTGGTGTTCCGCCTCTCCTACAAAGGGCCGGCTTACCAGCGCAGCTTCGCGACGCAGAAGAGGATTCAGGGGCTGCCGTTCGAAAAACCGGACCTCTACATCCAGCGCTCGCCGCTGTACAGCGTCGACAAGCTGCACGTGCCGCTGCTCGTGCACGTGGCCACGAACGATACGGACGTGAACTTCGTCGAGGATCAGCAGATCGTCGACGCGCTGCGCGCGCGGAAGCCTCAACTCGCCGAGACCAAGATCTACGTGGATCCACCGCCGGGCGCGGCCGGCGGCGGCCACACGTTCAGCCGCCGTGTCGATCCCACGACGCTCGAGCGCCAGGACACGCCGGAGCAGATCGATTCGTGGAACCGGACGTGGGCGTTCTTCGAATGGAATCTACGGCTGTCGCTCAACGCTTCGCGATGAGCTTCTCCATCTCGTCCATCACGCGGTTCATCTTCTGCAGCGTCAGCTGCAGCGGCTCGTCGGTCGTCATGTCGACGCCGGCGTCCTTGAGCAGATCGATCGGGTACTTGGAGCCGCCCGCCGACAGGAACGCCAGGTAGCGCTTTTTCGCCTCGGGATCGCCGGCGAGCACTTTTTCCGCGAGCGCGGCCGATGCCGTGAACGACGTCGCGTACTGGAACACGTAGAAGTTTCGGTAGAAATGCGGGATGAACGACCACTCGTGCGCGACGTAGTCGTCGACGACACAGACGGCCTTGTCGTGGCCGTAATATTTGCGGGTGATGTCCAGGTACAGCTTGTCGAGCGATTCGCCCGTCAGCGGCTCTTCTTTTTCGGACATCTCGTGGATGCGCAGTTCGAACTCGGCGAACTGCGTCTGACGGAACACGGTGCCCTTGATGTTTTCGAGATAGCTCCCCAGCAGCGACAGCCTGACCGCATCGTCCTTGATCGTCTTCAGCATGTAGTCGATCAGCAGCGCCTCGTTGAACGTCGACGCGACCTCGGCAACGAAGATCGGATAGCTCGCAAGCGGATACGGCTGCGTTTTGTTTGAATAATAGCTCTGCATCGTATGGCCAAGCTCGTGGGCGACGGTGCTCATGTCCGCGTACTTGCCGTTGTAGTTGATCAGCATGTACGGATGGACGTCGTAGGCGGCACCGTTGGAGTAAGCGCCCGTGCGCTTTCCTTCCGTGGGATACAGGTCGATCCACCGCTCGGTTAAGGCGCGCCGCGCGGCGGCCGCATATTCGGGGCCGAGGGGCGCGAGCGCGGCCATGACGTTCTTCTGCGCCTCCTCGACGGTATAGCTGAGATCGACTGATGCTACGAGCGGTGCGTAGAGGTCGTAGTAGTGCAGCTCCTGAAGCTTCATCATCGTCTTGCGCAGCTTCAAGTAGCGATGAAACGTGGACAGCCCCGCGTTCACGCCGTCGACCAGCCGCGTGTAGACCGATGTCGGAATATTGGCGGCGTCGAGCGAGGCCTCGAGCGCGTTGGAGTAGTGCCGGGCATTCGCGTAGAACACGTCCCCCTGGACCTGCCCGTTCAGCGTCGAGCCAAACGTGCCGCGGTATTTCCCGAGCGCGCCGAAGAACGTGGACATCACCTTCTGCCGGTCGTCACGATCCGGCAGCGCGCGATACCTGTTGAAAGATGAAGAGTCGAGCTTTGCTTCCTTGCCGTCGCTGAGGGTGACCGTCGGGTATGGGAAGTCGGCGTCGGAGAAGATCCCGTAGGTCGTCGACGGTGCGCTGGCGATCACCGACGAGCTCGCGAGCAGTTTCTCTTCCGCGTCGGTCAGCGTGTGAGCGCGCCGCCGCTGGATGTCCTGCAGGTAGAACTGATAGACCTTCAGCCGCGGCTCCTGCGCGATCGTGCGATCGAGCGTTGCCTTGTCGATCTTCAGGATCTCCGGTTCGATGAAGGCCGTCTCGGCGGCGAACGTCGCCGACATCTGCACCATTTCCTGCACGAGTCCCTGGTACTTGGCGACGCGCGTGTCCTGGTCGGACAACAAGCTGACGTACGTGTAGAGGCGGGCGATCTCTTTGTTCAGGCGCGTGGCCTGCTCCAGCGCGTCAGCGAGCCGCGCGGCGGACGTCCCGAGTGTTCCCTTGAACTCACGGATCTTCGGGATCCCCGCGGCGATCTTTTCCTTCGCGGCGCGCCACGCCTCCTCGGATGGGTAGAGCGGGCTGAGATCCCATTTGTATTGATCCGCGACCTTGCTGCGGTCGCGCTCCTGTGGGACCGCCGGAGCGCCGATCAGCAAGCTGACCGCAAGGGCTGCGCAGACGCTGGGGTTTGTCATGAGCGCAGAATAGCTGTGCTGCTCGTCCGCGCACAAGCGGAGCGGGACGGATGCCGGGGCGACGTTGGCGAATGGCCTTACGCGCCTGTCCGGTGCCTGCGGATTCGGTCGACGATCAACTCCACCAGCGAGGCAGGATGGCGGGCGGCCAGCCTGGCCGGATCTTCATCACTGAGCCGATGAGCTCGTATGATGTTCACGAGATGCCAGGATGACAGCGCCGAAAGTTGACGGCGCAACAGAGCCTCTCCCTTTCGATAGACAGAGAATGGATTGAGGATGCTCACCGCTGGCTCGTTGGCGGTTTCATGTTCAATCGAAGGCGCAGGCGTGTCGAAGAGCGGTATCGAGCTTTTCACGAAATGAACCTGGGCGGGTATGGGTCCTTCCATCGTTCGCCGAAGCGATCCCTCCAGGTAGACAGGCGTCAGACCGGTTGCCCAGTAAATCGTGTCCTGACGGTTGGGCTGGGTCGTCTCGCGGCTCGACCGCATTGGCGCGCCCTTCCCCATCGGGAGAAACTCGATCCACCCTTGCCAGAGTCCTCCCGGCATCTGGCTTCCGCAAGCGCGGGCCGCGTACAGATCGCCGTCCTCAGTCGACACGGGATCGGAGAATTCGAGAAGTACTTCTGCCACTGCTCAGAGCCTTAACCAGTATCTATAAGCAAAATGGCTTCCAATGTCTGGCTGGCCTCAGCTGTGCATTCTCGGCCGAGTAGGAGTGTGAATCATGAAGCTGGGCTATACGGTGCTGGCGCTCGTGCTCGGATGCGGCCTGGCGGCCGCACAGGACGCCGGGAAATCGAAGATGAAAGTGAAAGTAGACGACGGGAAGACCGTGACGGTGACGGGCTGTGTGGAACGCTCGCCGGAAGGGCAATTCACGCTGACGAACGTTGCAGGAAAGAACGGCTCACTTGGAAGCTACGTGCTGGCCGCCACCGACGACAACGATCTGGATGATATGAAGAAGCATGTCGGACACCGCATCGAGGTGACCGGCAAGGCCGCGGATCGCGGCAAGGGCAAGATCAAAGTCGAATCGAAGACCGAAGGCACGACCGGGAAGACGGAGAGCAAATCGGAATTGAAAGGCGACCTGAAGGGGCTGCCATACCTTGGCGTGAAGTCTTACCGCATGATCGCGAGCGTCTGTCCGTAGCGCTCATCTTGCCTTTCGCGCTGCGCGATACAGTTCACAGATGACATCGACGGTCCGCCACGACTCCGAGAGGGGCACGCGGGGTCGGCGGCCGTCGAGCGCGGCGGCGGTGAAGTCATCGATCTCGCCGATGTAGGACGGCTGCGGATCGAAGGGGACGTCGGTCGTGTCGTCGCCCCGCGTCATCAGCAATCGGCTCTGAGGTCCGCCTTTGAACGCGCGATCGATGCGGAGCGTTGCATCGGTGCCGACCAGCTCCATCTCGGCGCGGAACGCGGTCCGAAATCCGCAATCGAACTGCGCCATCAAGCCGTCTTTGAATCGCAGCATTCCTGAGAACGCGACGTCGACGCCGCTGGGCGAAAGCTCTTCCCAGCCGAAGACTTCGATCGGGGCCGCGCCAGCGAACAGGCAGGCGTAGCTGACCGGATAACAACCGACATCCCACAGCGAGCCGCCGCCGAGCGCCGGATCGAAGCGGATGTCCGCGTCTCTGCTCAAGTGAAATGTGAACGCGCCTCTAATGAGACGGAGCGCGCCGAGATGTCCCTCTTTGACGAGCGACTCGGCCGTCAGCGTCAGCGGATGGTGCCGATACATGAAGGCTTCGGCGGCAACCTTGCCTGTGCGATCGGCGGTCGCGGCAATGCGCTCGATATCGGCAGGCGCGAGCGCCAGCGGCTTCTCGCACAGCACGTGCTTTCCCGCTTCCAGCGCTCGCACCGTCCAGTCTGCGTGAAGGCTGTTGGGCAGCGAGACGTAGACGGCATCGACGTCGGGATCCGCGAGCAGCGCTTCGTACGGCGCAACCGACCGGGGAATGTTCCACTGCGCGGCGTACTCCCGCGCGCGATCGCTGGCGCGGCTTGCGACGACGACGAGTGCGTTTCGCGGCGTGCTCTGGAGCACGGGGATGACCGATCGGTTGATGCGTGCGGTGCCGAGCAGGCCCCATCGAAGGCGGGTCATGAGCCAGAGTATAGTGGCGCGGCATGCGGTTTGTGATTCGGTCCACGCGCGTCATGCTTCCGGCAGGCGTTCGCCCCGCCGTCGTGCATGTCGCGGACGAGCGCATCGCCCGAGTCGCGCCCTATGACGATCCGCTGCCGCCGGATGTGGAGCTTCGCGACGTCGGCGCGTTCGCCGTGATGCCCGGGATCGTCGACACGCACGTGCACTTCAACGATCCGGGTCGCGCCGACTGGGAAGGTTTCGATACCGGCACCGCTGCCGCGGCGGCAGGCGGCGTGACGACGGTCATCGACATGCCGTTGAACAGCATCCCGGCAACGACCAGCGTCGAGGGACTGGATGCCAAGCGCGCGTCCGCGCGCGGACGCGTCCGCGTCGACGTCGGCTTCTGGGGCGGAGTCGTCCCAGGAAACGCCGGCGAGCTGGCTGCGCTAGGCGACGCAGGTGTCTGCGGCTTCAAGTGTTTTCTCGTGCCCTCAGGCGTCGACGAATTTCCCGCCGTCGACGAGCGGGATCTTCGTCAGGCGCTTCCCCTGCTCGCCGAGCACCGTCTGCCGCTGCTCGCACATGCCGAGAGCCCCGCGTTTCTCGTTCCGATTGCGCGACAGGCGCCTCGAGCGCGATACACGACGTGGCTTGCCTCGCGCCCTCCCGAAGCGGAAGTCGAAGCCATTCGGCTGCTCGTCGATCTTTCCCACGAATTCCACACGCCGATTCACATCGTTCACCTGGCGGCATCGCAGGCAATTCCGATGCTGGAGGCGGCGAAGAGCCGCGGTGTTTCGATCACCGTCGAGACGTGTCCGCACTACCTGACGTTCTGCGCGGAGGACATCTCTCCTGGGGCCACCGCGTATAAATGCGCGCCGCCGATACGCGCGCGCGAGACGCGTGAAGCGCTCTGGCGCGCGCTGGAAGGAGGCATCATCGATTTCGTTGCGACCGATCACTCGCCATGCCCGCCTTCGATGAAGCCGGCCGGCGATTTTCCGGGAGCCTGGGGCGGCATTGCCTCCCTGGAACTCAGCCTCGCGGCGCTCTGGACTGAAGCGGCTCGGCGTCACCTGTCGTTGGATCGAATCGCCGGCTGGCTGTCCGCTTCGCCGGCGCGGCTTGCGGGGGTTGACGATCGCAAAGGCGCGATCGCCGAAGGCAAGCACGCCGATCTCGTCATCTGGGATCCGGACGCGGAGTTCGTGGTGGACGCAAGCCGACTGCGTCAGCGGCACAAGCTGACGCCCTATGCCGACCGGCGGCTTCGCGGGCGTGTCCGGGAAACCTACGTTCGGGGCCGGGTCGTGTATCGTGATGGTGCAACCGGAGACCTGACGTCGCCGGCCGGCGAACTGCTCTCGCGAACGAACTGATGTCCAGGTTGACGCAAGTCATCGATCTCGCTTCGTCGCGCCTCGGCGGCATCGTGCTGGCCGCCAACGACGAGTTCTTCGCGCCGAAAGAAAATCTCCTCAAGCCTGAGGCGCCAGTCTTCATTGCCGACAAGTACACCGATCGTGGCAAGTGGATGGACGGGTGGGAAACGCGCCGGCGCCGGACGCCGGGACACGACTGGTGCATCATCAAGCTCGGTCTGCCGGGCGTCATCAAATCGGTCGTCGTCGACACGTCGTTCTTCCGCGGCAACTACCCGTCGCACTTTTCACTCGAAGGGTGCGGCATGCCGGAGGATTCAGACGCCGCCGCGCTGACGTCCCCCTCGACAGCGTGGCAGAAGCTTCTTGGCGAAACCGAACTGCGAGGCGATGCTCAGAACTCCTTTCCGATTACCGACCCCCGGCGCTTTACCCACCTGCGTCTGAATATCTTTCCCGACGGCGGGGTCGCGCGGCTGCGCGTGCTGGGCGAGGCGCTTCCCGATTGGCGCCGGCTTCTGACAGACGGAGCGGACATCGATCTCGCGGCAATCGTTCACGGCGCTCACGTCGTCGACGCCAGCGATCGCTTCTTTGGCGAGCCGGCAAACATGCTGATGCCGTTTGCCGCCGCCAACATGGGTGATGGATGGGAAACGAAACGGCGGCGAGGGCCGGGACACGACTGGGTGGTCATTCGACTCGCCGTCGAGGGAACGGTGCGGCGCATCGAGCTGAGCACCGCTCACTTCAAGGGCAATTATCCCGAGAGCTGTTCGATGGAGGCCGCGGTTGTCGAAGAGGTCGAGGGGACTGTCTCCGCGGATCTGACGTCCACGGTCATCGGTCATTGGAAGCCGTTGTTGCCGCGCACCACGCTGCAACCCGATCATCTTCACGTCTTCGAGTCGGAAGTCGCCTCGGGGACGACCGCGACGCACGTCAGGCTGAACATCTTTCCAGACGGGGGCGTCAGCCGGCTCCGGATCTTCGGGACTCCCAGCGCAGCCGGCCGACGAAGGGCCGTCCTGCAGTTCCTCAACGGCCTCAACGAAGGCGAGCTGCGAGGCGCCTTGTCGGACTTTTGCGCCGCACCCACCTGGATCGCGCGAATGGCTGCGGGCCGTCCATACGCGACGTCGGCTGCAGTGCTTGCAGCGTCGGACAAAGCGGCTGATGGGCTCGGACGCGACGAGTGGCTGGAAGCGTTCCGTCATCATCCACGTATCGGCGAGCGAACGGCCGGAGCCGGTCAGTCGCGCCTCGCCCAGGCGTCATCCGCGCGCGAGCAGTCGGGTGTCGCGGCCGCGAATGCCGGTGAAGTCGACGAGCTGTCGAAATTGAACCACGAGTACGAAGATCGCTTCGGCCACGTCTTCATCATCAGCGCGGCGGGAAAGACGCCAGCGGAGATTCTGGCAGCGCTGCGCACCCGTTTGAAAAACGACCCTGCGGCGGAGCTGAAGATCGCGGCGGATGAACAGCGGCGCATCACGCGGCTGCGGCTGGAGAAGCTGTTTCAATGATGATCTCGACGCACGTCCTCGATACGTCGATCGGCCGGCCCGCAAGGTCGGTTGATGTTCGACTCGCGTTCCAGCGTGACGATGACTGGCAGGAGATTGCGCACGCGGCAACGGACGCCAACGGCCGGGTCGGTGCGATGGTCTCCGATCGCTCATCTCTGCCGGCGGGCACATACCGCCTGACCTTCGACGTCGGCACCTACTTCCGCGGACGCGGCGTCGAGTCTTTCTACGCAAATGTGGCCGTCGAATTCATCGTCCGCGACGCGGCCGCTCACCATCACGTGCCCCTGCTCGTGAGCCCGTACGGGTACTCGACGTATCGAGGGAGCTGACCGTGTCTTACACCGTCTCGGAGTGGCTGAACCTTCTGGTCCGGTGGGTGCACGTCTTCGCCGCGATCCTGTGGGTCGGTTCGACGTACTACTTCACGTGGCTCGACGGCCAGCTCCGGCGATCCTCCCTTACCAACGGCGTCTGGATGGTCCACAGCGGCGGGTTCTACACCGTGGTCAAACAGAAAACACTCGGTGTCGCACCTGGAGAAGTGCACTGGTTCCGGTGGGAAGCGATGACGACGTGGGTCAGCGGCATGGTGCTGCTGGGGATCGTTTATTACGCTGGCGGGTTGATGATCGATGTCAGCGACGCTCGCATCGGGCTGTCAACCGCAGTCGCAATCTCGATCGTATTTCTGATCGTGGGCTGGGTCGTTTATGACGTGCTGGTGCGAACGCCAGTCGTGCGATACGACCTGCTGTTTGCCGCTGTCTGCTTCGTTCTGATCGTTGGGGCCGCAGCAGCCCTCCGCCAAGTGTTGACGCCGCGAGCCACATACATTCATATCGGCGCGCTTTTCGGCACGATCATGGCGGCAAACGTCTGGATGCGGATTCTGCCGCCGCAGCGCAAGATGATCGCCGCCATGGCGCGCGGGGACGCAATGGACGCCTCACTCGGCGCGGGCGCGAAGGAGCGATCGAAACACAACACGTTCATGGCCGTGCCGACCGTGTTCATCATGATCAGCAACCACTTTCCGACCGCTACATACGGAAGCAATAACAGCATTGCGACGCTCGGGGCGCTGATTCTGGCAGGATGGGGAGCCGCGGCCCTGATTCGGCGAGGATGATCGTCTACGTGCCGGTACGACCCTTCACGATTTTGACGAAAGACGCCGATCGCAGCTCGTCGAGCGTCAACCCGGTGAGTTTTCCCATTTCGTCTTCGCGGACGGCGCCGCAGTTCAACGCCCGAAGAAAGTAGTTCAGCAGTCCCTGTCCGGTTGCCGCATCGTCGAACACTTCGCCGACGAGCGTTGCCTGGGCGGCTTTCGCGATGAAGTTGCTGAGCCGCTCTGACGCGGCGTCGAGGCTCTCGAGAAAGAATCCGTACACGGCGGCATATCGCGTCACCAACTGCGCCGGATGGAGATCCCATCCTTGATAGAAGGCGTTGACCAACGAATGCCGGATGTCGTCGTAGTGCAGTTTCCACGCGCGGTGGACGGCGGCTCGGTTCTCTTGGATCTGCACCGGTGTCAGCGAATGTTTGGCGCCGGACGTGGCGTTCCCGGTTTCCGGGGGACGGTGCACCGGGACGGGCAGCACGTTCGTCGCTCCGTCCGAGAGCCAGATATCGGAGCCAGCGAGCGCGACCTGCATCACGTGACGCGCGAAGTCGCACGCAGGATGACGCATGTGCTGGTATGCAGCGGTGATTCCCAGTGACGCGGTGTAGTCGTAGGTTCCGAAGTGCGCCGCGACGACCCGTCCGTCACCGGCACTCACGAGGGCGGGAAGCGAGGCTGCGCCGTTCGCATCGAAAATGGACTGCGGCGTTTCGACCATCAGCTCCATCCGAAGCGATCCGCGCGGAAGATGCCATGTCGTTTCCAGTTTGTCGAACGTCCGGGCAAGCGTGACGATCTGGTCGCGGCTCGTGATCTTCGGCAGCGTCACGACGAAGTTCGCCGGCAGCCGATCCCGCGTCTGATCGAGGAGCGCGGTCAGGAAGAGATCGGCGGTCCTCAGCGCACGCCGGCCGAGCTCATCGTTGAGCGGCTTGATCCGAATGCCGATGAAGGGCGGCAACGTGCCGCCGGCGAACGCCGCAGCGACTTCACGCGCCGCCGAGGCGGCATGTCCGTCCTCTTCAGGATCGGGACGATTGCCGTAGCCGTCTTCGAAATCGAGTCGAAAGTCCTCGACCGGCTCGCGCTGCAGTTTCTCGACGACGCGGTCATAAATCGTATCGGCGTTCGCAAGAGGACATCCCAGCACGGAAGCAAGCGTCGCCGCATCGGGGGCGTACTCGTGCAGGACGCGACGAGCCGTCGCACCGAGACGAGCTGCGGTATCTGCGCGAAATAAGTGCGCGCCTCCGTAGACGGTGTGAATTGGTTGTCGGCGCCCCGATTGCACGAACGGAGCGTACATCAACTGCTCACCGCGAGCGTCCCGGCCTGCGATGGACTAGAATTCGCCCTTGGTGGACGTTCCGAACATCGGGCGGTCGGCGCGGCGGAAGGAAGGGCGTGCCAAGGTCACGGGACAGGCGTTGTATGTCGACGACATCTCGCCTGCCGGTGTTCTGTACGGCGTCACGGTCAGGAGTCCGGTCGCGCGCGGCCGAATCAAAGGCATTCGTTTCGATCCGGCAATCCCCTGGGACGACTACACAATCGTCACCGCCGCGGACATTCCGGGAGTCAACCGCGTCAAGCTGATCACGGACGATCAGCCCTATCTCGCCTCCGACGTCGTCAATCACGCGGAGGAACCAATCCTGTTGATTGCGCATCGCGATCGCGCGGCAGCCGAGCAGGCGCGGCACCAGGTCACGATCGACATCGAACCGTTTCCCGCGGTGTCGACGATCGACGATGCCCTCTCAGCGCGGGAAATCATCTGGGGCACCGACAACCTGTTCAAGTCGTACCAGGTGAACAAAGGCGATGTAGAGAGCGCGCTCGGTGACGCCACGATCGTCGTCGAAGGCGAGTACGAAACCGGCGCGCAGGAGCAGCTCTACATCGAGCCGAACGGGATGCTGGCGGTCGCTGACCCGAACCATGGCGTCGCTGTCTGGGGCTCGATGCAGTGCCCGTACTACATCCACACCGCGCTCGCGGCCCTTTTCGGCCTTCCGGCCGACAAGATTCGCGTCGTCCAGATGGAAACCGGCGGGGGTTTCGGCGGCAAGGAGGAATACCCGTCGATCATCGCCGGTCATGCCGCGTTACTGGCGTGGAAGTCCGGCAGGCCCGTAAAAATGATCTACGGGCGAGCGGAAGATATGGCCGCAACGACGAAACGCCATCCGTCGCGAACGACGCACCGGACGGCGGTCGGTCGCGATGGACGGCTGCAGGCGATGGACATCGACTTCGTAATCGACGGGGGCGCGTACTGCACGCTGTCGCCGGTCGTCCTCTCGCGCGGCACGATCCACGCCGCGGGACCGTACAACTGCCCGAACGTCCGGGTGCGTGGCCGGGCGGTCGCGACGAACGTTCCGCCGCACGGCGCGTTCAGAGGATTCGGCGCACCGCAGAGCATCTTCGCGCTCGAGCGGCATATGGACAAAGTGGCGGCCGCGGTCGGCCTTGCCCCGGACGAATTCCGTCGTCGAAATTTCATCCAGACTGGCGACACGTTGTCGGTCGGCCAGACGATTCGGGAGCCGGTCAACATGTCCGCGCTCCTGGATCGCGCGCTTGCGCTGTCCGGCTACAGCGCAAAACGCCAACAGTTCGCGCGGGACAACGGCAGCGGACCTCTTCGAAAAGGCATCGGCCTCGCGACGTTCATGCACGGCGCCGGGTTTACGGGTTCGGGCGAGGTGCATCTCTCGTCGATCGTGGTGGTCGAGGGAACCGCCGAGGGCACGATACGTGTCCTGACCTCTTCAACAGAGATCGGCCAGGGCACCAACACGATCTTCGCGCAAATAGCAGCCGACGCGCTTGGCATCGATTGTGACGATGTGGAGGTCGCACAACCGGACACGGCCGAAGTGCCGAACAGCGGCCCTACGGTTGCGTCGCGCACGTGCATGGTCGTCGGACGGCTGGTGGAGTCCGCGGCGCTCGGCGTTCAACACGCGCTGATCGACGCGGGCTACCTGCCGGTTATGCATTCACGCGCCGAGTTCCGCCGCGGTTGTCAGCGGTACGTTCAGGCATTCGGCTCGCTGCGCGCGACGAGCAAGTACGAAGCTCCACCCGGTCTCCGCTGGGACGATGAGCAGTATCGTGGCGACGCGTATGGAACGTATGCCTGGGCGGCCTATGTGGCGGAAGTGACCGTCGATCTCACGACGTGGCAGACGAGCGTCGATGATTTCGTGGCGGTCCAGGAAGTTGGCAAGGTCGTCAACCCGATTCTTGCCACCGGTCAGATCGAGGGAGGCGTTGCGCAGGGGATCGGCTGGGCCCTCTACGAAGATGTCATTTGGCGGGAAGGCCGGATGGCAAACGGACAGATGACGAACTACATCATGCCCTCGTCGATGGATCTGCCGTCGATCCGCGTCTACTTTGAAGAAGTGCCGTATCCACATGGCCCGGCCGGCGCGAAGGGAATCGGCGAGCTGCCGATGGACGGGGCCGCTCCCGCGATCTTCAACGCCGTCGCGCACGCCACAGGAGCGAATCCTGACGCGCTGCCGCTCACACCCGAGCAACTGATGCGGCTGATGGAGACTCCCGTTGCCTGATTCCCCCCAGGCGCGCCTGACGTGCGTCGTCAACGGGCGCCGTCTGATGTTCGACGCGCATCCGATGGCCAGGCTGCTCGACGTGCTTCGCAACGACGGCCGGTTGACGGGCACGAAAGAGGGCTGCGGCGAAGGGGAATGCGGTGCCTGCTCCGTAATCCTGAATGGCGAGCTCGTGAACAGTTGCCTTACTCCCGCGGCGCACGCCGACGGCGGGGTCATCACCACAATCGAGGGTGTCGCCGGAGAGGAATCGCTCAACGTCGTGCAGGAAGCCTTCCTCGAATGCGGCGGCGCGCAATGCGGCATCTGCACGCCCGGCATGGTCCTCGCGGCAATCGATCTGCTGTCGCGCGTGCCCAACCCCACCGAAGAGGAGATCCGCGCCGCATTGAGCGGAAACCTGTGCAGGTGCACCGGCTACATGCGGATCTTTGCGTCCGTCCTCGAGGCTTGCAAGCGTTCTCCTGACCTGAACAGGCCCTGATCGATGGCCCTTCCGCTGGATTCCTATTCGTTCGCGACGCCAGCGACGCTCGAGGAAGCGCTCTCGATCCTTGGCGCCGATCGCTCCGCGCGTCCCTTTGCCGGCGGCACGGATCTCATGGTGCTGTTGGAAGCGGGTCATCTTCCACCCGGGCGCTTCGTCAATCTCTGGGGACTGCCAGGGCTTCGCGGGATTCATGCACTCGAGGACGCCGTTGCCATCGGCGCGCTCACGACCTACACCGACCTTCGGGGATCGCACGTGATCGCGCGCCAGTACCCCATGCTGGTCCACGCAGCCGCAGAAACAGGCGGAGTTGCCACGCAGAATCGCGGGACGATCGGGGGCAACATCGCCAACGCGTCGCCGGCGGCAGATACACCGCCCACGTTGCTCGCATACGACGCCGAACTGGAGCTTCAGTCGTTGAGCGGCACGAGGCGCGTGCCGTATCACCGGTTCCACACGGGTTACAAAAAGATGGAGCTGGCGCCGGGCGAGATCATCCGGCGAATCCTGCTTCCGCGTCGAGGCGACGGCTGGCGCGATCACTACCGAAAGGTCGGCACGAGACGGGCGCAGGCAATCTCGAAGGTTTGCCTGGCAGGATCCATCCGCACCGAAGAAGGGATCGTGAGAGAAGTGCGGATCGCCTTCGGGAGCGTGGCTCCAGTCGTGCTGCGTTGTGCCGCCGCGGAGAAGGCGCTGACCGGCCGGTCGCTCAACCCGAGCGTCATCGCCGACGCGCAGGCGGCGCTGGCCACGGACATCGCGCCTATCGACGACCTTCGATCGACGGCGCGCTATCGACTCCGCGTCGCGCAGAATCTGCTGGCAGAATTCCTGAACGGCGCTAAAACGCCGGGCTAAAACGCGGGGCTAAAGCGCGGGGCTAAAGCCCCGCGCTACAGGCTACGGGCGAGAGAACATCAATTTTTTCCGAATATCTGCTTCACGATCAGATCGCGCAGCGATGCGTCGATCTCCCGCGTGCCGGGGCGCGACGGCCTTGCAGACGGCGTCGTGTCGGTGTTGAACGACACGAGATACGCGGTGCGGCTGGGACGGTGCAGGTACAAGTGCGAGATGAATCCGTTCTGATCGCCGCTGTGTCCGATCAGTTGCACGCTTCCGTGCTGTTCGACGAAAAACGACAGCGCCGCCTGAGAGTTCGTTCCGTTCGTCCCTTCTCCCGCGGACGCGCGGATCTGAGGAATCCACATTTCCTCGAGCGACTTTCGCATCAGTACGGTGTCGTACTCCGCGCGACGCGCGTCGCTGCCGATGAGGAAAGCCAGGTACTTCGCCATGTCGTCGAACGGCGAATTGAGGCCGCCGTTCGAGACCGTAATCCCCGTATCGAAGTCGAAGCGTGCCTCCTTGATGCCGTCATCGGTTCGAAAGTAGCTGTGCGATCGACTCGGCAGCAGGTAATACGGCGCCTTGTCGAAGAACGAGCTGTGCATGCCGAGCGGCATCAGGATGTTCTTGGTGACGTACACCTCGTAATCGTCGCCCGAAAGAAGCTGAATGATGCGCCCGAGGAAGATGACGCCCGGGTTGGAGTAGCTGTACTTCGTACCAGGTGCGAACTGCACGTCGGTGTAAGGCAGCATCGCAACCAGTTGTTCCCATGCCGTCGGTTCGAAGGGATGCCACGGTTTGTCGCCGCCCCATGGCCACGTCGCCGCCCTGAAGCCGGCGCTATGCGACATGAGATGACGAATCTTGATATTAGAAACATCGCCGAACGGATCGTGGACGAGGCGAAGCTCGGGCACGTATTTCACGACGGGGTCGTCGAGCGACAGCACCCCGCGATCGCGAAGCTGCATGATCGCGATGCCGGTGAACGTCTTCGTGATGGACGCCCAATGATAGATGGTGGCGTTCGTGACCGGCTGCTTGCGCTCGAGATCCTGATATCCCTCGTTGGTCCGCGCGATCACGTCGCCATCCCGCACGAGCATCAGGCTGCTTCCGGCGATGCCTGCCTGCTGAAGGAGGCGGCGATAACCGTCGAGCACGGTGTTCCACGCGGCGGGCGGCGCGGGCGACGGCGAGACGGCCGCGGTTGTCATAAGGAGGCCGACGGCGGCAACGACGCCAGGGACCACGGATGGCATGATCGAGCGTCCGGTATTGTACCCTTGCTTCTCCAGTCTCCTTCTGAGCGATGATTGGGCTATGGCCGACCGTATCGATCCCCGCGTCAGCATCGGGCACGTCCATTTGAAAGTTGCCGATCTCGACCGCGCCCTCGCGTTTTACGCGGACGTGCTTGGCTTCGAGATCATGGCTCGAATGGGGCAGTCGGCTGTTTTTCTGGGGGCTGGCGGCTACCACCATCACATTGGCCTCAACACGTGGGAGAGCCGGGATGGGTCGCCGCCGCCGCCCGGCACCACGGGCCTTTACCACGTCGCCATTCGGTATCCGGATCGCGCGGCTCTCGCCATCGCGTTGCAACGGCTCGGCAACGCGGGTGTGCCCTTGGAGGGAGCGGCCGATCACGGCGTCAGCGAGGCGCTGTATCTTCGCGACCCCGACGGCAACGGCATCGAGCTTTACTGGGATCGACCACGCGATCAGTGGCCGCGCGCTGCGGACGGAACGCTCCAGATGACGACGGATTCTCTCGACGTCGGAGCCCTGCTGGCCGAGGCCGGCAAGCAGCCAGCGACCTCGCAGACCACGCCCGCGCCGGCAGATGCCTTGTCGGAGGCCAACCGCGAACGCCTCACCCAGCTGCGCAGTCGATTGCTGACCCTCCACAAATCGCTGCTGGACGATGCGCGGACGGCGTACGAGATGGATCGCGGCCGCATTGGATCGAAGGGGACGCTGCTGCAGCTGGTCATCAACGATCCATGGTTCGCCTGGCTCCATCAGATTTCAGAGCTGGTCGTAAGAATCGATGAGGCGACCGCACAGGACGGCGCGGCGACAGAGGCCGATGCGCGCGCGATCTTCGAGCAAGTCGATCGGCTGCTCCTGCCGTCGGAAACCGGCGACGCATTTGCGCGTCGATACTATGAAGCCCTTCAGCGCCAACCCGCCGTCGTCCTGGCGCATGGAGCCGTGAAGCGCGTACTCAAGTCGAGTTGACGAACTCGGGAGGTGACACATGCGCTGGAGTAGCGGCGATCGCAGCAACATCGATGACGAGCGGGCATCGTCGGGAGGCGTCGGCTTCATCCCAATCGGCATCGGCGGTTTCATCATCCTCGCGTTGCTGAGCATGTTCACGGGTGTGAACTTCTTCTCGCTCGTCGGCGGTGGTGGGACCCCTTCGAGCAGCGTTGGCACGACAGGAACCGGAAGCGTCAGTACTTCTCCGGGCGAAGAGCGGATGGTGGACTTCGTCGATGCGGTCGCGCGAGATGCGCAGCAGATGTGGGCCGGCGAGCTGAGGGGCCGCTACCAGCCGACGAAGGTCGTGCTCTTCAGAGATCAGATTCAATCCGCGTGCGGCTTCGCGCAGGCAGCGACGGGACCGTTCTATTGCCCGCAGGACCGAAAAGTGTATCTGGACCTTGGATTCTTCGGCGAGCTTCAGCGACGCTTTGGCGCGCCCGGCGACTTTGCGCAGGCCTACGTGCTCGCGCATGAGATCGGACATCACATCCAGACCTTGACGGGACGTGAGGCCGAAGTGCGTGAGGCGCAACGCGCCGACGAACGGAGCGTGAACGAGTTGTCGGTCCGGCTCGAGCTTCAGGCAGATTGCTACGCTGGTGTGTGGGGACACGAAGCAGCCAAGCCGGGACGAGCCGCACGCGGCGAGGTCGAGCTCGAGTCTGGTGATGTCGAAGAAGGGCTGCACGCGGCCGCCGCCATCGGTGACGATCGACTTCAGCGTCTTGCCACCGGTCGAGTGATGCCGGAGAAGTTCACGCACGGCAGCTCGGAACAGCGAGTGACGTGGTTCAAGCGCGGACTCGAGAGCGGCGACCCGCAGGCGTGCGAAACGTTTCGATGAGGACGACTTCCACGATCCGATCCTGCTGATAGAATCAGGTTCATCGAGTCCACGCCGCCTGCCACCGTTCCGACCGCCGCCGCCGAAGCGGCCAGCGCGGCACCTCCTGCAGAAGCGATTCCGCCGCCGTCGAAGTTCGATCGATCGATCGTCGAGGGTCCGATCGCGGGCGCCGTCTGGCGTCTCGCGTGGCCCTCGGTCGTGCAGAACATGATCGGCGGGCTCCAGGGAATCGTCGATCACGTGATGGTCGGTCACTACGTCGGCTTCACGGGAAACGCGGCGATCGGCGTCGGCTGGCAGATCTTTCTCGTCGTCGTCGTCTTCATCAGCTCGCTCTACACGGGAATGGGCGTGCTCGTCGCGCGCTTCGCCGGCGCGAACCAGCCAGACAAGGTCAATCGCGTCGTCTACCAGGCGTTTCTGACGTCGATCGCGCTGGCGCTCGGAATCCTTGCGCCGCTGGGATATGTCCTGTCGCCGCAGCTGCTCCAGCTCGTGCATGCGTCACCAGAGGTGCGCGCGGCAGCGCTTCCTTACTTGCGCACCATGTTCGTGTGCAGCATCGGACAGCTGCTCTACTTCATGCTCGCGGGCGCGCTGCGCGCCGCCGGCGATGCTCAAACG
>Ga0114129_10002288_pt1 | contig 26519 bp, 21 predicted proteins | sample RhiMetdeltSRZDD1_FD_80071 | JGI IMG/M metagenome (GOLD analysis project Ga0114129, IMG submission 80071) | Populus rhizosphere microbial communities from Tennessee, USA - Rhizosphere MetaG P. deltoides SRZDD1 (version 2) (version 2) | ecosystem: Host-associated > Plants > Roots > Rhizosphere >...
GCGTGTGGGTGCTGCCGACCGCCAACTCGCTCGAGGTCGTGCGGAAGGTCCGCGAGGCACTGCCGCAGATTCAGTCGCAGCTGCCGGCCGGCATGAAGGTCGGCATCCCGTACGACTCGACTGAATACATCCAGGACGCGATCGGTGAAGTGCTTCGCACGCTCACTGAAACGCTGCTGATCGTCATCGTCGTCATCTTCCTGTTCCTCGGATCGTTCCGATCGGTGCTCATCCCGATTGTCGCCATCCCGATCTCGCTGGTGGGCGCGGTGTTCCTGATGCTCGTCGCGGGGTTCACCGTCAACCTGCTCACGCTCCTCGCCATCGTGCTGTCCGTCGGCCTCGTAGTGGACGACGCGATCGTGATGGTGGAGAACGTGGAGCGGCACCTGCACGAAGGGAAGCCGCCGCTTCGGGCGGCGATCGATGCCGCGCGGGAGCTCGTCGGTCCGATCATCGCGATGACGATCACGCTGGCGGCAGTTTATGCGCCAATCGGCATTCAGGGCGGGTTGACCGGCTCGCTGTTCCGCGAGTTCGCGTTCACGCTGGCGGGAGCGGTCATCGTCTCCGGCGTCGTGGCGCTGACGCTGTCGCCGATGATGGGCGCCCGGCTCTTGCGCGCCGGCGACACGGAGCGCGGGTTTGCCGGCTGGATCAACCGGCGGTTCGAATCGGTGCGGCGAGGGTACGGCAAGTCGCTGACCGCGACGCTTCGGTATCGGCCCGTGGTGTTGACGCTGTGGGTGATCGTCGCGCTGCTGACCGTGCCGTTCTACATGTTCTCTCAGCGCGAGCTGGCGCCCAACGAAGACCAGGGATTCTTCTTCGGCTTCATCCAGGCGTCCGCCAACGCGACGCTCGACCAGACGAAGCTGTTCACGGATCAGATGTACGACGTCTACAAATCATTCCCTGAGCACGCCAGCATCTTTCAGATCACGTTTCCCAACGGCGGATTCGGCGGCATGGTGACCAAACCGTGGAGCGAGCGGACCAAGACAACGCAGCAGATCATGATGGAGGCGATGGCGCCGCTGTCGAAGATCGCGGGCGTGCGCGTCATTCCCCAGGCGCCGCCATCGCTTCCCGGCGGTGGAAGTTTCCCGGTCGACCTCGTGATTGCGTCGGCGGCCGAACCCCGGGAACTGAGCGAGCTGGCCGATCAGCTGGTGAAGAAGGCGTTCGCGAGCGGCCTGTTCATCTTCGCCGATGCCGATCTGAAGTTCGATCAGCCGCAGGCGGAGGTCGTGTTCGATCGCGACAAGCTGCGATCGCAGGGGGTCGAGCTCAGCGAGGCGGGTCGCGATCTCTCCACGCTCCTCGGTGCCAACTACGTGAACCGCTTCAGCATCCAGGGACGGAGCTACAAGGTCATCCCGCAGGTGATGCGGGCCGAGCGGCTGACCCCTGATCAACTCGAGCAGATCTACGTCACGGGTTCGGCGTCCTCGAACGCCCCCGGCCGGCTCGTCCCGCTCTCCACCTTCGCGAGCCTGAAGACGACGACCGAGCCGCGTGACCTCAAGAAGTTCCAGCAGCTGAACGCCGTGCGGATCCAGGGCGTCATTCCGCCGCCGGTGCCGCTCGATCGGGCGCTGGGGTTCCTTGAAGATGAAGCGCGAAAGATCCTGCCGCAGGGGTTCACGATCGACTACGCGGGTGAATCGCGGCAGCTGCGGACCGAGGGGGGCAAGTTCCTCGGCACGTTCCTGCTGTCGGCGATTCTGATCTATCTGGTGCTCGCGGCGCAGTTCGAGAGCTTCCGCGATCCGTTCATCATCCTCGCGGGATCGGTTCCGCTCGCGGTGTCCGGCGCGTTGATGTTCTCGTTCCTCGGCTTCACGACGTTGAACATCTACAGCCAGGTTGGTCTCATCACGCTGGTCGGCCTCGTGTCGAAGAACGGCATCCTGATCGTGCAGTTCGCGAATCACCTTCAGGAGACGGGGAAGAAGAAGCTCGAGGCGGTCATCGAAGCGGCCGGCACGCGACTGCGCCCGATTCTGATGACAACCGCCGCGACCGTGGTTGGTCATTTTCCGCTCGTGCTCGCGACCGGTCCCGGAGCGGGAGCGCGAAACAGCATCGGCATCATGCTGGTCAGCGGCATGGTGATCGGCACCGTGTTCACGCTGTTCGTGGTCCCCTCGATCTACATGCTCGTGGCGCGGACGCGCGCGGTGGCGCCGAATGCCGTTCGCACGAGAGACACGAGGGTTCCTGAATTGGCAGAGGCTGTCTGAAAGTTAAAAGGTAAAAGGTAATAGTTAAAAGTTAAGGACGAAGTCGATGAATCGCAGATATCTCCTTGGAACATCCGTCGGCGCGATCGTCTTGGCGCTCGCGGCGACGACGGCATCGGCACAAGTCGGAAAGCCAGACACCCTGCAGCTGACGCTGGCGGAGGCTGTTCAGCGCGCGGTCGAGCACAATCCGGATCTGGCCATCGTTCGGCTCGGCACCGAAGTCGAGGCCGCGCGTGTGGGCGAGAGCCGCGGCGCGTTTTCGCCGGTGTTCTCCACGGCGCTCGGCCGATCGAGCAACGTCACGCCGCCCTCGAACTTTCTGCTGGGCGATCGCGGCGTCGACGTAAAGGACTGGTTCTCGTCAACGGGCGTCAGACAACGGCTGCCCTGGGGCGCAGGCACGTGGAGCGTGTCCTGGGACACGTCGCGGACGACGACGAACAACCCGCTCACCAGCTTCGATCCCGCGCTTCAATCAGGCGTGCAGCTGGCGTTTTCGCAGCCGTTGCTGAAGGATCGCAAGATTGACGCGGTGCGGCAGCAGTTCATCATAGCCAGGCGCAACCACGAGGTTTCGGAACTGCGCTTCCGCGAGTCCGTGGTTCAAACGGTTGCCGCGGTCAAGCAGGCATACTGGACGCTCAAGGCGACCGTGGCGAATGTCACGGTTCAGCAGCGGTCACTCGAGCTCGCCCAGGAGCTGGCGCGGCAGAACAAGGTTCGCGTCGACGCCGGCCAAATTCCGCCGCTCGATCTCGTTCAGGCAGAGGCCGAGGTCGCGCAGCGGCGCGAAAACCTGATTCGCGCGAATACGACAGCCGGGGACGCCGAGGATCGGCTGCGACATCTGATAGCGGATCCGTCCGATGCGTCCTTGTGGGCGACGCGCATCGATCCCGTGGAAGAGCTGACAGGCCAGGGTGCGCTGCCCGACGTCGACGCGGCCGTGGCGCGCGCGCTCAGCGAGCGATACGACCTGGCCCGGGCAGGCCGGGAGCTGGAAAACGCGACGACGAACGTCGAGTTCTTCAGCAATCAGAAGCTGCCGGACGTCCGGCTCGAGACGTCGTATCGGGGTAGCGGGCTCGGTGGGAGGCAACTGCTCCGTACCGGTGGATTTCCAGGCGTCGTGTCCAGTACGCGGGACAGGAGCTTCGGTGATGCGCTCGGCCAGGCGTTCAGCCCCGACTACCCGACGTGGAGCTTCGGCGTGACGGTGAGCTATCCGCTCGGACGCAGCTACGAGGAGGCGAGTCTGGCGCGGGCGGAGGTAGAGCGCCGCCAGGCGACCCAGCGAATCGCCAGCCTTCGGCTTCAGACCGCGGAGACAGTTCGCCAGGCGGCGCGGCAGGTGCGGAGCAGCGCCGAGCGCGTCGATGCCGCCCGCGCCGGGGCAACGCTGGCACAGCAGCGGTACGACGCCGAGCAGCGGCGCTACGAGGTGGGACTCTCGACCACGTTTCTCGTCACCCAGGCTCAGCGAGATTTGCTGCAGGCAGACGTGAATCTGCTCCAGACAACGCTCGACTACGAGTCGTCGCTCGTGAATTTCGAGGCGGTGCAGCAGGCCGCGCCGCTCACCGCCGGCGATACCATCGGTCTCAGGGGCGCCAACGTCGTTCTGCTGCCGACGTCGACGCCGCGAGGAATATTCCGGCCAGGCGCGACTCAGGGATTCCAGTGAGCGCACCCGAGGAAACCATCTACAAGGTGGAAGCTCCGTCGGTCAATCTTGTGCGGCGAATCCGAGAGGAATTCGAGGAATCGCCAGGTCTGCAGATTACCCTGACAGAGGCCTCCCGATTCTGGGGACTCGACGAGACGACGTGCGAGCAGGTGCTCGCACAGCTGCTCGCGTCGGGATTTCTGGCCCGAAGCAGCGACGGACAGTATCGACAGGTGTACGACTAAGTCTCGAGGCGACGCCAACTCGTGACGCCGGTCCGCGAGGAGCGGCTGTGGACGTACCTGCCATCGGATGTCCGAGCGAGAAACCCCGACCCGGTGAGCACTGCGAGGGCCCGCCGGCAGAGCTCTTCGGAGAGATTCCACAGGCGCTGAGCCTGCCAGAACGTCAATTTCAATTCCGGCATCTCGGCGTACTCCATTCGAATGAGCTCGACCACCGCTTCAACGTCCAGGAGTGGCATGGACGCCTCCATTGCGGACGATCGTACACGCGTCGTGTGACGACGATGTCTCGGTCGAACGAGGCGAGGCTGGGCCGCGGCGGTCCTACGGAATCGGAACCGTCGCGGCGTCGATCGACTGCAGAAGGCTTGTTGGCAGCAGAATTAAGTCGGCGGCCAGTCCCCGGGCGGCGACGCCTCAATCTTGCCGGTCGCACCCGCAATCAATGAACCGTGTAGGGACCCTTGTCCGGCACTTCCTCGGGCGGATCCTGGACAGGCTCCGGCCGCGGCTCGTCCGGCGGCGTCGGGGGCGCCTTCCTGTCGTCATCGTCGTCGCTGTCAGGATGCGGCGGTTGTTCGCCCATCATGGCGCTAGCGCGTCGATTTTTTTCCGCGCTGCTCTCAGAAGCGCGCGGGCGCTGTTGAAGCTGACGTGCTGGAGCGCTTCGTCGAACGGGAACCATGCTTTTTCGCGGCCGTCGGTCTCATCGGATTCAGAAATCGTCTGGATCAGGAAGTACTGGACGCGAAACGTCTGGCCAGCCCAGTCGAACTCGTCGGGGCTGCCGACGGGGCCGATCGCCCATCCCTCGATGCCCGCCTCTTCCCGCGTTTCGCGTTCGGCCGCCGCGCGCGGGGTTTCGCCGTGCTCGATGTGGCCCTTCGGAAAGATCCATTTCGTGGGGTCGCGCTTCGCCCGCACGAGGAGGATCGAGAGTCCGCCACGCGTCTGCCGGAACGCGATCCCGCCTGCCTGTTCGACGACCGCCAACGTTCGTGTCAGCGATTCTGAGCCGTGGAGGTCGATGCCGATCGGGCTTTGCGCGCGTCCACGAGCTTCTGGAACTCCGCGTCATCGAGATAGACGACGTTGATCCAGACCTGCAGCATGTCGTCCACGCTGCGCTCGCCGAAGCCGACCCACATGTTCGGATCCGGATTCCGGCGGTTGGCCGACGTGTTGTCGTGGATGCCGATCATGTGCAGAACCGTGCCCGCCGGCAGGAGCGGCGCTTCGTCGTCGGCGTAGACGTAGTTGATATGCCAGTTGAAGTCGAAGTGATCGACCGAGCTCAGGATCTGCGTCTTGTTTGTGACGGGATCGATCGCCTCGAGTGTCATGCCTCGGCCGCGCATGTGCATGTGCGGCTGGAAGGCGTCGATGCGCGCGTTGCGCGACAGCCGGAAATAGCCGTCGGTTCGGACGACGGTGTTCGGCGGCACTTCGAGCTCGTCATTCGGGATGTTCCGCAGCGCCTGCGATCGCACCTGGTACTTCGGCACGACGCCCTTCGGGTAGAACTTGAAGGCCATCGTCGTCTTGTTGTGCTGTTCTGAGCCGATGGCGAAGTAGTGCATGTCGTAGCGGAGCTTTGTGCCTTTCTTGAGAAGGCGTCCCGTGTTCTCACCGAAGATGTCACCGTACTTGCCCACTGCGTATTCATGAAGCTGCACGCCGGTTTCCGGAGTTCCCTCCGGCGCGTCCGGTTCGATGACGTAGATCACGACGTGATGGACGATCTTCGGGTTGCTTGGCTTGATCTCCATCGCTTTAATCCAGCGATCCTCGTCGATGGTCACGTCGGCGAACTGATCGATCCACCAGTCCGGCCCGTTCGCGTACATCGTGAAGTCGTTCGGCGTCGTCACCTTGAGATCGGGCTCGCCGATGAACCAGGCTGCTTCGGGAGCAAACGTCAGAGGCGGCGGCAAGTCGGCCGGGTTGCCCTGCGGCGCGCCGCCGTCCACCCAGCGGACGATCGTCGTGATCTCGGCATCGCTGAGCGATCGATCATTCTTGTAGTGCTTGATGCCGACGGTCTTATCGAGATGCCAGGGCGGCATGTCACGGCTCGCGACGCGCTGCTGGATCGACTTTGCCCAGGGACGCGCGTCGTCGAACGTCACCAGCGACATCGGCGCCGACGTGCCCTGGTGGTGGCACGTCTGACATTTGGCCTGGAAGATCGGTGCGACGTCTTTGGCAAAAGTCGGAATTGCGGACTGCGGATTGCGGATTGCGGAATGCGGAGTGGTGCGTGCTGCGTCGCCTTTCACGGTGATCTTCACCTGCGTGTTGGTCCAGCAGCAGTGGTAGCCGAAATTTCCGGCCGATTCTCCGGATCCGTCGTCGACGACCGCCTGCAGCGTGTACTCGCCGGGTTCGCTGAAAGAGGCCGACGTCGTCGCCTTGCCGTTCTCGAGCTTGGCGGTCGGCGAGGAAAATTGCACGTCGCCCGGCCCGCGATACTTCGCCCACATGACCGTCATGCCGACGACCTCGCCGCGCCGCTTCGGTAAGCCATCGTCCGTGGCCGAGAGCGTGAGCGTCGTGGACGACGGAGACGCGAGGACGCTGCTGGCTGGCTGCACGGTCACGACTGGCGGCAGGTTCGAGCTGATCTTCTCGCTGTTGCCGCCGCGCGTCGTTCGCTGTCGATCGATCTGCCACACCGGCTTGAGTGTGGCAACAACCTGCTGCGCCTGCCCATGTGCAGTCAGCTTCCAAACCAGCGTCTGGTTGCCGAAGTCCTTCGGCACGACCACACGGAAGACATCCTTGTGGCGGCGGGGGACGAAATGTGTCGGCTGCCCGCGATCGCCGCCCGGTTCGAACGTGTTGTCAGGGCCGACCACCAGATCGACCGCTTCTTCGTAGTTCCGATTCATGTAGCCGAACCACATGTTGTACGAGCCGTCGGCATTGATGTCGAAGCCCTCGTACACGGGCGCCACGGGCTGTCCCGTCGCGTGGCGAACCGTCACAAGCTGCGGCGCGCCGCGCTGTGCGAGCAGTGGAGCGGCGGCGACTGCACCAACGACCACGAACAGGCGCAAGGCTTTGGTCACCATGCCGCGATTATAGGCCTGAATTCCGAGGCCGGATGAGGGTTCGCCGCGGTTCTACCCGCAGCAGCCTTCTGACCCTTCTGGTGCAAGACCATGCTCCGCCGTGCAGTGTGGCAAGATCTGCACGGATGCTTCGGAGCCTGTTTCTTTCCTTTCTAGGAATGCTCGTCGTCCGGCCCGCCTACGCGCAGATGATCGGCACTGGCGCCGACGGAAAACCCAAGATCAAAGCCATCAAGCTCGCCGAGCCGCTGCACGTGGACGGAAAGCTCAACGAGCTTGTGTACGAAACCAACGCGCCATTCGGCGAGCTCACACAGGTGGTGCCGAGGTACGGTGCGCCGGTGTCGGAACGCACAGACGTGTGGGTGATGTACGACAACGAGAACATCTACCTGGCTTGCCGGTGCTGGGACTCGGCGCCGCCCGACAAGTGGATCGCCAACGAGCTGCGGCGCGACACGAGCCAGCTGCGGCAGAACGATCAGATCGGCGTGATGTTCGACACGTTCCACGATCGCCGGAGCGGATTCCTTTTCTACACCAACCCGCTCGGCGCCAGGGCCGATTACTCCGTCGTCGACGAAGGAGGATCGAACACCGATTGGAATCCGGTGTGGACGTCGAAAACCGGTCGGTTCGACGGCGGGTGGGTCGTCGAGATGGCCATTCCGTTCAAGTCGCTGCGATATCGCTCGGGCGCCGATCAGGAGTGGGGCATCCAGGTGCGTCGCGCGATTCGGCGGAAGAACGAATGGGCGTATCTGACCCCGGTGCCGCAGAACCTCGCCGGCCCGCAGGCATTCAACCGGATCTCGGCCGGCGCCACGCTGACCGGACTGGATCTTCCGCCGGCCGGTAAGAACCTCGAGCTCAAGCCCTATGCCATCTCGCGCGTCACGACCGATCGGCTGCGGACGCCCGCGCTTCAGAACGATGTGACAGGCGATCTCGGCGGCGACGTGAAGTACGGGCTCACCGCGAACCTGACGGCCGACTTCACCGTCAACACCGACTTCGCCCAGGTGGAGATCGACGAGCAGCAGGTGAACCTGACCCGGTTCAATTTGTTTTTCCCGGAGAAGCGCGACTTCTTTCTCGAAGGACGTGGGGTCTTCGATTTTGCGCGTGGAGGCGTCGTTGGCGCCGTCTTCTCGCCGACGATCAACACCAGCATCCAGCCATATCTGTTCTACACGCGAAGAATCGGACTCAACAGGAATCGCGTCATCCCAATCGACGCCGGCGGCCGCCTCACGGGCAAAGTAGGGAAGTACGCCGTCGGCCTCATGAACATCCAAACCGGCGACGAAGAGGTGTCGGCGACGCCGTCGACCAATTTCTCCGTGGTGCGCGTCAAACGCGACATTCTCCGGAGAAGCAGCATCGGGGCCATGCTCACCAACCGATCCCGGTCTGTCTCGGCGCCTGGATCGAACCAGGGCTACGGCGTCGACGCCGCCTTCTCGTTCTTCGACAACGTGGGGTTAGGCGCCTACTGGGCGCGCACCGAAACACCCAACGCATCCGGCGACGATGACAGTTATCAGGCGCTCGCGGACTACGGCGCCGATCGGTATGGCGCGCATCTGGAGTATCTGAAGGTCGGCAACAACTTCAACCCGGAGATCGGCTTCGTCTCCCGGGTGAATTTTCGCCGGACATTCGGGACGCTCCGGTTCAGTCCACGTCCGAAACGAATCAAGGCCGTCCGAAAGTTCACCTATCAGGCGAACTTCGACAACTTCGTGAGCGGCGGTGGCGCGCTCGAAACCCGCATCGAAACGGGCTCGTTCAACGCGGAGTTCGAGAGCAGCGACAGCTTTTCGCTGGCTGCCACACGGGAGTACGAGCTGCTCTCACGAGCGACGCCGATTGCGGGGGTGACGTGGCCCGCGGGCGGTTATCAATTCAACAGCGCGCAGATCTCGTATGGACTTGGATCGCAGCGGCGCGTCTCGGGCATTCTTTCATTGCAGGCAGGGCAGTTCTACGACGGCACTATTACGTCGTTTGCGTACACGACGAACGGCTTCGTTCCGTCGAGGGTCACGGTGATGAAGCAGTTTTCCCTCGAGCCGAGCATACAGGTGAACCGCGTCGAGTCGGCGCACGGCAACTTCACGACGAAGGTCCTTCGCACTCGCGCCGATTACGGGTTTTCGCCGTTGATGTTCGCGAGCGCGCTCGTTCAGTACAGCTCGGGCGATAACGCATTCAGCAGCAACCTTCGGTTTCGATGGGAGTATCGGCCAGGCAGCGAGCTCTTCGTCGTTTATACAGACGAACACGACACGACGAGCGATCTGCTCGCGCGTCCGGGAGTCGTCCGCGGCCTCAAGAACCGGGCATTCGTCGTAAAGGTCAACAGGCTGCTGCGATTCTGAGCAGTCTAAAACGTCGCGATCGGATTCAGCGGAAACCCTGTTCCGCCCGGGACCGGCACCGCCGCCGCCGTCAGCAGGAACTCCCACCGCTTCAGCCGCGCGGCCGTTTCTGCGGCCGCCTCGAGATCCATCACGTCGACGAGCGGCAGGCCCATTGCGACGATCGCGAGCTGATGGATTGGTCGGCCGTTCCCTTCGACGCCGGAGGGCTGCACATCGTTGACGGCGTCGTTTCCAAGAAGAGCCACGTCGCGCTGCTTCAGCCACGGCATGACCGACGCGTGCCAGCCGGCGGCGTCGCGCGCCACGTTCCACGGACCTTTTTGCGCCCGCTGCACCCAGCGTCCGGTTCGAAGGAACACTGCATCGCCGCTTCCGATCTTGATCGCGGCGAACTTCTCCCATGCCTCGAGATCCGATACGTACACCGGCGTTCCGGGCTCGAGATAGGGCACGTTTTTCATCCGCGGCAGATCGACGATGATGCCGCGGGTCATGATGCCGCCCTTTTGATGCTCGACGCCGTTCATCGGACAGCCGGGTCCCTGTGCGATGTCGGACCGCGGGTAGCCGTTGTAGATCTTTCCCTCGAAGGAGTAGTGGCACAGCGAGTCGATGTGCGTAATCGTCGACCCGTGGTACCAGATCGTGTACAGGTCCATTGCGTGGCCCGTGTTGTCGATCGTCATCTGCTGGCCGAACGGGCGCGGATTGTCGGGAAATTGCTCCTTGTCGATCGTGTGGGCGAGAGAGACGGACATACCGTCGCGCGCGAGCTTCATCGCCGCTTTCCGCTTTTCAGGTGTGATCAGGTTCAGCGTGCCGATCTGATCGGATTTACCCCAGCGTCCCCAGTTCGAGAGCTCGGTCATCCATTTCGTGATGTCGGCGGCGGTGGTCTTCGGCGGATCTGCAGGCCGCGCGGCTATCAGCGGCAGCGTCAGGAGCGCCAAGAGACCGCCGCACGCAAACACCAACGTCATTCGTTTCATCATGGAACCCGCCTGACCCACCCGACCCACTTGCCCTACCTGGCTTTCTCCGGCAGCGCGAATACGTACAAAGCATTGCCAACGGCGGGCATCCTCACTTCCGGGATGATCGTTCGTGGAACCACGCGCGGACTGCCGCCGCCAGACGCGCCCGTCGTCACCGCTACATATTGCCGTCCGCCGGCGGTGAACGTCACCGGGTATCCCATCACTGTCGTCCCGAGGCGCGTTTGCCAAAGCGTTTCGCCGCTCCTCACATCGAACGCCCGGAAGGTACGGTCGAGATCGCCGACAAAGCCGACCCCGCTCGCAGTCGTAATCACGCTCGTCAGGAACGGCGATCGCTGTTCGCGGCTCCACACCTCTTTCATTGTCTTGACATCGTACGCGGCGAGCTTGCCGACGTTGCCGTCGGTGGCTGGCATCTCGAAGAAACGCCGGTCCGCGCCGGTACCTCCCGACCCGTTCGTGAATTCCAGCTTGCGGCCGCTCATCTCCATGCACGACTGGCTGAGCGGGATGATGAGCGTTCCCGCGGAGGGCACGTAGCTCATCGCCTGCCAGTTGTGTCCGCCTTCAGTGCTCGGGCAGGCGTCAACCCATTGACCGGTTGTCTGCTCGAGAATGTCGGCGCGGTAGGTCGGCGCGCCGGTCTTCGGATCGATCGACTCGAACACATTCTGGAACACCGTTTCCTTGTACCCGAGGAACTGGCCGTTGCGGCGATCGAGCTTCCACAGAATGCCCGGCTTGCCGATGGTGAAGAGCGCCTTCTGATCGCCGATGTCGACCAGCACGCGCTCGAACACCTCGTCCAGATCCAGCGACTCGCCCGGCGCATGCTGATAGTGCCAGGCGAGCGTGCCGTCTTTCGGCCGCAGCGCGACCGTGGAGCTCGTGTAGAGCACGTTGTCGAAGTTCGACGTTCCGCGGCTGGCGCGCATCCACGGCTTCGCCTGCGCGACGCCCCAGAAGGTGAGATCGAGATCCGGGTCGTAGCTGCCCGCAATCCATGTTTCGCCGCCTATGCGAAGGTTGTCGGCGAGCTTCCCCCACGTGTCGGCGCCAGGCTCGCTGCCCCGCCGGACGGTGTTGAACTTCCACACCTGTTTGCCCGTCGCCGCGTCGTAGCCGCTGATCCAGCACCCATCGTTGCCGTAACGGTCGCAGCCGACCAACCCATTGACGACGACGCCTTTCATCACGATCGGGCCGGCGGTGTTCGCGTACCCTTTCGCGCGATCGGCGATGGCCGTGTCCCACACTTTCGTGCCGGTACGGGCGTCGAGCGCGACAAGTCGCGCATCGGTTGTCGCAACGAACACTTTGTCCTGGTAGATCGCCATGTTGCGCATGGCGGCCTGCCCGATGAGCGCATTGGGCCCGATGTGGTTTTCCCAAATGAGGTCGCCGGTGCGCGCATCGAGCGCCTGCACCACGTTCATGATGTTCACGATGTAGAGGATCCCGTTGTGCACGAGCGGAGAAGGCTCGTTCCCCTGGCCCTCGTTCATCCCCCAGCTCCACACGAGCTGCAGCTCCTTCACGTTCTCGCGCGTGATCTGCGTCAGAGGACTGTGGCTCCAACCCAGATAATTTCGGCGCGCAACCAGCCAGTCGCCTGGATCCTGGTTCCGCAGCATCTCGTCGGTCACCGGAACGTAATTCTTCACCGTGCCGCTCGCGGTCACGCCAAGCACGCCCGCGCCCGGCGCGCCTCCGCGACCGCCGCCAAGGCCGCCCGCAGGCGGCCGCAAACCGGTCACTGGCGGCAGAAGCGGATCGCCTCCTGTCGTGGTCGCAGGCCGCACGCCGAGCTGTCCGATCGGCACGGCAGTTGTTGCGGTAAGCGGCTGCTCCCCAGCCGGCGCGCCGTTCGCCTGGAGAATGAAGGCGGTGACATTCAGATACGCCTCGGCACCAAGAGATTCGCCCGTCGGAGGCATCGTGGATTGGATGAATTCGAAGAGATCGCGCGTCGTGCGCGATCGCCATGCGTTCATGAAGTTATTGCCGGCGAGCTGCGGCGCCTCGTTGCGCCCGGCGAGATCGGCCAGATGGCAGCTTGCGCAGCTTGCCTGGTAGACAGAGCGGCCGGCTGCCGCCTGAGCCGTTGTGTACACACTCGAAGCCGACTGCTGGCCGGCGACCAGCGCTATCGCCGCGGGGATCGCAATCGCCGTTGAAAAAACGCCTCGGCTCACCGCTTGTTCTCCTGAGGCACCAGCCAGCCCCAGAGGTTGCCGTCAGGCGCTTTCTCGCTGTGCAGCTGCAGATACAGGCGTCCCTTCTCGAGGTCGGCGATCTGAAGCGGCGTGAGATCGAACGAGCCGTTGAGCGTGCCGCTCGTACCTTCCCCTTTCGTCACGACCAGGTCGAAGACAACCGGTCCACGGACCCCACGCACCGGGCTCTTGTGGAGCTGTGCGATCGTGGCCGGCGACTTCAGGCCGTCAAAGGTCCCAGTGATTGTGAGCTTCGAGCCGTTGAGGGCAGCCGTGACAGCGCCCGAGCCCGCCACGGTCGCCTGCATCGAAAGATCGATCGGCACCGGCGCCAGCCGTGCCTTGAAGTTTTTGGGCTGTTGACCGGTAAGAAGGACAGGCGAGCAGAAAATGAACAGCCATTTCGCGGGACGCATCGGTGCCGCTCCTGATTCTGGGACGCAGCAATCATAATGCGACTCGACAGGGTTCGCTGTCAGCTTTTCGGGGACCCGAGGCGGGGCAGCTCGGTCTGCGGGGAGTGCAGCTCGTACATCGTACCAGTGGCATCCAACTTGTACTGTGCGACCGCCGAAGATACTTCGTTACCGTACACATCGGTCGCTTCGTTCTCAGATGAATCGCCGGACTCCGCGTGAGGAAGAGTAAAGACGTCGATCGGGGCCGCCTGTTGGAGATCGATCTTCGTCATGCGGTCGGACTGTGTAGCGGTGACGAGCTGAGGCATAACAACCATGCGAGCCATCAACAGCGGCATCACCACGAAAAGACCGAGGCGCGCGAGCATGCAGACAACTGCCTCCGGTCGAACGGGTTGCAACGGAAGTGCCACGTGCTAGCCCAGCTCGGCATTCTGGCTTACGTGTTGCAACGCACGACGGACATGTCGTTGCGTTTGCGCGAACATGTGGACGAGCTCAAGCAAGAGTGGATGCGAGCCCGCCTCGAGCACCCACGAATTGCTTGGGGTGTCGTCGCCGCGTTCGCGCTTACCGCTGTGCTTTCCGTCGGCGGCGCCGCCTGGTTCCTGGACGGGCTGCGCGATGGCCTGCCGGGCCGCGATGCGATAGAGCGGATCGGCGACATGGACCAGGCGACCTCCGTGTTCGACCGCAAGAACGAGCTCGCCTTTACGATCTTCAAGGAGCAGCGGATCGAGGTCCCGCTCGCCGAGATTTCACCGAATCTCGTCCACGCCCTCCTCGCGATCGAAGATCAGCGCTTTTACGAGCATCACGGGTTCGATCTGGTCCGGATCGGCTCGGCTGCCATGGCAAACCTACGGCGCCGACGGGCGGCGCAGGGTGGCAGCACAATCACCCAACAGCTCGCGCGACAGAGCTTCCTCACCCCAGACAAAACGATGCACCGGAAACTGCAGGAGCTGATCCTCGCCGAGCGCATCGAAGGTGCTTACACGAAGGAACAGATCCTCGAGCTGTATCTCAACAAGGTGTATTTCGGTGATGGTCTCTACGGCGTGGAAGCTGCTGCCCGAGGTTACTTCGGCAAACACGCATCCGACCTCGACGTTGCGGAGGCAGCGCTGCTGGCAGGCCTGGTGAAGTCCCCTTCGAGCTACGCCCCGACCGTGAGCATGTCGCGTGCGACAGCGCGACGCAATGTCGTACTCCAGGCGATGCTCGAAGCCAAAGGAATCGATCGCCCGACGTGGGCGAAGGCGCGCGCCGCCAAGGTTGTGCTGCACGACAGCCTGCGCAGCGAGGAACCGCACGGCCAGTATTTCAAGGAGCAGGTACGCCGCGAGCTCGTGGACCGCTTCGGCTGGCAGCGCGTGTATCAGGGTGGGCTGCGCGTATTCACCACGCTCGATGTCGCGATGCAAACGGCAGCTGAATCGGCCATAGGCGATCAGATCAAGTCGATCGAGGAACGCCGCGCCGCCTGGAAGGCGCGTCGCGCGTCGGCGCAGAAACAGAACGCGAAGAATGTGCCGCCACCAGGCGCACCCGCTCCCAAAGACCTTCTTCAGGGGGCGCTGGTGGCGCTCGAGCCCGAGACCGGTTTCGTGCGAGCCATGGTCGGCGGGCGCGATTTCGACGGAAGCCATTTCAACCGGGCCGTGCAGGCGCATCGCCAGCCCGGGTCTGCCTTCAAGCCGTTTGTCTACGCGACAGCCATCGAAGCCGGGTATTCCCCGGCGACCGTGATCGATCGGTTGAATGATCCGATCTCGACGGTGAAGGGAGCCTGGTCACCGGAGGACGAGCACTCGACGGCTTCGTCGCTGACGCTCCGGACGGCGCTGCGGACCTCGAGCAATCGTGCAGCAGTCCGATTGCTGCAGCAGGTTGGTATCGCGCGCACGGTTCAATACGCCAAGGACATGGGCGTCGGCGACGTACCGAGTGTCCCGTCGCTCGCGCTCGGCTCCGGCGAGGTGACGTTGCAGTCGATGACGGCTGCCTATGCGGCGTTCGTCAATCATGGTCTCGTGCCGCATCCCGTCCTGATTCGCCGCGTCGAGGACCAGGACGGCAACGTCCTGTACGAAAACCAATCCACTTCGTCGCGTGCGATCAGCGACACAACGGCGTTTCTCATGTCCACGATGCTGGCGGACGTGATCAACGCCGGCACCGCCGCGGGCGCGCGCAGGCTCGGGTTCACGCTGCCGGCTGCCGGGAAAACGGGAACGACGAACGATTTCAACGACGCATGGTTCATCGGCTACACGCCGAAACTTGTGACGGGGGTCTGGGTGGGCTTCGACCAGCCGCACACGATTCTGCCGAACGGCTTCGCGGCCGACATCGCAGTCCCCGTGTGGGCCAAGTTCATGAAGGTGGCAACGCAAGGTGACAGGCCCGATTGGATCGTGCCACCGCCCGGGATCACAACAGCCACCGTCTGTCGAATATCGGGCCAGCTGGCCACCGAGAATTGCCGCGACGTCGACTTCGTCAACAGCAACGGCGAGGTCGAACGGCGTTCAATGGTCTACACGGAGTATTTCAGGGCGGGCACGGAGCCGACGACATATTGCGACCAGCACGAGCCGCGCGGCATCATTACGAAGATCGCCGACTACCTCGGCGAACAGCAGCAGCCGACGCCGCACACGGAGCATCCGTCAACGACGATCGTGAATCCGGCCCAACCCACAGGGACGACCGGCACGACAATCGGGACGACGTTGGACCCGATCGAGAGCCCGCCGCAGGCCCCGGAACGAAAACGCCGATTCTGGTCGAGAATCTTCGGCTTGGGTCGAGGCGACGACAAACCGAAAGACGAGACGTCACCGCAGAAAAAAAAGGGCGGGGAATAGCCAGAACCCGAGAGGTGGGCTGGGTCCGAGCCGCCAGGTTGAGTATGGCTCTAGTGGTAGGATGCCCGTACCGTGCCTTTTCGGGACATCACCGGCCACCATCGCCTCATCGAACTGCTGGCGCGATCGGTCGCATCCGGAACGCTGCCACCCAGCCTGCTCTTTGCTGGATCGGCGACGATGACGAAGCGGCGGACGGCGCTGGCCCTCGCCAAAGCTCTGAACTGTCTCCATCCTCAGCTGACAACTGACGGTCGCGGTCAGACGCTCGCGGATGCATGCGGCGTCTGCTCGGCGTGTGCGCGAATCGAGCGAGGTGTCCACCCGGACGTTGCTTTCGTCGAGCCCGGTGATACCGGCTCGATCAAAATCGATCAGGTCCGCGACGTGGTCGAGCGAGCGGGATTCCGGCCTTTCGAGGGTCGCCGTCGAGTCGTCGTCTTCGACGAGGCCGACGCGCTGATGGCGCCTGCGCAGAATGCGCTGCTGAAAACGCTCGAGGAGCCGCCTTCCTCGTCCGTGTTCGTGCTCGTCACTGCGCGACCGGACGCACTGCTGCCCACGGTCCGCTCACGCTGCATTCGACTGTGGTTTGCAGAGGCGGCGGCAGATGAAGTGGATGATGACGCGCGCGAGGTCGCACAGCGTGTGCTGGCGCATGCGGCGTCAACCGGTGATCCCGCCCGGCGTCTCGACGGTGCAAAAGAACTGCTCGCGAGAACCGGCGCCGGCGGCGCCGCCGATCGCGATCAGGTGGCGGCACATCTCCGCGCGATGGCCTCGCTCGTGCGCGACATCGAGGTGCTGGCGACCGGCGCGGATCCCGCTGCGCTCGCGAATCCCGAGGCCAGGTCCGCGCTCGATCGCCTCGTTCCTTCATTCAAGGGCGCGCGAGCGGTCAAAGCGTTTTCGGCCATCGACGAGGCTCTCGTGGCGCTCGATCGCAATGCGGGCGTGAAGGTAGTGGCCGACTGGGTGGTGCTCCAGCTATGAGCGCCGAGAATCTCGAGAACCCCGAGAACCCCCCGAACCTCGAGAACCCTGGCCGTCTCATCGCCGTCAAGTTGACGCCGGTCGGCCGCGCCCAGACGTTTCTTGCCGCCGATCTTCCGCCAGATTCCCCGCCGCAGCCGGGCGATCGTATCGTGGTTCAGACCGATGGCGGCCCGGCAGTGGGGGCTGTCGTGCGCCGGATCCCGCAACTCGACGACAAGCGCCGGCCGGCCGCCGATTCGCCGCAGCGGGCGGTACGTCTCGCATCGCGCGACGACATTCTTGCCCGGCAGAAACATCAACATCGCGAGCGCGACGCGCACCGCATCGCCGTGCTGAAGATCCGCGAGCGTGGGCTTGGCATGAAACTGACGCGCGTCGAGCAGGCGTTCGACGGATCGAAGCTCGTGTTCTATTTCACCGCCGACGGCCGCGTCGATTTTCGCGAGCTGGTCCGCGAGCTGGCGTCAGAATTCCGCACGCGCATCGAGATGCGGCAGATCGGCGTCCGCGACGAGGCGAAGATGTTCGGCGGCTACGGCACGTGCGGTCGTCCGTTGTGCTGCACCACGTTCCTGCAGTCCTTCGAGCCGGTCTCGATCAAGATGGCGAAGCAGCAGGAGCTGAGCCTCAATCCCTCGAAGCTTTCCGGGCTGTGCGGCCGATTGAAGTGCTGTCTCCGCTACGAGCTCCCCAACGCGAAAGGCGTCCAGCATGGCGGCTGCGGGAGCGAAGGCGGCTGCGACAATCCTTCGGGATGCGGGTCCGGACACTGCAGCTCAGGGGGTTGCGGAAGCTGCGGTAGCCGTACTTAGAACTGAGAACTAAGAACCTAGAACCGAAAACGATGAAGCCCCGTGTCGCGATCACTTCGGGTGATCCCGCTGGCATCGGACCCGAGGTCGCCGCGCGCGCCGCGGCCGATTCGCGGGTGCTTGGTGCGTGTGAACCCGTTGTCTATTCCCCGTCTGAAGGCACGACCTTTGCGCCAGGAGTCCTGAACGCCGCCGCGGGCCGCGCCGCCTACGATCTCATCGTGCGCGCCGTCGGAGACGCGCAAAAAGGTGTCGTCCACGCAATCGCGACGGCGCCGGTCAACAAGGAAGCGTTCCGGCTTGCCGGCCTTCCGTGGAGCGGCCACACCGATTTGCTGGCCTATCTGACCGGCTCCCGCGATGTCGCGATGATGTTTCACTCGGAAGTACTCCGAGTGGTCCTCGCGACCGTTCACGTGCCGCTCGCCGACGTGTCTCGCGTGCTGACCGCTGCTTCGCTCGAAGCCACGATCGACCTGACGGCGCGCGAGCTGCCGCGGTTCGGCATCGCTCGGCCGCGAATTGCGGTGGCTGGCCTCAATCCCCATGCCGGGGAACATGGTCTGTTCGGCACCGAGGAGGAAACCGCCATTGCTCCAGCGATTGCCGCGTGCCGGGCGCGCGGCGTCGATGTGTCGGGGCCGTTCCCTGCGGACACTGTTTTCGTGCGCGCTCGCAGAGGCGAGTTCGACGTTGTCGTCGCCTGCTATCACGATCAAGGGCTGATTCCGGTGAAGCTCGTGGCTTTCGGCCAGGCGGTGAACGTGACGCTCGGACTGCCGATCGTCCGCACGTCCGTCGATCACGGTACAGCGTTCGATATTGCAGGGAAAGGGATTGCGGATCCGGAGAGCATGATTGCGGCGGTGTTGTTGGCCGCGAAGCTGGCGAAGGGGTCCGACTAAAAGGCGGGCACCACGTACGATCCAGGCGACATACCGTGCCAAGATTCGACATGGCACATCGTGTCCGGCTTCTGCCGGACCATGACCGATGACCGAAAAAACCGAGCGCGAGAAGGCGCAGTCGAGCATCGCGGAGAACCGCAAAGCGTTTCACGATTTCCATCTGATGGAAACGTTCGAGGCGGGGGTCGTGCTGCTCGGCACCGAGGTGAAGGCCATTCGCGAGGGACGCGTGAACCTTCGCGACAGCTTCGCGCGGGTGGAGGACGGCGAGGTGTTTCTGTACAACGTCAACATCAGCCCGTACAGTCATCGCGGCTACGCGGACCACGAGCCGCTGCGGCGCCGCAAGCTCCTGCTGCACCGCGACGAGATCCGGAAGTTGATCGGCAAGACGGTCGAGAAAGGCATGACGCTCGTGCCGGTGCGGCTGTATTTCAAGAACGGCCGCGTGAAGGTGGCCGTCAGCCTGGCGAAGGGCAAGAAGGATTACGACAAGCGCGAGACGATCAAGCGCCGGCAGGTCGATCGCGAAACGCGCGCAGCCATCAAATCACGTCGATAAGACGCAGGCCGTCTGTGTGCCGCGTGCGTTTCCGTGGACTGCGGGAGGGCCGGAGCCGAGCGGATACAATAGTCCGATGCGTGTACCGTTACTCGACTTGCAGGCGCAATACCGTCCGCTGCGCGACGAGATCCTCGCGGCCGTGACGCGCGTCTGCGACAGTCAGCGCTTCATCATGGGGCCGGAGATCGACGGCCTCGAGCGCGAGCTGAGCGCGCTCGTCGGCGTCAAGCACGCGATCGCTGTGTCCTCCGGGACCGACGCGCTCCTCTTGGCGCTGATGGCGCTCGACATCAAGGCGGGCGACGAGATCATCACGCCGACCTACTCGTTCTTTGCCACCGCAGGCGCGGTAGAGCGCGTGGGTGCTCGTCCGGTGCTCGTCGACATCGACCCTGCCACGTTCAACATCGACGCGGGTCAGGCGGTTGCAGCCATCACGTCGAGAACAAAAGCGATTATTCCAGTCCACCTGTTTGGATTGAGCGCCGATCTCGATCCGATCATGGACGCAGCCGATCGCGCAGACATTCCTGTGGTCGAAGATGCGGCACAGGCGATCGGATCGACGTACAAATCGCGCGCCGTGGGGACGATCGGGGCGTTCGGATGTTTTTCGTTCTTTCCGAGCAAGAATCTCGGCGCCTTCGGCGACGCAGGTCTGTTGGTGACCAACGACGATCGTCTGGCCAAGCGCGCGCGGCTGCTGCGTACCCACGGCATGGAACCGAAGTACTACCATCACCTCGTGGGCGCGAACTTCCGCATGGACGCCATTCAGGCGGCGGTGCTTCGTGTCAAAGCGCCGCACCTCGCGGAGTGGACGGAGGGGCGTCGAACGAACGCGGCGCGGTACCGTCAACTGTTCTCGGCGGCCGGCCTCGACGGGATCGTGACGTTGCCCTCGGCACCGCCGGATCGCCGGCACATTTTCAATCAATTCGTCATCTGCACGCGCGAACGCGATGCGCTCAAGCAGCACCTGGACGATTGCGGCGTTGGCACCGAGATTTACTATCCGGTGCCGTTTCATCTGCAGCCCTGCTTCGCTCATCTCGGTCATCGCCGCGGTGATTTCCCGCATGCCGAACGCGCGGCGGCCGAGAGTTTGGCGATTCCCGTCTACGGCGAGCTCACGCCCGATCAGCAGGCATACGTCGTGAACGCTGTCGCGGCGTTCGTTCAGAAAAAGGTGGGAGCCGCGCAGTGATTCGCGCCGAGTCGCACGCTCACGGCGCGGCCTCGAAGCGGCGCCTTCCGAGCATCACCACCCAAATCTTTGTCGGCCTGCTGCTCGGCGTTCTCGTCGGATACGCATGGCCGGCGTTCGGCGTCGCGATCAAGCCGCTGGCGGATGCCTTCCTGCGAATGATCAAGATGATCATCGCGCCGCTCCTCTTCGCGACGCTGGTCGTCGGCATCGCGGGCACGGGCGATCTGAGATCGATGGGCCGCATCGGGTTGAAAGCCATCGTCTACTTCGAGGTCGCGACGACCATCGCCCTGTTCCTTGGCCTCGCCTTGGTGAATGTCTTCAAGCCTGGCGCGGGGCTCGCCATGCCGATCGGCGCCGATACCACCGCGGCTGTGGCGATGGCGCAGAATCAGCAGCACGCGTGGGACATTTTTCTGCATCTGTTTCCCACGTCGGTCGTCGACGCGATGGCCCGCGGCGACATCCTCCAGCTCGTGGTCTTCTCGACGTTCTTCGGCATCGCGCTCGCGGCGATCGGCGCCAGGGGGAAGCCGCTGCTCGACGTGCTCGAGAGCACGGCGAGCGTGATGTTCAAGTTCACCGGCTACGTGATGGCGTTTGCGCCGGTTGGCGTGTTCGCGGCGATCGCGGCGACCGTCGGAGGAAAGGGCCTCGCGATCCTCTTCACGCTCGGCAAGCTGATCGCGCTGATGTACCTCGGACTCGCAATCTTCGTCCTGATCGTGCTCGGCGGTGTCTCGTATCTGATCCGCGTGCCGTTCTTCACGTTCGTCAAGGCCGTCCGCGAGCCGTTTCTCATCGCCTTCACGACTGCGAGCTCGGAGGCGGCGCTGCCGAAGTCTCTCGAGGTGATGGAGCGGTTCGGCGTGCCGAAGAACATCGTCGGCTTCGTGCTGCCGACCGGCTACAGCTTCAACCTCGACGGCACGACGTTGTACCTATCGCTGGCGAGCGTCTTCGTGGCGCAGCTCGCGGGCGTGCCGATGTCGCTGGGGCAGCAGCTCGTGATGATGCTCACGCTCATGCTCACCAGTAAGGGTGTCGCCGGCGTGCCGCGCGCGGCGCTGGTCGTGCTCACGGCGACGCTGACGCAGTTCGGCCTGCCTCTCGAAGGCGCGGCCATTCTCCTCGGTATCGACCAGATCATGGACATGGGGCGCACGTCCGTGAACGTGATGGGCAACTGCATTTCGACGGTCGTCGTGGCGCGATGGGAGGGCGTCTTCGACGATGCCAAGATGAAGGCGTTCGCCGCGGACGGCGCGGCGAAGGCCGCCTGAGATGAGAATCGCCGTTGTCGGTGCGCGCGGCCAGCTGGCTGCCGCGTTCGCCGAAGAATGCGCCGCCTCTCACGACATCGTCGAGTTCACGCGCGCGGATCTGGACGTAACCGACGATGCGGCAGTGGAAGCGGCGATGAAGGGCGCGCACCCTGACGCCATCGTGAACGGGAGCGCGATCAATGACGTGGATGGCGCCGAAGCCCGTCCCGTCGAGGCGCTGAATGTGAACGCATTCGCGGTGCGCGCGCTGGCGCGCGCCGCCGAGACGCACGGGGCAACCCTCGTGCATTTCAGCACGGACTTCGTCTTCGACGGCACCGCCACTGCGCCTTACACCGAGCAGGATCGCCCCAACCCGCGAAGTGTCTATGCGACGTCGAAGCTACTTGGCGAATGGTTCGCGCTCGAGGCGCGCCACGCGTATGTGCTGCGTGTCGAAAGCCTGTTCGGACGCGCCGGCACAGGACCCGAGCCGAAAGGAAGCGTCGCGACAATCATGAAGACGATGGTCGCGGGCGGGACGCCCAAGGTGTTCGAAGATCGCACCGTCTCTCCCACCTACGTTGTCGATGCCGCCCGCGCGACGCGGCAGCTGCTCGAAAGCACGCCGCCGCATGGACTTTATCATTGCGTGAATTCGGGTCACTGCACCTGGCTCGAGCTCGCGCAGGAACTGGCACGGCAGCTTGGCGTCGAGCCTCGCCTCGAGGCGGTGAAGATGGCCGACGTCAAGCTGCGCGCCCCTCGCCCCCAGTACTGCGCGCTCGCCAACGACAAGCTGCGGGCGGCCGGCATCGAGATGCCGCCATGGCAGGATGCGGTGCGGCGTTACGTGGCGACGAGCAGAATGTCTTCGGTGAAAGCATACCCACCCGACGAAGAACGCACGTTCCGCGAAAGCCACAAAGCATAGATTTCACGCGTTCGTCTCGCTCGCAACGACTGTCGCAATGAAGTCTCCAATGGCGAGGCACGATGTCAGTCCAGGCGATTCGATTCCGGACGCCTGCACCACGAACGGATTCTCGCGGTCTCGGCGGATCAGGAAATCTGCAAACGATTCAGTGGGCGGATGGATCTTCGCTCGGATGCCGCTGCCTCCGAGCCGCAGATCCTCGAGCCTGACGTCCTGCAGAAGGCGCCGCGCCGGCTCGAGAAACGCTTCGACCGGAAGCCGATCGTGCTCGTAATCGTCTTTCCGCTTCTGAAACGAGGCCGTCGGTCCCAACCACACGTGGCCATCGGTCGTTCTCACGAGATGAACTCCCAATCCGTGCGCATGGGGAAGGGGATAGACCAGCGCGTTGACCAGGGAACGCTTCGAGGGTGTGAGCTCGGCATATTCGCCGCGGCAGGGATACACCGTAAACGTTTCGCCGCCAACAAGCCGCGAAACCTCGTCGGCATACAGTCCGGCGGCATTGATCACTGTTCGCGCTTGGATCGTTTCGCGCTCGGTGCGCAGATCCATGCCGCCCTTCTGCCGATCGGCGCCTACCAATCGCGTGCCCGGCAGGAAGATCGCGCCTGCGTCCGTGGCGGTCGCAAGCAGCGTCTTGACGAGCATCTCCGCGTCCACGACACCGGTTTCAGGAGACCACAACGCGGCCACGCCCGACACCGCCGGCTCGCGGGCGGCGATGAATGCCCGATCGACCAGTTCGAGGCCTCCAACTCCGTTGACGTCGCCGCGGGTCTTGAGCGCCTCGAGCTGACGGATCTCGGAATCGTCGTGCGCGACGATCAGCTTGCCGGATCGGCGATGTGGCACGCCGTGACTGGCGCAGAAGTCGTACAACAGCCGCTGTCCTTCGACGCAGAGGCGCGCCTTCAGCGTGCCGGCGGGATAGTAGATCCCTGCGTGAATGACGCCGCTGTTATGCGTGCTCGTGTCGAGACCTGGACGCGGATGGCGCTCGAGGATGCACGTCGAGTAGCCGCGCCGCGCGAGCGCACGCGCGGCCGCGAGGCCGGTGACGCCGGCGCCGATGACGGCAACGTCAATCTCCGCCACGTGATGTTCCGTTCGAGGCGCCGCCGGGTTGTCGCTCCCAAAGGCTCAACTCGTGGATCGACCAGAACAGCTCGTCCGTTGTGCCAAGTTGACGCAGTCGGATCACGGACGCGCGATTCTCTGGCAGGACGACGTCGATATCCGGATACGCATGATTGGCGAGCAGGCCGCGACCGAAATGAGGCAGCACCGATCCACGAAAAAGCGTTCGGATGCCGGTCGGTTCGACCACCTCGATGGCCAGCTCCCGCGGATAGTCCCCGAAGCTGCGTTCGGCGGTCTGCATGCGCAGGCGGGCGACATTTCGCGGCGCGCCGAGCTCGACCTCAATCCATTCACGTCCCGTCTGTCGGCCGGCGCTGAGCCAGCGGCTGTCGCGATTCCCGTCGATCATCAACGGCACCCTATCGGGCGCGTGCGACGCCCGGACGCGCAGCGTCGAGGTCGGAATCGGTCGCCACGCTTCCTCGTGTTCTGTCGCTGCCTCGTCCTGAGCCAGCGTGAAGACAGAAGTTGAGCCGAAGTCTCGTCGGGCCATCACCTGCGTTCGATCCGTATCCAACTCGCGTATCAGCGCCGCCTCGACCGTCGGATTCTCGAACCATCCACGGTGCACCACCACATATCGGACGCCGATCGCTCTCGCCAATCCAACGGCGGCGCCGAGACGATTCAGGTCGGCGAATGGCGCGTGGTCGCGGCCGACGAGTAATTGCACCAGCGGAGGATCGTAGCTGCTGCGGCCGTTGACCGTGCGATGACCGTGCACGAGCGTGAGGTATTGATACGTCATCAGCCGTGCTTCATTCGGAGAATCGATCGGCAGTTCGAGCACGACCCCTTCGCTGCTTCGTCGCAAGAATTCGTACGCCTCACGTTCGCCTGGATCGGGGGTGGGATCGAACGACGCGGTACGGACCGGTACGGCCCACGACTCGGCAACGATCACGACGCCGATGAGAATCGTTGCCCACGAGCGTCGTGGTCCCATCCGATCGAGAAGGTTGACTGCACCATGCGCCGCCAGCACGGACGTCGCGAGGATCACGATGAGACCCAGCCGCGAAACGGCCCGTAAACCGTCGAGGCCAGGCACGACGTCGAGCAGCAGCTGATACGGACCGGCAATGGGCGACCGATGCCCCCACGCAGCCGGATGGGGGCCCAGCGACAGCACCAACGCGACGACAGCGATCGCGGCATAGACTCCGGTATGCGGCGACGCTCGACCGCGTCTCGTCACCAGCGTCGACGCCGCGAGGATCATCGCGACGGCACCAGGAAACAGCTCGTGTTCTCCGGTCCCTGGCCGCGCGCGCCGCCAAAGCCACATGCCCGTGTGACCGCGAAAATAGTCGCTGAGATCCGCACTCAGCGATTCAATCTCAGAGGATGTTCGTCGGAAGCGGTTCTCTTGCCGAACACGGTAGTACACGAGGACGATCGGCGCGAGTGTGACGCCGACGATCGCCGCCACTGCCATGACGTGTACTGCTGTACGCGCCAGCGGCGGTCGTCGCCGCCACGCCTCGGCGATCGCGACGGCCGTCAGAGGCAGCAATCCGAAGTACGTGAAATAGTTTGCGGTCAGACACTGCAGCACGTACGCGCCGCCGCAAGCGAGGAGAAACCGCCACCGAGTGGTTGAGAAGTAGCGATGAAGCGCCCAGAGGCTCAACGGCAACCACCCGGTCATCAGCCACTGGATGTGCGCGATATGCGCGACCCTGAACGCGGTAAACGCGTAAATCAGCGCCGCCAGCGCCGCCGCGTCTCTTCGTCCCGTGAGCAGGCGTGCAAGCAGGTACATTCCGCCGCCTGCGTTCGCGTACGACGCGATGAACGCGACGTTGTAGACGAGCACCGGGTTCGCCGTGAGCCATTGAACAGGTGCGGTGAACAGCGCGAGGCCGAGCAGATGATCCGAGTAAGCCAGCGTGTCCCGGTACGGAAAGTAGGTGGGCGCGTCCCACAGGTGCTGAAAGCCGTGCCGAATGGCGGTCGCGTCCCACCAGAGGATCCACGCATTCAACACCGGATCGCCCAGGTCGTTGGGAAAGTGCGTCGTGAGCTGGAGGATCAGTGGAAAGGTGGCGACCAACGCAACGGCGATGAGGCCGGCGAGGACTACGAAAGTCTCGGCGGCGATTGCCCCAGGCCGTCGTCTTGCCGCCGGTGTCGCGCTCATGCGATCGCTATCGGATCGCAGCGCCCGCATGTGTCGGCGGCGCATCGACGAACGTCCATTGAACCGCGAGACCGAGATCTGGCGGCGACGCCGGCAGCGTGCGATCGAAATAGGTCCGGACCATCAACCATTGCGGATCGCGGTCGATACGGAGCTCCGTGGACACTGGATGATTGTCTCGGAGGACTGTATCGATGACGAGGCTCTCGTCGTGCCAGACGCGCGCCAGCACAGGATGCGTCGCGATGTCGCGTCGAGCCGTCCATACCTTTATTTTCACGAGCCGGCCGGCGGCGGGCACTTTTTACACGAGCCTGACGAATCTCAGGGTGCCCATGCGCGCAAGGAACGGCGGATGGCACTACACGTACGGCTATTCTCCCATCGAGGGCACGTCTTCCGGCGACGCATAC
>Ga0114129_10002289_pt1 | contig 26516 bp, 26 predicted proteins | sample RhiMetdeltSRZDD1_FD_80071 | JGI IMG/M metagenome (GOLD analysis project Ga0114129, IMG submission 80071) | Populus rhizosphere microbial communities from Tennessee, USA - Rhizosphere MetaG P. deltoides SRZDD1 (version 2) (version 2) | ecosystem: Host-associated > Plants > Roots > Rhizosphere >...
GCGAACCTGGTGCTCGCGCGGCTGCTCGTTCCGCGTGACTTCGGCCTCGTCGCGCTCGGCACGACGCTCATCACGGTCGTGCGCTTCATGTCGGAGTCGGGTTTCGGCGCGGCTTTGATCGGCCGTGCCCAACCGCCTCAGCGCGACGAACTCGCGGGCCTTCTCGCGCTTCAGCTCGCCGTCACGATCGCGATCGCGGGGGGCTTCGCGGCCGTGGCGGGACCGCTCGGCCGCGAAGCTCAGGTGCCAGCCGTGATGCTCATCGCGCTCCCTCTCGCGAGCTTGAGGCTTCCGACCGCGCTTGTGCTCGAGCGAAATCTCTCCTACCGGACGATCGCAACGGCTGAGGTGGTCGAGGCCCTAGCCGGTTATACGTGGGCAATCGCGACCGTCGCCGGCGGTTGGGGTGTCTGGGGCCTGGCGACTGCGGCTCCCGTGCGGACCCTGATCGGCAGCGTGGTGATGGTCGCCCTGGGGCCGCTCGGGTTTCTCCGGCCTCGCTGGGCCTGGACACGGATCCGGCCGCTGCTCAGCTTCGGGCTCAGGTTCCAGGCAACACAGGCGGTGATTGCCGCCCGGGATCAGGGATTGAACGTAGGCATCGCTGCCGTCGGCGGGATTGCGACGCTCGGCCTCTGGAGCCTCGCGTTCGCGGCGATGCAGGTTCCATTCCTTCTGTTCTTCGGCCTCTGGCGTGTGTCCTACCCGGCCATATCGCGGTTGCTCGAAGCAGGCGAGGATGCGCGGCCCGTCGTTGAGCGGGCGATAGGGGTTGTCGCCGTCGCTATGTCGCCGGTGCTGGTCGGGATAATCGCCGGCGCGGACGCCTTGCTCCCAGCCCTCATAGGCGAGCGCTGGTCGGGGAGCGCCAGCATCCTCGTCTGGGCCAGCGTCGCGATGATCGTGCATGCTCCTGTGTCCGTGCCCGGTGAGGGCTACCTCCTCGCAACCGGTCGTGTGTCGAAGGTCCTGCTGGCGGTCGCGATCGGAGCTGTGGCTTGGCTCCTAGTGGCACTTCCGCTTCTTCGCCCGGTCGGCCCGAGCGCCATCGGGCTCGGCTGGCTCGCCATGGCAGTCGTCGAGGCTGGGCTGTTTGCGCGGTGGGTCACTCAGGCGAGCGGCGCCCGTGTGATCTCCGAGCTCGTGCGCCCGGTCGCCGTCGCGCTCGCCGCGGGCGCGGGCGGGTTGAGCGTTGCCTCGCTCGCCGGAGACGATGCGCTAGGCGGTATCTGCGGGGTGATCGCGGCGGAGCTGCTGCTCGTCGGCGGACTGCTCGCGCTCGCCCGTGGGCCGCTACGCGCGACCCTCGGGCTTCGCCGGCGTCTGCGTCAGCCCTCCGCGCGCGCCAGCTCGGCGTAGAGCTTCCTGTAGGCGTCGACCATCGCCTCGACCGAGAACAGCTCCTCGGCCCTGCGCCGGTTCGCCGCGCCGAGCTCGCCGATCCGCTCGGGGTCGTCGAGCAGCCCCGTCAGGATGTCCGCCAGCGCGCGCGAGTCCTCGGGGGGGGCGAGCAGCGCCGGCTCGCCGAGGATCTCGCCGAGCGCGCCGACGTCATAGCCGGCCACCGGCAGCTCCATGCCCATCGCGAGCACGGACACGTGCCCGAAGCTCTCGTTGTGCACGGGCGCGACGAAGACGTTCATCCGCGCATACCAACTGGGCAGGTCGTCGTAGGCGACGTAGCCCGTGAACGTGACCCGGTCCTGCACGCCCGCCTCCGCGGCCTTCCGCTCGTACACGGGCAGGAGCTGACCGCCCCCGACGACCAGCGCGCTTGCGTCGGGGCGCCTGCGGAGAACCTCGACGAGCGGATCGAACGAGGCCTCGTTGAGCTTGTCGGGCTCGAGCCGATAGACGAGTCCGACCGTGTTCCGCGGCCGGTCCGCGCCAGCCGGCGGGCGAAAGAAGTCGAGGTCGGACCCCGGGTACACCACGCTCACCGGGTCGCCGTCGCGCGCGAATCGGCTGCTGACGTAGTCGCTCACGAACACATACCGCTCCACGGCGTCGCTGCGATAGGGCTCGGTCGGGATGTTCACGTTCTCGATCACCTTCGTGCCCGCACGCTCGGCCGCGTCGAAGACGTGGATGTACCAGCGGTAGTCCTCGTTGCTGTCGATGCGCTTGTAGTCGGCGAGGTAGTGGACGTGGACGATGTGCGGCCGGAAGCGCGCGAACAGGCGCTGCAGCGGGCGCGAGCTCGATAGCTCCGGGTGCACGTCGATCGGGATGCCCTCGTAGCCCTTCACCGGCGGGTCCTCGCGTACGAGCACCTTCTGCTCGTACTCGGAGCCGAGGCCCTCGATCAGGTCGACGATGAGCCGCGCGCTGCCGCCCGTCCTGAAATTCCCGATCGCATGAAGCACGCGCGGGCGGTCTCCGGCGCCGGGCTCGGGACGGCGCGCCTTGTACGCGCGGAAGTCTCCGCTGTAGTCCGGGCGATTGCGGCGAAACAGCGCGCGGAAGACGCGCACCGCGATCCGGCGGGCACGCCATCTGAGCGGCCTCACCACGGTGCCTGCCGCGTGGGCGAGCGCGTGGCGCGGATCCTCGAGTCGCTCGCGCTCGACCCGCAGACGCTGGTTCAGCGACCGGGCGTCGTTGAGCTCGTCACGCTCTTCGCTCCCCATCGGGGCAGCGTACGTGGCGTAGGGGCGGATTCGCCCGCGCCAGGCGCGATGATGCGCGCGTGTCGGCGCACGAGACTCCCTGGGACCCGGTCCAGGCGACCGCGACGGCCATCGTCGTCGACGCCGCCGCCGCCGAGGCAGCAGCGGCGCTGCGGGACGCCGGGATCCGGTCGATCCTCCTGAAGGGCGCCTCGTTCGACCACTGGCTCTACGACCGCAGCCAGCCCCGGATGTACGGCGACGTCGACCTGCTCGTCGCGCCCCACGCCTTCGAGTACGCGGGCGAGGTCCTGGGCCGGCTCGGGTATCGCGAGCGGGCCGAGGAGCTCGCGCCGACCCACGTGGACCACGCGAAGCTGTGGCTGAGGCTCCGCGACCACATGCACGTCGATCTGCACCGCACGCTCGTGGAGGTCAGAGCCGACAACGATCACGTGTGGGGCGTCCTCAGCGAGCACACGGAGTGGATGGAGGTGGGGGGCGCCGACCTCGAGGTTCTGTCCGAGCCCGCCCGGGCGCTACAGGTGGCGTTGCACGCGACCGTGCACGGCTCGGACGAGCAAAAGACGCTCATCGACCTCGCTCGCGCTCTCGAGCGCGCGTCGACGGGGGCATGGGTCGCCGCGGCCGCGCTGTCGAGGCGTCTCGGGGCCGAGGGCGCGTTTGCCGCAGGGCTCGAGATGATCCCCGAGGGCCGCGAGCTGGCCGCGCGCCTCGAGCTGAGTGCCGAGCGCAGCGTCGAGACGGAGATGTTCGCCGAGTCGGTCCCGTACTCGTCGTGGACAGTAAACCGGCTCGCGAACACGCCCGGGGTCATGCCGAAGCTGCGGATCGCGCTGCGGCGCATCTTTCCGGAGCCCGACTTCATGCGCGCGTGGTATCCGATCGCGCGCCGCGGGCGGCTTGGCCTCGCGCTCTCCTATCCGCGCCGGATCGCGTGGCTCGTCACGGCGACCGGCCCGGCAGTGGCTGGCTGGCTGCGGGCGCGCCGGAAGGCTCGCCGCTCGGGCTGAGGACGCCGCCGCGCCCGAACGCACCGAGTTCCTCGAACCGCTCGAGCGCGAAAGCCGTGTCGTGCACGGGCTCGCCGTCGAGCCTGACCCAGGCGTGTCCGCGCACCGGATCGTCCCTGTCCTTCGCCATGCCGAACGCAAGCTCGGGCTCGGCTCCCGCCTGCGACAGGAACCGATAGGAGACCAGGCTGCGTTCGAGGCAGTTGTCGAGCACGCGGTCGCCGTGCGGCCCGCACAGCGCCTCCGAGAGCGCGACGATGCGCTCCTCGCGGGCGTGGTCGCGCTCGGCGCGCCGGCTCGCCGTCCACATCAGGTGGGCCAGGCGGGGGAGCGGCAAGCGCCACTTGAGCAGCGGGACCGCGAGCCGCCAGCCGGTCATGCGGGCGGCCAGCCACACGTCGCCAGGCGAGCGGATGCATCCGGCGATGACCCGGGCGCGGCCGGCAATGCGCCGGCGGAGCGGGAGCTTCATGACGCGCTCTCGATCACGTCGAGCGTGTCGTCGAGGCGGTCGAGGCCGCCCGAGACCTTCACCCGGTACGCCGGGATTCGGTCCACCAGCTCGAGGTAGTGCCGCACCATCGTCTGGTTCCGTGCGCGGTCGTGGACGTCGAAGCAGTAGCCGTGGGTCAGCACCTCGCGAAACGCCTGCCGGCGGCAGGCGCTCGATCTCGGGAGACCCGCTCTCAGCGCGCTCGATTACGAGAATCTGCGCCAGCGGCGCGGTCTCCTCGGGCACGCGAACCGCGCCCTGGCGCGGCGCGCCGCCGAAGAACGCAGCGGATGCCGGGCGCAGGCGAAGCGTGAAGGGCAATGGGCGCACGTCCACGCCTCGACCGGCGGCGAATTCGAGGCAGACCGCATCGTCGGCCCAGAGGCGGTGTCCGCGCCTGCTCAGGGCGCACGCGAGGGTCGACTTGCCGGTGCCGGCAACGGCGCACAGCGCCACGACACCGGCCGAAGTGCGCACGGCGCTCGCATGGAGAACCTCGTGTCCCTGCGCCTGCAGGGCCAGCGGCAGGATGATCCGGCGGAACGTGTCCTCCACCAGGTGGCCCTCGGTGCCGGGCTCCGGTACGGCGGTCACGTCGCCGGTCTCACGCGGGAACGTGTATGCCCCACGCCCGGGTACATGCACCCAATGGGCGCCATCAATCGTCTGGCCGAGTGCGACGACCTCGCCCGCACCGTCGCGCCAGACGGTCGCCGAGGCATCGGATAGGTCGGGCGGCGCAGGGGCCACCGAGATGTCCTCGGCGATCGTGAGCTTCACGTCCGGCTAAATGATCCCGCTCGAGCCCGACGAGTGGGTGCGTGCACCCATCTCATCGAGCCGAGCGGTCTCGGTGGGGATCAGCCCTTCCCCTTCGGCTTGCGAGGGGCATCGCCCTTGTCGTTCGCCTGGATGCTGAGCTTCCCGCCTCCACCCTGGATTACCTCGCCGACATGGCCGACCTCGGCCACCTTCATCGGCTCGTACTCCTTGCGGGCCTCCTTGGGGGTTTCCATACGTGATTCACCTCCTCACGTTGGCAATCGAGTCTTTGTCCAAGCCTCCAGGTTCAGGATGTTCCACATGCGTGTGGCGTCCTTCTCCTGTCCACCTGAGAGGAACGTGCGCAGTTCGCGCTCGAAGCCTTTTTCGTCCAAGATCTCGAGCTCGGCGAGCGTGGTCATGCCGCCGAGCTCCTGCCAGACGCGCGCCGACTCGTTCATCGCCACATCGCGATTGAGGGCGGTGGCGTCGTCCTTCTTCTGCCGTTCGAAGCCGAGATCCGGGAAGCGGCGCGCGAGCTCCTCCCGGACCAGCCCCTTCGAGCGCGAGCCGCGATCGAGCAGGTCGGGCGGCACCCGGTACAAGAAGTCGACGAGGTCCGAGTCGAGGAACGGGGAGAGGGTCCGGAGGCCCGTGTGCCGGGTGTTCTCGAAATACTCCTCCCACTCCATCGAGACGAGCCGGTGCTCGAGTCCCAGCCGCAGCTCGTTGCGATACCACCCCTCCTCCTGCGGCGGTTCGCCCCAGAACTCCAGACCGCGGCGCCTGATCTCCGCGGCCAGCGCTGGATCGGGCGCGACCCAGGCCGGGATGTTGCGCTCGATGACGTGGCGGCGATATCGCGCGAGCGCTCCGGGTGCCCTGGCGCTCAGAACAGACGCCGTCCTCGCCTTCAACAGCGGGCTCGCCCCGAACCGCCACGCATTGCGCCAGATCAGCGGCCACGAAATGTCGTACGAGCGTCGCACGGCACGCATGTGCCTGGCGAGCCCCCGGGCGTCGAGCGAGCGGATGAGATCCGCCGCGTGAAGCGGCGAGACGGTCAGCCACTCGTCACCGCCGTTTCCGGTGATCACCGCTCGCAAGCCGCGGGCGCGCGCTACTGCGGTCAGCTTGTCGTAAGCGGGGGTGAAGTAGTTGAGCATGGGGGACGGCTTGCCGGCCTGGAAGTCGCACGCCGACAGCAGGAGGCCCCTCTCGCCGATGGCGTCGTCGAGCTTGGTCAGGACCTGTTCGAGCCCGAGCCCGCGCGCGACCGCCCGCTGTGTGAGCTCTTCGCTGGCTTCGGGCTCCGGGAAGACGAGTGACAAAGCGAGCGGGTCCGGCAGCCCCTGCTGGCGGCAGTTGTCGGCGGCCACGCCCGCCACGCTGACCGAGTCGAGCCCGCCGCTGAGGAAGATGCCGGTTGGGCCGAGCGCGAGGCAGCGGTTTACTGCCTGGTCGAACAGGTGGCGGAACTCCTCGAGATCGTCCTCGGTGACCCACTCGACGTCCTCACTGGGTGGCGCCGGATCCCAGTAGCGGTCGAGCCGGCGAGCGCCCCGCTCGACGAGGAGCGCGTGGCACGCGGGCACGCGCCTGACCGCCTCGAAGTACGTCTCGCCTGGATCGAGCCACTGGTCATACAGGTGCTCGGCGAGCGCCGCGCGGTTGAGCGCGCTCGACACGCCGTCGCACGCGAGCACCTGGTCGATCGAAGTCGAGAAGTAGATCTCGTCGCCGCAATCCGCGTAGAAGAGCGGCGATAGCCCGATCGGGTCGCGCGCGAGCACTGCCGACCGTTTGTCGGCGTCCCAGATCGCGACGGCGTGGATGCCCTTGATCCGGTTGAGCACCTCGCGGCCCCAGCGCTGGTAAGCCTTGAGCACGAGCTGTGCGTTGTCGTCCTCCTCGCGCGCATCCGCCAGCAGCTGGATGAGCTCTGCCCGGTTGTGCAGGACGCCGTCGAAGATCACGGTCCGTGGGCCGGCGGTCGCGGTCCACACTGGCCCCTCGCGGCGCAGGAGCTCGACCCCGTCCGGGTGCAGCCGGGCGGCCCACGTGCTGAGCACGTCCTGGTGCGGGGCGTCCCTCGGGGCCTCGGCGGTGCTCATGCAGTCACCAAGCCGGCGTCGGTCAGGACCCGGAGCGTGTGGTCGACGTCCCGCTGCGCGGTGTCGGACTCCACGTCGAAGCGCTCCACGATCGCCGGCGCGAGCTGCGCGGGATCGGTCTGCGCCTCGAGCAGCTCCCAGAGGACCGAGGCGGTTTCGTTCAGCTCATATATGTGATTCGTGCGCAGATTTACTACGACGAATCGATCATCGAGACGTCGGCCAATGACGTCCGAACTGGGCCTTGTCATAGCACCCCTTTAGCCTTTCGTGGCGGAGTCCTGAGGCCGAATATACGTGCGGTTCACCCGTTTGTCGAGCGATGGGTGCCGAGTGGTAAAGACCTGTCAATACTGGGCAAGTCTTCCCCAGCGGCGCGCGAGCAGCATCGCGCGGTCGAACAGCCAAATCGCGAGCGGAACCGCCGTCACGCTGAAGGCGAGCAGCATGAGCGCGTCGTCCTCCCAACCGCTGCCCTCGAACAAGGCGGAGCGGAACCCGTCGAACGCAAATTTCGTCGGCATCAGGTTGCCGATCGCCTCCAGCCAGTCGGGCAGCACCGACACGGGAAAGAACGCGCCGCTGATCAAGGTCATGGCGAAGATCGCGAGGCCGGCGACGGTCTGGCCGCGCTGTATCGCGAGCACGACCGCGGCCGTGGCGATTCCGATCGCCGACATTGCGGTTGAGATCAGCACGAGCATCACCACGAAGCCGGCCCAGTCCGTGTTCGATAGGTCGAGGCCGAAAGCGATCGCGCCGAGCAGGATGTAGATCGCGACGCGCAGAGTCGAGATGGCGAACGGCAGGCCGCACAGCCCGACCGCCATCTCCGTCGTCTTGATCGGCTGCGCAACGAGCGCCTCGAGCGTCCCCGTCAACTGCTCCTCTCTGATCTTCGAGCCGACGCCAACCGACGTCGCCTCGATTACGACCGTGACCGCAATGCCGACGAGCGCGAACGCGAAGTACGACGGGGCATTCCCGAGTGACGCGGTGGTGGCACCCTCGAATGTCTCCGAGATGAAGTAGTAGACGATGACGTCGAGGACCCCGATCCACAGGTCCAGAGTCATCATGAAGCGGTACGACAGGTAGACCTGAATGTCGCGCCGGGTGAGCGCCATCGCGGCCCCCGGCCGCGGCAGGCTAAGAGCGAAGGTCGACATGTCTCCCGCAGTGTTCGACGTCGTCGGGCAGGTGCGTAGCGATCACGACGGCGGTTTCAGGCCGGCGCTCGAGCGCAGCCCAGAGCCGCCCCTTCGCGCCCTGGTCGAGCGACCGCGTCGGCTCGTCGAGCACGAACAGCTGCGGGGCCCCCAACAGCGCGCGCGCGAACCCGACCTGCTGGAGCATCCCGGTCGAGCAGCTGTCGAGCCGCTTGACGACGATGTCCTCGATTTCGAGCTCTTCGACCAGCGCGCGTACCTGCGCGAGCGCACCGGCCCTGCTCCCGTGCCGAAGCTGCGCGAAGAACAGCAGGTTCTCGTGACCGGTCAGGCGCAAGTAGAACGACCGGTCCTGCGACAGCGACGCGCCGAGCGCTCGGCTCGCTGCCTGGCTGCCGGCTTCATGCCCACCGACGCGCACCTCGCCTGCCGTGGGGAGGAGCGCGCCCGTGATGCAGCGCAGGATGGTCGTCTTGCCCGAGCCGTTCGGGCCGCGCAGGGCGACGCGCTCGCCGGCGTTCACCTGCAAATCGAGATCGCGAACGATCACCTGGTCGCCGAACGAGCGAGTCAAGCCACGGACCGAGAGGATTGGTTGGTCGCCGGCGGCTGGCGCCACGGCGCCGAACCTTAGACTCGCGCCGTGACGGCGCTACTGGACGAGGAACCGCCTCCACCTCCGCCGCCGCTCATCGTGCGCGCTCGGCTCGAGCTCCTGCGGTTCGGCTGGAGTTGGATCGCACTCGGTGCCGCCCTGCTTATCACGGCGATTGCGAGCGGCAGCGCTTCGAAGCTGGACAGTGCCGAGCTGACGCTGATCGTCGTCCTGATCGGGCTCTCGCTCGGCTGCGTGCTCGGCGCACTGCTCCTTGCGCGCCGCACGGGGCCGGAGATCCTCTACTACCGGATCCTCGACCGCGCGCCGCCGCCGCCGCCGGTGCCGCGCGAGCGCTCGGGCGCCACCACGCGGCGCGTCATCCCGCCCGCGATCGGGATTGTCATCGGGCTGCTCGCCGCCGGCTTGATCGGCGCCGGGATGATGCTCGTGCTGGGCGGCCAGCCGCGCGACGAGATCGGCGACGACCTGGCGGGCGGAACGCTGCTCACCGCTGCCGCGTGGACCCTCGCGTGCGGCGCGGCGGGGCTGCGCATGGCGTCGTACTTCGCCCACTGGGAGCGGATGCGCTCGGCCGAGGTGTTCTGCCGCCCGCTCAAGGCGGGAACCATGCGGCCCGTGTACTGGGTCGAGCGCGGCTAGGGATACGATCGCGCGCCGTGGACCTCGAACAGGCACTGCGCGCGAACAACCGGTTCATGATCGGCTTCGACCTCGCACTCGGCCTGGGAGCGCTGCTGGCGCCCGGCCAGACGCTGAACGTCCTCGGCCACGACGAGCCGAGCGACGACGCGCGCGAGCTGTTCCGGCGCTGCGCGCCGATCTGGCTGACCTTCGCCGCGGCTCACGCGCTGGCGGACCGTCGCGGGGAGCAGCGCGACTGGTGGGCGCTCGCGTGGCTGCGCGGGACGGAGATCGCGACCGATGCGCTGTGGTCGCGCTCCGACTCGTTCCGTCGCCCCGGCGCCCGCGCCGGGCTCTGGTTCGCGGGCGCGTCGAACACGGCGATGGCGCTCGGCTTCGGGTGGCTGGCGTCGAAGCGGTGAGCGAGGAGCGCCGCGCGCGCGTGTTCCTGATCGCCGTCCCGGCGTTCTTCCTGCCGCTGTTCGCGATACCGCTCTTCGTCGATCCGTACTGGTGGGCCGAGCGCTTCGGCTGGGACACCGGGCCCGAGACAGATCTCGGCAACTACCTCGGCCGCTGCGTCGGAGCGATCGCGATCGCAATCACGGTCACCGCGCTCGTCGCGGCGCGCGACCCCGGTCGCTACCGAGCGATCTTCACCGTGCTCGCCTTCGCCGGTGTGCTGCTCGCGATCGTCCATCTGCGTGGCCTGGTGGAGGATTCGCAGCCGGTCGTCGAGCATCTCGAGACGGCCATGTATGCCGGGTTCGCCGCGCTCGCGTGGTGGTGTCGTCCGCCCTGACGCAAGTCCTCGCGCGCCCGCGCGTTGTAGGGACAGATGGCGACGGCCACCGATTACCGCATCCGGCGCAGGCATTTCCTCGCCTCCGGCATCGGCGGCGCCGCCCTGCTCTTCACGCCGGCCTGGCTGCGCCAGGCGCTCGCCGCCCAGGCGGTGGCCGGCGCCGGGCCCTACGGCGAGCTGCTCGCACCCGACGAGAACGGCCTTCAGCTGCCGCCCGGGTTCACGAGCCGCCAGATCTCGCGCGGGGGCGAGCCGGTTCCGGGCACCGCGCTCCCATGGCACTTCGCGCCGGACGGCGAGGCCACGTTCAGGACCGGCGACGGGGGCTACGTGCTGGTCCAGAACTCGGAGGCGCCGGGCGTCCTGGGCGGGGGGAGCGCGGCGATGCGGTTCAGCCCCGAAGGTGACGTCACCTCGGCGTATCCAATCCTCGTCGGCACCAACCTGAATTGCGCGGGCGGTCCGACGCCGTGGGGCACCTGGCTCTCGGGCGAGGAGCACGAGGGCGGCATGATCTGGGAGGCGGACCCCTCCGGCTCGCTGCCTCAGATGCCGCGGCCGGCGCTCGGGAACTTCTCGCACGAGGCCGCCGCTGTCGACCCCGTCGCCGGCCACGTCTACCTGTCCGAGGACCAGTCGGACGGGCTCTTCTACCGCTTCACGCCCGACGCGCCCGGAAACCTCGCGAGCGGCCTGCTCGAGGCGGCGGTCGTCGACGCCGCGGGTGGCGTCACGTGGGTGGAGGTCCCCGATCCGAACCTCGTCACGGAGGGCACCCAGATCCGGAACCAGCTTCCGGAGGCGACGCACTTCGACGGCGGTGAGGGGCTGTGGTACTTCGAGGACGTCGTCTATTACACGACCAAGGGCGACAAGCGGGTGTGGGCCTACAACTGCCGGACGCAGACGCTCGAGCTGGTCTACGACGGCCTGAACACGCCGGGCGCCGCGCTCAACGCCGTCGACAACGTGACGGTCTCGCCGTTCGGCGACGTGTACGTGTGCGAGGACGGCGGCAACATGGAGATCTGCCTGATCTCCCCGGACCGCGTCGTATCGCCCTTCCTTCGGCTCGTCGGCGACGACCATCAGAACTCCGAGATGACCGGCGTCGTGTTCGACCCGTCCGGCACACGGATGTACTTCAGCTCGCAGCGCTCGTATGCCTTCCTGCCCGACGGCGGGCCGTCGGAGGCGGGCATCGCGGCGCGTGGGGCGAGCTACGAGGTGACGGGGCCCTTCCGGCTGCCTGCGGGAGGCGTGCCGGAGAGCTGGGTCTACGGCCCGCCGGCGGGCGAGCGTGCCGGCGCGCCCGGCCTCGGCGATGTGCCAGGCCTTCGGATCGACTCGGCGCGCGGGTTGCTGAAGACGGTCACGGCGACCATCCACTCCGACCGCGCCGCGAAGCTGCATGCGGTCGTGCGCACCTTCGACCTGAAGTCGGCGCCGCGTGGCGATGGGACCCTTGACCGGCCGCTGCCCGTCACGCTCGCGCGCTGGAGCGGGGAAACCGGTGCGGGCAGGAAGCGGCTTTCGCTCGAGCTTTCCCGGGCCGCGCCGACGGCCGTCCTGACCGTGGTCGCCGAGCGGGACGACGGCACGCGCCGCGTGGTCGCCGAGCGGCTCGAGCTCGGCTAGACCCCGACGAGCACCGGCTCGGGCGTCAGCTCGACGCCGAAGCGCTGCCGCACGCCCATCTGGATCTCGCGCGCGAGAGCGATCAGCTCCGCGGTGGTTCCGCCGCCGCGGTTCGTGAGCGCGAGCGAGTGCTTCGTGGAGACCATGATCGGCCCAGGCGCGCCGTGGCCGCGGCCGAAGCCGGCGCGCTCGACGAGCCACGCCGCCGAGGTCTTCACCTGTCCGTCCGGCTCCGGCCAGCTCGGCAGCCGCGTCTCGGCCCCCAGGTCCGCAGCCACGCGTTCCGCGAGCTGCTCGAAGTGCGCGGGGTCGAGGATCGGGTTGGTGAAGAACGAGCCGGCCGAGACGGAGTCCGGGTCGTCCGGGTCGAGGACCATCCCCTTCGACCGCCGCAGCGACAGCACCGCCTCGCGCACGTCGGGCAGCGGCGCGCTCTCGCCGAGCTCGACGCCGAGTGTACGTGCCAGCTCCGCGTACCGGATCGGCCGCGAGTGCGGCTGGGCGTCGAGCCGGCACGTGACCGCGAGGACGACCCACTCGCCGGGCTCGCGCTTGAACGCGCTCGAGCGGTAGCTGAACCCGCATTCGTCGGGAGCGAGCTCGACAACCTCGCCGTTGGCGCGGTTCAGCACCCGGACCGAGGTGATCACCTCCGCGACCTCCTGGCCGTAGGCGCCGACGTTCTGGATCGGCGTTGCGCCGATCGACCCCGGTATCCCCGACAGGCATTCGATCCCGGCCAGGCCCTCCTCGACCCGCGCGGCAACGAATGCATCCCACGGCTCGCCCGCCTGCGCCGTGAACTCGTCGCCGTCCCGCTCGACGCCGCGCGTCAGGACGTGGACGACGGTCCCCGGGAAGCCGTCGTCGGCCACCACCAGGTTGCTGCCGCCCGCGAGTAGGAGCAGGTCCTGGCCCACGTTGTCGGCCTCGCGCACGATCGACACGATCTCGTCCTCGGAGCGCGCCTCGACGAAACGCCCGGCTGGGCCGCCCAGGCGCAGGGTGGTGAGGTCCGCGAGCTGCATCGGCACGGCATCATCGCGCCCGTGACCGACGCCGAGCTTCTCGCCACCGTCGCCGTGCTGGCGGGCGGTGCCTGCCATTCCGCCACGGGCTTCGGGTTCGTGCTGGTGGCCGGGCCGCTCGTGGCGGCGGCCTTCGCGCCCGAGGAGGCGATCACCAGCCTGCTCTGCCTCGGCATGCTCACGAGCTCGCTGACCCTCCTGACGGAGGCGCGCCGGCCCGACCCGCTCTGGCGCGAGAGCGGCGAGATACTCGCCTGGGGCTCCGTCGGCGCCCTCGCCGGCACGTTCCTGCTCGCGGAGCTCGACGCGACCGCGCTCCAGCTGCTCCTAACGGCGACGGTCCTCGCGACGCTCCTCATACGGCGGCGCCTGACCCACCTCGTGGATCCGTTCCGGCGGATCCCGGTCGTCGGCCTCACCGCGGGCGTGCTCACGACGACGACGTCCGCCAACGGGCCGCCGATCCTGCTCTACCTGCTTGGGCGGCGCGTGGAGGCGAGGCGGATGAGAGACACGCTCAGCGTCCTCTTCATCGCGTTCGCGGCGATCGGCCTGGTGGCGCTCGCGGTCGGGGCCGCCGACATCGCGCTGCCCGGGGGCGCCGTGCTCGTTGCCATGCCCGCGGCGGCGGCGGCCGGACACGTCACGGGACGGCCGTTATTCGCACATCTCGCGGAGGGGCGGTACGAGCAGGTCGTGACGGTGCTGCTGCTCGTGTCCGTCGTGACGGGCGCCGCCGTGGCGCTCGTGTGAGCGCGCCGGGTTACGCTGCGCGCGTGCGCCGCCTGGCCCTGCTCGCGCTCACCGCGCTCGCTCTCCTCGCGCCGCCGGCCGCGGCGGCGCCGGACTGCCCGGGGGCGCCGTTCGAAACGCGCACGCTCGCGACCGGGTTGGGCACGCTCGAGTCGGCGATCGTGCACCCGAACGGGAGCCTCTACTTCACGAACGAGAGCAGCCTGATGCGCCTCGACAGCCCGAGCGGGAAGCCCGTCGAACACACGAAGGCCGAGGAGCCCGGCGGCCTCGCAATCGAGCCCGACGGGACGATCGTGATGGGCGTCGGCAACTCGATTACCAACGGGTCGATGGGCGACCAGACAGGACCGTCGAGCCTGATCCGGATCGACCCGGTCACCGGCAAGAGCGAGCCCTACGCGACCGGGCTGTCGATGGGAAACGGCGTCGACCGTGGCCCGGACGGCGCGATCTACGCATCGAACGACTTCGGCTCGAACATCGACCGCATCGTGGACGGCGAGACCGAGCGCGGCTGGGCGAGCGTCCAGTCGGGCAACGGCCTGCAGGTCGACTCGACCGGCAAGTGGCTGTACGTCAACCAGACGTTCCAGCCCGCGGCGATCCAGCGTGTCGAGATCGCGAACCCCGAGAACGTGACCCCGTTCGCGGTGACGCCGCCGGAGGACGCGTCCGCGGGCTTCGACGGGATGGACCGCGATCCCGTCGACAACCTCTACGTAGCCGCGAACGGAGCCGGCTCGATCTGGAAGGTGACGCCCGACGGGGAGATGTGCGTGCTCGTGCGCGGCCTCCCGCCCTTCCCGGACGGCCCCAGCGCGGTGGCGGTCGGGCTGTACGGCACGCCGTTTCCGCCGGAGAACCTCTACGTGGTCGCGTTCAACGGCGATCTCACCGAGATCGCCGGCGTCGCGGAGACCGGCGACGTTCCGAAGCTTCGCCTGTCAGTCCGGCCGCGCCGGACGGCGGCCGGCGAACGGAGGCGCTTCAGGGCGAAGGTCACGGCAGTTGGCGAGCCGGTCCAGGCCGCGACGGTGCGCCTGGCTGGGAGGACGGCGACGACCGACGCGCGCGGCAAGGCGACCCTGCGGCGGAAGTTCAAGCGGGCCGGCAAGCGGCGGGCGGTGGCGTCGAAGGGCGGGTACCGCGGCGCACGGAGAAAAATCCGCGTGCGCGCCGGGTGAACCTGCGCTGCCCGGCGTGCGTCTGACATATATTCGCGCGATGGTTCGACTCGTCGGGACGGCGCTCGCGATCGCCGCGCTTGCCACCACTGCTGCCTCTGCCCACCTCGAGCGCCCGTCGTACTGGCCCGACCCGACCGCTGACACGTCGGTCTCGCCGCCCGCCGGCGGCGCGGTCCCGAAGGCCCGCTCGCTGAAGTCGGCCGTCACCGGCAAGGGCCCGGGCGACGTCCGCGTGGTCTGCAAGAGGACCTCGCTCGACCTCGCGCTCGCCTCGATCAGGCAGGCCCGCCGCCAGGGCTTCCACCTACGGCCGAGCCTGCCGGTCACCGTCTACGGCAAGAAGAAGGCCCGGAAGATGCGCAGGATCAACAAGGCGCTCGCCGAGGACTGCGAGTACCGCTCGATCCAGGCGGCCGTGGACGACTCCGGCAACAACGACCGCATCGTGATCATGCCCGGGCGCTACACCGAGCCGAAGTCACGCAAGGCGCCGCTGAATGACCCGACCTGCAACCCCTCGATGCTGATGCAGACCCAGAGCGGAGCGCAGGCGCCGAGCTACGAGTACCAGGCGACCTGCCAGAACGACCAGAACCTGATCCACGTCACGGGTCGCGCCGTGGCGGGCGATCCGCTTCCCGAGCCACGGCCGGACCGGCACGGCATCCCGGAGCAGGAGCTCGGCGAGTGCATCCGCTGCAACCTGCAGATCGAGGGCTCCGGCCCGAAGCCGGAGGACGTCATCCTCGACGCCGGCAAGGGCTACGAGAACCCGAAGGACCCGACGGCGCGCCCGGGCGGCGACCTGCCTGCCGCGGAATGCCACACGGACGCGGACCAGCCGAGCCCCTGCTGGGCCAAGCACGTCGTGCTGCGCACGGACCGCACCGACGGGTTCGTCGGTCGCAACTTCCTCATGCGCGGAGCGCGTGAGCACGGCTTCTACACCGAGGAGACCGACGGCATCCTGCTCGACCGCGTGAAGTTCTTCTGGAACGCCGACTACGGCCACCTCAGCTTCACCACCGATCACAACGTGGTGCAGAACTGCGACGGGTTCGGCTCAGGCGACGCGGTGGTCTACCCGGGCGCTGCACCGCAGACGGGTGAGTTCCGCGACGAGAGCTTCTACCCCGAGCAGCGCTACAACACGGTCATCCGCCGCTGCGACCTGCACGGATCCGCCATGGGCTACTCCGGCTCGATGGGCAACTCCACGCGCGTGACGCACAACCGGTTCTACGGCAACGCGAACGGGCTCACGACGGACACCCTTTCGGCCGGCGGGCATCCCGGCTTCCCCGCGGACGGGATGAAGATCGACCACAACTGGTTCTACGCGAACAACCTCGACATCTACAGCGAGGACAACCCGTTTGACGCCCTCGTGCCGCAGCCCGTCGGGACCGGGTTCTTCTGGGCGGGCAACAACGACGGCAACTTCTCGAACAACTGGGTCTTCGACAACTGGCGCCAGGGGACGATGCTCGTCGCGGTTCCCGACGCCGTCGCGGGGTCTCCGGAGGGCGAGACAGACCCGCAGACCCAGTGCCCGACCGACTCCAACACCTATTCGACTTCGTGCGGGAACCAGTACTTCGGAAACCACATGGGGCAGGTGCCGCCCGGCTTCGAGCCGTATCCGGAGCTCGAGATGTTCGGCAACCAGACCACTCTCGACGGCAGCTCGGAAACCGCGCCCAACGGCGTGGACTTCTGGTGGGACGAGGCCACAGCCAACACCGGCAACTGCTGGTACGACAACGAGGGGTCAGACGGCACGCGCGACACCGTTACGGCGAGCCCGCCGGTCGGCCCGGCCGAGAACGAGTCGGTCCCCGGGTTCCTGCCGGAGAAGTGCGCGACGAGCATGGGCAGCGCCAGCGGCTACTCGAGCAAGTCACCCGGGCTGCTCGTCTGCTTCGGCCTCTGGGAGACCGACAACGTCGACGCGCCCGCCGGGTGCGACTGGTGGGACACGCCGTCCAAGCCGAACGGCGGCTGAGACCCGCCGCGGCCGCCGCGCTGCTCCTGCTGATCGCCGTCGCCGGCTGCGGGTCCGATGACGGCGGCGCCACGGCCGGGGACGACGGGCGGACGGACAGTGTCGTCGACATCTCGGGGACGGATCCCGTCGGCCCGAAGGTGGCCGGCTCCGTCGCGGCGCTCGTGACGTGCAGTGATTGGAAGGGCGCCGACGAGGACGAGCGCCTGGCGACGATCGGCGACATCCGCAAGCAGCTCGCGCCGCAGGACTCTGGGATCAAGATCCCGGAGCTGACCGACGACGAAGCCGAGGAGGTCTTCGACAACGCCTGCGAGATCGAGTCGTCAGACGGGTTCAGGCTCTACAAGCTGTACGCGCAGGCCGTTGGGTTCGTGACCCTGAAGCGCGAGATCGAAGCCGACGAGGGCGACAAGTAGCCCGCGGGTTTCAGGTTTACCGCGATTAGGGAATAGCCGACGGGTGAGCCGCGTCACGACGCCCGGGGAGGGGGTGCGGGCCGAGCGTGCCCTCGAGGAGGGCCGCGGGGCCGCCGTCTGCATCACGAAGTTCACCGATCCGGGCTGCCCGTGGGCCTGGTCGGCCGAGCCCTTCCGCTGGCGGCTCGCCTGGCTCTACGGCAACGCGCTCGACTGGCGGCTGCGGATGGTCGTCCTGTCGGAGCGGGCCCAGGACAACGTCGATCGCGGCCTCACGCCGGACATGGTCGCCGAGACGTCCGGGCAGATCGCGCGCGACCACCGGATGCCGATCGACACCCGGGTCAGGCCGCGCGTGCCCGCGACCCTGCCGGCCTGCCGCGCGGTCGTCGCGACCCGGGTGCACGCGCCGGAGCGCGCGCAGCGGCTGTTCCGGGCGCTCCAGATCAGGAACTTCGCGGGCGAGCTGTTCGACGAGCAGGAGACGATCGACGGGGCGGCACGGGCCGCAGGAATCGAGCCGGCTGAGCTCTTCGAGTGGGAACGCGACCCGGCCGTGCTCGAGGAGCTCGAGGAGGACATGCGCCTGGCGCGGCAGCCGCTCGCCGCCGCGCGCGTGCTCGACCACAAGCTCGCCAACTGGTCCGGCGGCCGCCGCTACACCTGCCCCTCGTACGAGCTCTGCCGCCGCTCGGACGAGGTCAAGATCGCGGTGCCAGGCTTCCAGCCCTTCGCTGCCTATGACGTCGTGACCGCGAACCTCGTCCCGGGCGAGAACCGCCGTCCCGCGCCGAGCTCGGTCGAGGAGGTCCTGCGATGGGCCGACGAGCCGCTCGCGACGCAGGAGGTCGCGGTCGTCTGCGAGATCTCCTTCGAGGAGGCTCGGGCCGAGCTGGGCCGCGTGGCCGTCGAGCGCCACATCGGCGCGGATGGGCTGTGGTCATTGCCCGCCGCTGATTCGTAGCCTCCCTCAGAGGCACATGCCGAACATCAGGCTGCTCAACGTCGTCTTCTTCACCGCGGTCGCGTCGTCGCTCGTCCACTACACGGACAACTACCTCGCGTTCGACCGCTTCCCGAACGACGGTGTGGGGCCCTCGATCACGGCGGACTCCGTCTGGATCGCGTGGATCATCTTCACGGCGTTCGGAGTGGCCGGGTATGTGCTCTACCGCCGCGGCCAGATCCGGCAGGGCTCGGCGCTGCTAGCCGTCTACTCGATCAGCGGCCTGATCGGCATCGGCCACTACACAGCGTCGGGCATGAGCGAGCTCGCTTGGTGGCGCCACGTCCACATCGCAGCGGACTTCCTCTGCGGTGTCGCGGTGCTCACCTTCGCGATCTGGTCGGTGCGCCAGACGCGTGCCGTGCCCGCTTCGGCGGCCTAAACGACTGACACCCGCGCGCGGGCGGGTGTCAGAAGCAGATTGGTTCGGACGGCGCTACCCGCAGCCGGTGTTGTTGCCGCACGACGAGCACGTGTAGCAACTGCCCGTCCGCTGCATCATCCCGCCGCACTGGCCGCAGGCCGGGCCGAGGTCCATGCCCTGCAGCTTCGCCGGGATCACCGGGGGCTCGTCGGTCAGCGCCGACGCCGCGGGCTTCGCCGCACCGCCATTGCCACCGCCGTTCCCGCCGTTCGTGCCGCCGTTCGAAGGCTCGGCCACCGGCCCGGCGGTGTCGCCGCGCATCAGGGCCTCCATCTCGGCCTTCCGTGCCCGCACCTCGGGGGTGAGGATGCCGAGCTCCTCGCAGACGTCGACGTCGAGGAAGCGCGACGCGAGCCAGCGCATGATGTAGTCGGGCATCGACTTCGCGAACGGGATCTCCGGGTTGCCGGTGGCCCCCTCCGGGTCGAAGCGCATGTAGCTGAACTTGCGCACGAGCGTCTCGAGCGGCACGCCGTACTGGAGCGCGATCGAGATCGACGTCGCGAACGCGTTCATCATGCCGCGGAGCGTCGAGCCCTCCTTGCCGATGTCCGTGAGGAAGATCTCGCCGACGGTGCCATCCGGGTACATGCCGGCGGTGATGTAGCCCTCGTGGCCGCCGATCGAGAACTTGTGCGTGATCGACTGGCGCTCCTTCGGCATCCGGCGCCGCATCGGCTTGCGCTCGGCCTCGGTCTCCGCCTCGACCGTGTCCTTCTGCTTGTCCTTCGCGTCGGTGCGGAGCGCCTGCGCGGTCTTCGAGCCGTCGCGGTAGATCGCGAGCGCCTTGATGCCGAGCTTCCACGCCTGCAGGTAGGCGTCGGCGATGTCCTCGACGGTCGTGGTCTCGGGCATGTTCACCGTCTTCGAGATCGCGCCCGAGATGAACGGCTGGACCGCGCCCATCATCTTGATGTGGCCCATGTGCGAGATCGCGCGCTCGCCGACCGCCACGTCGAACACGGGCAGGTGCTCGTCCTTCAGCGCCGGGGCGCCGATGATCTTGCCGTGCTCGTTGATGTAGGCCTCGATCTGGTCGATCTCCGCCTTCGAGTAGCCGAGCTCCTGGAGCGCCAGCGGCACGGTGCCGTTGACGATCGTCATCTGGCCTCCGCCGACGAGCTCCTTGAACTTGACGAGCGAGAAGTCCGGCTCGACGCCCGTCGTGTCGCAGTCCATCAGGAACGAGATCGTCCCCGTGGGCGCGAGCACGGTCGCCTGCGCGTTGCGGTAGCCATGCGCCTCGCCGAGCTCGACGGCCTCGTTCCACGCGCGATGCGCGGCTCCCAGGAGGGCGCCGTCGGTGATCAGGTCCTCCGGGATCTCGTATGACGCGTCCCGGTGCTTGCGCATGACGTGGTTGTGCGGGTCGCGGTTCTCCTCGTAGCGGTCGTACGGCCCCGTCGCGTCACGCGCGATCTCCGCCGACATCCGGTACGCGCGGCCCGTCATCAGCGCCGTGATCGCCGCAGCCAGCGCGCGGCCGCCGTCCGAGTCGTACGGCAGGCCGTTCGCCATGAGCAGCGCGCCCAGGTTGGCGTAGCCGAGCCCGATCTGGCGGAACGCGCGCGCGTTCTTGCCGATGCCCTCGGTCGGGTACGAGGACGGCCCGACGACGATCTCCTGCGCGAGGAAGACGACGTCCACCGCGTGCTCGAAGGACTCGACGTCGAAGGTCCCGTCGGGGCGGCGGAACTTCATGAGGTTGAGCGACGCGAGGTTGCAGGCCGAGTCGTCCACGTGCATGTACTCCGAGCACGGGTTCGACGCGTTGATCCGGCCGGACACCGGGCAGGTGTGCCAGTCGTTGATCGTCGTGTCGTACTGGACACCCGGATCGGCGCAGCGCCAGGCGGCGTCGGCGATCTGGTTCAGCAGGTCACGCGCGTCGACGCGGTCGACGACCTGGCCGCCGTTGCGAGCCGTGAGCTCCCACTCCTCGCCGCGCTCGGCGCGCTCCATGAACTCGTCCGAGACTCGGACCGAGTTGTTGGCGTTCTGGTACTGGATCGAGGTGAAGCCCTCGCCGTCGATCGACATGTCGAAGCCGGCATCGCGGAGTGCGCCCGCCTTCTCCTCCTCCTTGGCCTTGCACCAGATGAAGTCGTGGATGTCGGGGTGGTCGACGTCGAGCACGACCATCTTGGCCGCGCGCCGTGTCTTGCCGCCCGACTTGATCGTGCCCGCCCACGCGTCGGCGCCGCGCATGAAGGAGACCGGCCCGGAGGCGAGGCCGCCCTTCGACAGCTGCTCCTTCGAGCCGCGGATGTTCGACAGGTTGATGCCGGAGCCCGAGCCGCCGCGGAAGATCATCCCCTCCTTGGTGTTCCAGGAGAGGATCGACTCCATCGTGTCGTCGACCGACAGGATGAAGCAGGCCGAGCACTGCGGGTTCTCCTCGAAGCCGACGTTGAACCAGACCGGCGAGTTGAACGCCGCCATCTGGTGGAGCAGGATGTAGGTGAGCTCGTGCTCGAAGGTGTCGGCGTCGGCCGGCGAGGCGAAGTAGCCACCATCACGGCCCCACGCCGCGATCGTGCCCGCCACGCGGCCGATCATCTGCTTGACCGAGCTCTCGCGCTCCTCGGATCCCATCTGTCCGCGGAAGTACTTCTGGGAGACGATGTTGGTGGCGTTCTGCGACCAGGTCAGCGGGAACTCGACGCCGCGCTGCTCGAACGCGGGGTTTGCCGGGTCGCCGATCACGGCATCGCGGATCTCCCACTCGATCGCGTCGAACGGATGCACGCCCGCCTCGGTGAACTTGCGCTGAAGCCCCACGCCACCATGTGTCTGGCTCTGGTCGGGAGTGGTGGTGGCGATGTCAGGCATGGGCTCTCTCCTAGCGTCTTGCGGGCGTAAAAACCCCCACTTTTAGGGGGGAGGTAACGCTACGACGGGTCCCGGACGTCACCGAGGAAACCGCTGCAAAACGCGGATATCGGAGAACGGCGGCGGTAGGAGTAATTGTAGAGCTAGCGGCCCGGCTGAACGCGGTCCCACATGGACTGAAACGCCGCAGATAGCGGCTTCGTGAGGCGCTCCGGGCTCCAGCCCATGAACCACGCGAGCGTCCAGGCGAGCGCGAGGACGAGAGCGATGCCGGCGGCGACCAGAAGGGCGATCAGAGCACCCGGCGTGTCGCTCGCCACGGCGGCCCCGGCGGGTGCGAGCTGCGGTGCCGCGAGCTCGGTCGGGACGGTCGGTGCCGGGACCTTCGGCGCCGGCGGCTCCCGCACGGACTTCTTCTTCTCGATGTCCGGAGCGCCCGGTCCGGGCGTGCCGGCCGACACGAGCGCGGGCTCCTGTTCCTCCGGCTCGCTAGTCGGGGCCTGGTCGGACCCGCAGCGGGTCTGGGCCGACGAGAGCGCGTCCCCGAATCCTGGCGCGTACTGCTCGATGTCGGGCGGGATGTCGCTGCCGGCGTTGTGGATCTGATCCGGGCGGTAGCAGCCGTTGATCTGCCCGTTGTCCTTGTAGTCCCCGAAGATCTCCTGGAAGTCGTCCGCCATCGCGGCCGCCGGGAAGGCGAACGACGCGAGCGCGACCAGTATCGGAAGAACGTGCCCCGGCCTCACGGTCCCGAGGGTAGCGGTCTCCGCGCCCGCACAACTAGGCACAATGCCCGCGTGTCTGACGCTTCCCAGCCGGCGGCGCCGGAGCGCCCGGGCGGCGCCGCCATGCTCGGCGTCGCGCTCGCGGGGATAGTCGCGTGGGCGCTGTTCTCCGAGGGAGCGACCGCGCTGGAGGACGAAGCCGGGCTCCAGATCGCGATCTGCACAGCGGCGCTGGTCACGCTCGCGGGGCTGCTCTTCTCGCCCCGCGTGCGCCTGCGCGCGCCCGCGATCGCGCTGGTCGGGCTCGGGATGCTCGTGCTGTTCGCAGCCTGGTCCGGCTGGAGCATCGCGTGGTCGATCGCTCCGGACCTGAGCTGGGTGCAGCTGAACCGGTGGGCCGCGTATGCGCTGGTGGCCGCGCTCGCGCTCGTGCTCGGGTCGAGCCTCCGCCGGGCGCCGCAGCACACGGCGCTCGCGTTCCTGGTGGTGGCGACGGTGGTGGCCGCATATGCCCTCGGCGGCAAGGTGATCCCGTGGTTCTCGATCCCGGGCCTGATCGACCTCGACCAGACGGGCGACTTCTCCCGCCTGCGTGCGCCGCTCGGGTATTGGAACGCGCTCGGGCTCGTATGCGTGCTCGCCGGGCCGATCGCGGTGCGGGCGGCGGCCGACTCGGACGCCTCGCCGCGCTGGCGCACGTTCTCGCTCGTGGCGCTCGTCGTCTTGCTCGTGACGCTGGGGCTGACGTATTCGCGCGGCGGCGTCCTCTCGCTCCTCGTCGCCCTCGCCGTGCTGGTCGCGATCGGGCCCGACCGGCTGCGGCTCACCGCTTATGCGGTCCTGGGCATGGCGGCGGCGGTACCCGCCTACCTCGTCGCAGTCGTGCGCGACGACCTCACGACCGACGGCGTCGTACAGGCCGAGCGCGCCGACGACGGCCTGATCCTGCTCGTGGCGCTGCTCGCGGGCATCGCCCTGGCCGTCTACGTCGGGCGGCGGCTCAGGCAGCACGACGGCGAGCTCGAGCACGCGAAGGTCGTGCTGCCTTCGGTTCGCCCCCGCAACGCCCTCATCGGCGTCGGTGCCGCGCTGCTCATCCTGATCGGCGCGCTGGCCGTGTCGGAGCAAGGCGTGACCGGGACGATCGAGAACCAGTGGGACGACTTCACGAGCGTCAAGTCCGACGACCAGTCCGACCCCTCACGGGTGCTGCGCTCGAACTCGGGCAACCGCTGGGTGTGGTGGAAGGAGGCCGCGGGCGCGTTCTCGGACGAGCCCGTCAAGGGCTGGGGCGCGGGCTCCTTCCCGCTGGTCCACCGCCGCTACCGCGAGAACGACCTGCCGGTGCGCCAGGCGCACAGCGTGCCGCTCCAGTTCCTCGCGGAGACCGGCCTCGTGGGGGCGCTGCTGGCGCTCGGCGGCCTCGGCCTGCTCGGCTGGGCCGCGGCGACGCGGCTGCGCCACTCGGAGGGGCGCGAACGCCGCTACGTGGCGGCGCTGGCGTGCGCATCACTGGCCTGGGGCGTCCACATGTGGTTCGACTGGGACGCGGACATCCCGGGCGTGACGGTGCCGATGCTGATCTTCCTCGGGGTGCTCGCGGCGAGACCGCCCGGCGCAGCGGATGCGGTCGAAGCGGTCCGACCCCCCGACGACGTCCGCGCTCCCCTCGGCCCACGCGGAGCGGGCCTGCTCGCCGGTGCCCTCATACTCGCCGCGCTCGCGACCTCCGCGTACCTGCCGTGGCTGGCGGACGACAAGGCCGCCGAGGCGACCCTGCTCAGCGCCGTGAACGACGAGAGCACGCTCGCCGAAGGGGCCAAGCGCGCCGACGAGGCGATGCAGCTCAACCCCCTCTCGATCGATCCGGTCGCGGCTGCGATCGCGATCGCGCAGAAGCGCGGGCGCTTCGAGGAGGTCGGCGACCTGATCGAGGAGGCGGTGGACCGCCAGCCGGAGAACCCGGACGTCTGGCTACGGGCGTATGTCGTGCAGCACTTCGTCGACGACGCCCCGGCTCGGATCGCGAGCGTGCGGCGGCTGCTCGAGCTCGACCCGCACGAGGACCGGATCCCGTTCGACGCCGTGGCGGGCGACGTCGCGGCCGAGTCGGCCAGCGCCACCGGGACGCCGCTCGTCGCCTTCGTGCTGCCGGCGACGGCACCCCCGGTCGGCCCGCCTGCGCCGGACGCGCGCCCGCTGATCGGGCCGCCGCGGTCGGCCTCGGCGGGCGGCGACAGCGTCGAGGCGCCTGAGCCCTAGCGCAGAGAAACCAGAGTCCGCTCCAGCCCGTCCCGGAGCGTGATCTGGGGCTCCCAGCCGAGTTCCCCGCACGCGCGCGCGGGGTCGATCGCGATGTGCTGGACCTCGCCGAGCCGCGGCGGTGCGAACTCGGGCTCGAAACCGTCGTTGTCCGAGATCTCGCGGAGCGCCTCCACAAGCTGCAGGACCGACGTCTGGACGCCGAGCCCGATGTTGAACGCGCCGTTCGCGCGCGAGTCCGCGGCCGCCAGGTTCGCCCGCACGACGTCGCCCACGTACACGTAGTCGCGCGTCTGCTCACCGTTGCCGAAGATCGTCGGCGCCTCGTCCGCGAGCACCTTGCCGCAGAAGATCGCGATCACGCCGGCCTCGCCGAGCGGGTCTTGACGGGGCCCGTAGACGTTGCCGTAGCGCAGCGAGACGGTCGACAGGCCGTGGAGCCGCGAGTAGAGGTCGCAGTAACCCTCCGCGCAGAACTTCGACTGGCCATACGGCGCCTCCGGCGCCTGCGGGTGGTCCTCGGGCGCGGGCAGGATGCGGCCCTCGCCGTAGATCGCGCCGCCCGTCGACGTGTTCACGAACCGGTCGACCCCCGCCTCGAGCGAGGCCTGCAGCAGGTTGATCGTGCCGAGCACGTTGATGCCGGCGTCCCAAGCCGGGTCGGCGGTGGACTTGCGCACGTCGATCTGGGCGGCCAGGTGAAAGACCACGTGCGGCCGCACGCGGTCGATCAGGTCCCGCATCTCGCGGCTGTCGCGGATGTCGGCCTCGACGAGGTTGGCCGCCGCTCCGGGGCCGGTCAGGTTCTCGCGCTTCCCGGTCGAGAGGTCGTCGACGATCGTCACCTCGTCGCCGCGCTCGGCCAGCGCATCGACGACGTGCGAGCCGATGAACCCGGCGCCTCCGGTGACCAGAGCCTTCACCGGCGGGAGCCTACGCTACGTTCGGACAATGCCCGGACTCTTTGTGACCCTCGAGGGCATCGACCGCTCGGGCAAGACCACCCAGGCGCGCCTCCTCTGCGAGGCGCTGGGCGAGCGCGCCGTCGCGGTGCGCGAGCCGGGCGGCACCGCGGTCGGCGAGCGCGTACGCGAGCTGCTGAAGGACCCCTCCATCGTCGTCGAGGGCCGCACGGAGGCGCTGCTGTTCGCGGCGGCACGGGCGCAGCTCGTGTCCGACGTGATCAAGCCCGCGCTCGACGACGGAAAGATCGTGATCTCGGACCGTTTTCTCGACTCCTCACTTGCCTACCAGGGCGGAGCGCGCGGGCTCGGGGTCGAAGAGGTCGCGCACGTGAACGCGTTTGCCACGGGCGGCCTGCAGCCCAACGTCACGATCCTGCTGGACCTGCCGCTCGCCGCGGCCGCCGCTCGGGCGGGAGTCGAGGTCGATCGGTTCGAACAGGAAGGAGCCGCGCTTCAGGAGAGCGTCAGTGCGGCGTACGCAGCCCTCGCCGCCGACGACCCGCGGTGGGTCGTTGTCGACGCCGACCGCGAGCCCGACGCCGTCCACCGGGACGTGCTCGCGGTCGTCGAGGGAGTGCTCGCGTGAGCGCGCCCGCGGCCCTGCCGGGGACCGAGGATCACCCGCACGCGCGCATGGTGCTCGGGTCGGCGCTCCGGTCCGGCTCGCCCTCGCACGCGTACCTCTTTCACGGCCCGCCCGGCACCGGCAAGCGCGCGGCGGCGCGGGCGCTCGCGGCCGAGCTGCTCGCCGAGGGGGCGCCCGATCCCGACAACGTGCGCCTGCGCGTCGCGCACGGCTCGCACCCCGACCTCACCTGGGTCGTGCCGAGCGGCGCGCATGTGATGCGGGTCGACGACGTGGAGGAGCCGGTCGTCTCCGCCGCCACGCGGACGCCGTTCGAGTCCCGCAAGCGTGTGTTCGTGCTCGAGCGCGTCGACCTGATGAACGACGAGGTGGCGAACCGGATGCTGAAGACGCTCGAGGAACCGCCGCCGTTCGTGCACCTGATCCTCCTGACGAGCGCGCTCGGGCGCGTGCTCGA
>Ga0114129_10002290_pt1 | contig 26511 bp, 25 predicted proteins | sample RhiMetdeltSRZDD1_FD_80071 | JGI IMG/M metagenome (GOLD analysis project Ga0114129, IMG submission 80071) | Populus rhizosphere microbial communities from Tennessee, USA - Rhizosphere MetaG P. deltoides SRZDD1 (version 2) (version 2) | ecosystem: Host-associated > Plants > Roots > Rhizosphere >...
CAGCCGCTGCTGGTGCGACTCCTCGGTGCTGGTGGCGGTCATCTGCGACACCGTCATCTGCGACAGGTCGACGAGGGCCTCCAGCTTCTCGTACTCCTTCGCAACGGAGGCCACCACGGTCCCCGCCAGCAGGTGGTCCGGCGAGACGGCCATCGCGAAGAACATCCGCGCCACGCCCCGCAGCGCGGCCGCTACAGTCTCGGGCCGGGTCAGGTCCCCGATGACGACCTCGGCGCCGAGCCGATTCAGCTCAGCCGCGCGCTCGTCCTCGCGACGGACCATGAAACGCACCGGCACATCCTCAGCACGCAATTGCTCGAAGACCGCACGGCCGACGCCGCCGGCACCGGGGATAAGCACAAGGTTGCTGGCAGCCATCAGTCAATCTCCTTCGTGCCTTCATGGAGCGCCTATCGACCTGGCGCTGAGCCGCGGGCGGCGAAGCCAGCCGGCGGCGCGATGAACCTGGGGATAAGAAGGGCTGCAACGGCTCCACCAACAAGTGCGACTGCCGACGCCGCGGTTCCACTCAGCGCCATATACCAGCCGGCGGCGGCCGTCACGTAGCCGGTCGTTATGAAGCCAACTATGGACCACATTGCTTCAAAGTCAGCTTCTGACGCTCTGCGAATTTCCATGGCTTCCGCCGTCGGAGAAGAGATGTGTGGTGAAGCTTCGGCGTCGCTATTTCGACGCCAGCACGATCGGCCCGGTCGGCGCTGGCATGCCGCCTTCGGGCTCGAGCGACACCGCGAAGGCTTTGACGCCGCGCTCGGCGGCGACGCGGTGCACGCCGCGTCCCTGCGGATCGATGCCGAACAGTCCGGCGGGCTTCGGCGCGGCGTCGGCGATGGTCCACAGCTCGTATGTCTTGCCCGCCGGTGCCGGCGCGAGCCCGGTCACGAATAAATGGCCACCGGCTGCGTCGTTCCAGATCATTCGCGCGGCCGCCGACGACGCGGCACCTTGCCCGCGCAGGTCGACCACGCGTGTCGCGGGATCGCGGAGCAGGTCGACGATGCCACGGTAGAACGCGACCTGCTCTTGCAGCGCCGCTTCGTCACGCGCGAGGCGTTCCCTGACCGCCGCGGTCTCACGCGCCATCTGGCCCAGACGCGCCTCGTAGCGCACCGCGACCCAGGTGCCCGCGAACATCGCTGCCGCCGCAGCGGCGACGGCCGTTGCCGCGGCCCAGCGCAGCCACCCGCGCGGACGCCGCTCGCGAGGCTCCGCCACGCGGCGGACGAGCGCCGCGCGCGCGGCAGCGGGCGGCGCCTGCGGCGGCATCGACAGCGTCGCGCGCGCCAGCGTCTCCTGCGCGTCGCGCACGCTGGCCTGGCACGCCGGGCACGTCGGCAGGTGCGCCTCGAACACGGCGAGGTCGTCACCGTCCAGGGCATCGACGGCGTAGACCGCGGCGAGCGTCTCGAACGGCTCGTGGCTGCTCACGCGGGTGTCACCTCCCGCAGCCGGGCCAGCGCCATGCGGATGCGCGTCTTCACGGTGCCCAGCGGCTGCTCGAGGCGCTCGGCGATTTCCGTCTGGGTGAGACCCGCAAAGTACGCGAGCTCGATGACCTCGCGCTGCGACTGCGGCAAGAGCGCCAGCGCCGTGGCGACGAGCTGGCGATCTTCGGCGCTCGCGGCCGCATCGCCGCGGAAGCTTCCGGGAACGCTGGCCCTCGATTCGTCGACTGGGGCGACGAACGTCTCCTCGCGCCGGCGCATGGCGCGTACGCGGTCGATCGCGCGCGCCCGCGCGCGCATGACGATCCACGCCTCCGGCGTACCGCGCGCGGGATCGTAGGCGGCGGCGCCGCGCCACGCCTCCCAGAACGTATCTTGCAGCACGTCGGCGGCGTCGGCCCGGTCGCGCACGATGCGCAGCACGAGCGGAAACACGAGCGGTGCGTACCGATCGTAGAAGCGCGCGAATGCGTCGCGATCACCCGCGGCCATGGCCCGAATCAGGTCCATCCCCGGCGTCGGCATGCCCGTCCCACAGTATAAGAAGCTCCTCTTCATCTCTACGAGTGGGGCGCCGCCGGCGGTTTTACCCGGGAGTGCTATTCTCTCGGCCGTGAAATGGGCGTACGACGGCAGCGCCGCGTTCGACGAGGCCTTCGATCACGACGGCGTGGCGCGTGCCCACTATCGAGGCATCGTCGGCGTGCTGGAGTCCTTCACCCAGGGCGAGGTCAGCCGCCGCGAGCGGTTGCAGAAGCTCGCGCTCGTCGATCAGGGCATCACGTTCACGGTCTACGGCGAAAAAGAAGGGCTCGAGCGCATCTTCCCGTTCGACTTCGTGCCGCGCATCGTGACGGCGCGCGAGTGGGAGCGGCTCGAGGCCGGCCTCGTGCAGCGGGTCACCGCGCTCAACCTCTTCATCGGCGACGTGTACGGGGAGCAGAAGTGTCTTCGAGACAAGGTACTGCCGCCGGCGCTGCTGCTCTCGCGCAAGGAATACAAGCGCGAGCTCATCGGCGTTCGGCCGCCGCGCGGGATCTACACGCACGTCGTCGGTACCGACATCATCCGCGACGGCCAGGGTGAGTTTCTGGTGCTCGAGGACAACTGTCGCTGTCCCAGCGGCGTGTCGTACGTGCTCGAAAACCGCAATCTCATGACGCGCGTGTTCCCCGAGCTGTTCGGCGCCTACCCGGTGCGGCCGCTCAAGGACTACCCCAACTTGTTGCTCGATGCGCTGCTGCACTCGGCGGCTCGCGGGGCCGAGGACCCCATCGCCGTGGTGTTGTCGCCCGGCATCTACAACTCCGCGTTCTTCGAGCACTCGTTCCTGGCGCGCGAGATGGGCACCACGCTCGTCGAGGGGCACGACCTGGTCGTCGAGGACAACTCCGTGTTCATGCGCACGACACGCGGACGACAGCGCGTGGACGTGGTCTACCGTCGGATCGACGAAGACTTCCTCGATCCGCTGGTGTTCCGTCGCGACAGCCTGCTTGGCGTTCCGGGCCTGCTGAACGCGTATCGGCAGGGCAACGTGGCGATCGCGAACGCGCCGGGTGCGGGCGTCGCCGACGACAAGTCGATCTACGCGTTCATGCCGCAGCTCATCAAGTACTACCTCGGCGAAGAGCCTCGGCTCGGGCAGGTGCCGACCTATCTCGGCTTCCGCCCCGACGACTTCGCGTTCATGTGCGAGCACGCGGCCGAGCTGGTCATCAAGACCACGGGCGACTCGGGCGGCTACAACATGCTCATGGGCCCGTTCGCGACGCGCGCCGAGGTCGACGCGTACGTCGTCAAGATGCGACAGGAGCCGGGCAATTACATCGCCCAACCGCTCATCGAGCTGTCCACGCACCCGACGTACGTCGACGGACGCTTCGAGCCGCGTCGCATCGACCTGCGTCCGTTCATCCTCTATGGCGACCGTGTTCGCGTGCTGCCCGGCGGGCTGACGCGCGTGGCGTTGCGCAAAGGCTCCTACGTCGTGAACTCCTCGCAGGGCGGCGGCAGCAAGGACACCTGGGTGCTCGCCCCGCGCCGGGGCGGAAGCTGATGCTTTCGCGCGTGGCGGACGCGGTGTACTGGATGGGGCGCTATCTCGAGCGCGCCGAGAACATCACTCGCCTCCTGCTGGTGACCGACGACTTCGCGACGGAGACGCACGGCTTCGCCGAGGATCTCTCCCAGGCGGCGTGGAAGGACTTGCTCGCGATCCTGCCCGCCGCTGAGCTCACGAGCACTGTCTCTGCGTTCGCTCCACTGTCGCTGCCGTATCTCACCGCGTTCTTCGTGGACGGCAAGAATCCCTACTCGGTCCACTATTCGCTGCGCAAGGCGCGCGAGAACGCCCGGGCAGTGCGCGAGGCGCTCACCGTCGAGGCCTTCATGTCCATCAACGAGACGTTTCATGCCGTGGAGGCCTATGGCGAGCGGCGTCCCGACGTCACGGGGCTGCGCGACGCGCTCGCCTCCACCCACAAGGGCCTGTTCGGCATCGTCGGCGCGATCGACAGCACCTTCGCACGCGACGAGGCGTGGCACTTCCTCAAGCTCGGCGAGGCGCTGGAGCGGATCTACCGCACGGCGCTGATCCTTCGCGCGAAGCTTCCCGCGTTGACCGCGGCCCGTCCCGACCAACCGCTGTACTACACGCAGTGGCGGACGCTGCTACGCAGTGTCTCGTCGCTGGAGAACTATCGCCGCGCGCGCGGAGCGGCGATGGAAGGCGACCTCGTCGTCGCGTTCCTGCTCTCCGACGCGCACTCGCCGCGCTCGTTGCGCGCCTCGAGCGCCGCCGTGAAGGAATGCCTCGAGCGCATCACCGCAGGCGGCGAGCTCTCGACGGCGGCGCGGCTGGCCGGCAAGCTGCACGCGGACCTGTCATACGACGACGCGCGCTCGGCGCGCCGCGCGTCGTCGGCGTTTCTCGACCGTGTGGTGGACGCGGTGACGCAGACCCACGACGCCCTCAGCGCGCAGTACTTCGTGTCCTGACGATGCGGCTGGAGATCGAGCACGCCTTCGCGTTCGCCTACGACGGGTACATCAGCGAGTCGTTCCTCGAGCTCCGCGTGCAGCCCAAGACCACCCCCGCGCAGACCGTGCTGGCGTTCGGCCTCGCGGTCGGGCCACGCACGCGCGTCTACCGCTACGTCGACTGGAACGACAACACAACACACCATTTCACCATCACGAAGTTCCACGACCGCATCGAGGTGAAAGCCAGCTCGCTGGTCGAGACGCGGCCGGCGGCGCAGACGTTCAGCGATCTCGGTCCGCCCGCCGCGACGGATGGCCTGCCGTACCCGCTGCTCGATTTTCTGGCGTTCGACGGCCCGGTGCGACCGACGGCAGCGCTTCGGGCGTCCCACGACGCGCTCGCGCTGAAGCGCGGTGCGCCGCTCGGCGAGCAGGTGCTCACCATGGGACGCGCCCTGCGCGAGCGCTTCGAATACCAGAAGGACGTCACGCGGTACGACTCGACGACCGAGGACTTCCTGAAGCTCGGCAAGGGCGTATGCCAGGACTTCGCGCACCTCATGCTCGGGTGGCTGCGGCTGAGCGAGATTCCCTGCCGCTACGTCAGCGGCTACCTGCACGTCGATCGAAAGAAGCGCGAGCCCTCGCAGAGCCATGCGTGGATCGAGTTCCATGCCCCCTCGGTGGGCTGGGTCGCGTTCGATCCGACGCACGGCCGCCCCGTCGACGAGCGCTACGTCGTGGTCGGTCACGGGCGGCATTACGACGACGTGCCGCCGAACAAGGGCATCTATCGCGGCACGGCACGCGAGACGCTGACGGCCGAGATCTATACGCGGCTGGTCGCAGACACGACGATGCCGCGCGCGCGTGATGACCTGCGCACGATCGATCTAAAGACATTCGCGACGGCGCCGACGCGCAATCCGACGGCGGCGGTGCCCTCGGCAGCGGAGGAGCAGGCGCAGCAGCAACAGCAGCAGTGACGGCGCCCGCGACGGCGCGCGACTGGATCGACCGGCTGGCGCTGACCCGTCATCCCGAAGGCGGGTGGTATCGCGAGACGTACCGCTCGAGCGAGCGCGTCGAGGCCGCGGCGCTGCCGCCGCGGTTCGGCGGCGCGCGCGTGTTGAGCACCGCGATCTACTATCTTCTGCGTGCCGGCGAGCGCTCCGCTCTGCATCGGATCAAATCGGATGAAGTCTGGCACCACTACGCCGGCGATGCGGTGAGGCTGTGGGTGCTGACCACCCCGGGCGTCGCGCGCGAGCTCCGACTGGGCGGCGACGGGGAGCCGCAGATGACGATTCCCGCCGGCGCCTGGTATGGCGGACGCGTCGTGGACGGCGGCGCTTACGCGCTGATGGGAGGCACCGTGGCACCGGGCTTCGAGTTCGCCGACTTCGAGCTGGCCGATCGGGCGGCGCTGTTCGCCGGCTGGCCGGCGCAGCGCGCGATCATCGAGGATTTGACGTGAAGGCGTCATCGGCACGCCCCCTGCACTCTGCCCGGGCTAAATGCGGCGGCCTTCTCTCTGGCGGCTCGGCGGTCTGAGCGTGCGGGAGCTTGCGGTTCGCGTCTGGCAGGCCGCCGACGCCGACGAGATCATCCCGCGGGCGGCCGCACTGTCCTACGCCTTCCTCTTCTCGATCTTCCCGCTTCTGCTCTTCGTCGCGGCGCTTGTCAGCCTCGTGCCGGTCCACCACGTGATTCGCCAGCTCATGGACAGCGCAGCACAGGTCCTGCCGGGAGAGGCGGCCACGGCCGTGCGCACCACGCTGCGCCAGATCATCGCCGGCAATGGGTACCGCGGACTGATCTCGCTCGGCGCGGTGACCGCGCTGTGGGCGGGCTCGACCGGGATCGCGACGCTGATGTCGATGCTGAATGTCGTCTCCCGGACCCCCGACCAGCGGCCATGGTGGAAGCGCAAGCTCATCGCGGTGCTTCTGACGACGATCCTGGCCGTGTTCGTCATCGTCGCGACGCTGTTGATCATGCTCAGCGCGCGGATCGGCTCGGCGATTGGAACGACCGGCAATGTGCTCGCCGCGCTCGCGCCCGTCGTGCTCGTGCTCCTCACGGTCGACCTCCTCTATTGTGTTGCCCCTGCCTGCAGGGAGCCGTGGCGCTTCGCGACTCCGGGCGCGGTCACCTTCACGGTGCTGTGGCTCGCGATGTCGTTCGGGCTGCGGCTTTACGTCGGTCATTTCTCGAACTATGACGTCATGTACGGCTCGATCGGCGGCTTGATTCTGTTCATGCTCTGGCTGTTCCTCAGCAGCGTCGTCCTGCTGCTCGGCGCCGAAGTGAACCGGGTCATCGTCGAGGCCAGTCGGGCGCTGTCGGTCGCGCAATCGCCGCATCCCATACGTTCGGCGCGCGCCGGTGCCGGCCGATGACCAGCTTGCGCAATCTCTTCGACGATATTCCGCGCGTGTTGGCGGCCGAGCGCATCGACGTCCTCCTCGATACGGCGGCGGTTCGGCTGGAGCGCATCGTCTCGGTGGGCCATGCGACCCCGGCTGGCGAGTGGTACGACCAGGCGCGCGACGAATGGGTGGTGGTCCTGCGCGGCCGCGCGCGTGTGCGCATCGAGGGCGAGGCGGAGGACCGCGCCCTCGGTGTCGGTGATCATCTGCTGCTACGCGCCCACGTTCGCCACCGCGTCGAGTGGACGGATCCTACCGAGCCGACGGTGTGGCTCGCGCTGGTCTTCGACAGCGTCTAGGAGTTCCCGAGGACCTTCCCGCGGGAACGTCTCGCCGCGCTTGAGCCGCCTCAGCGCCGCACCACTCGCCGCGCCTTGAGCTCGAACCGCGGCAGGCTGCGCGGCGCCGCCAGCATGACCGGCAATCGCAGGCCGAGCCCGGCGCGCAGCGCCTCTTGCAGCGCCGCACACACCGCCGCGCCGTCGCTGTCCGCGACTTCCACCAGGATGCGCGCCTCGTCGAGCTCGCCGGCGCGGAACACCTCGATCTGGAACTCTTCCACCGCCCCGAAGCGGCGCACGATACCCTCGACGGCCGAGGGGAACACGTTCACGCCGCGCAGGATCAGCATGTCGTCCAGGCGCCCGAGGATGCCGCCCTCGAGCCGCTGGAACGTGCGGCCGCACGTGCACGGCGCGTCGGCGATGCGCACGCGATCGCCGGTGCGATAACGGATCACGGGAGAGCCGAGCCGTCCGAGATTCGTCAGCACCAGCTCGCCCTCGCGCGCCGGCGCTCCGGTCGCCGGATCCAGCACCTCGCAGATGAACTCCGACTCGTTCACGTGAAGCCCCGCCTGCGCGGCGCACTCGTAGCCGTACGCGCCTATCTCGGTCATGCCCGCGTGGTCGAACGCGCGCGCATTCCAGCTCTCTTCGATGCGCGCCCGTACGGCGGGAATGCCGGCGCCCGGCTCGCCCGCGTGCACGGTGACGCGCACCGGCAGCGCGGAGACGTCCACACCGCGCTCGCGTCCCGTCTGCGCCAGATGCAGCGCGTACGACGGCGTGCACACGAGCGCGGTGGCGCCGAGTGCCTGCATCGCGGCCAGACGCGCCACGGAATCGGCGCCGCCGCCCGGAATCGCAAGCGCCCCGAGCGCGCGAGCGCCCTCGAAGCCGGCCCAGAAGCCGATGAAGAGGCCGAACGAAAACGGGAAGTAGACGCGATCGCCCGGGCCCAGTCCCGCGCCGGCGAGCACGAATCGCCAGCAATGCGCCCACCACTCCCACGAGGCCTGCGTGTCGAGCCAGCGCAGCGGGACGCCGGTCGTGCCCGAGGTCTGGTGCACGCGGACGTAGCGCTCGAGCGGATAGGTGAGGTTGGTGCCGAAGGGCGGATGCGCGGCCTGATCGTCGACGAGATCGCGCTTGGTAGAGCACGGCAGTCGCCGAAAGTCGTCCCAGCTCGCGACATCGCCGGGCGCCCGGACTCCGGCGCGCGCCCACGCCGCGCGCCAGAACGCGTTGCCCGGCGCCTCATAGATCGCGTCGAGCAGCGCGCGGACCCTCTGCCACTGATGCTCGCGCAGGCGCGCGTGATCCAGCGTCTCGAGCGTGGCGTCGAACACGCGATCAGCCGCGCAGCTTGAAGCGCTGGATCTTTCCCGTGGCGGTCTTCGGCAGCTCCGTGACGAACTCGATCCAGCGCGGATACTTGTAGGGCGCGATCTTGTCCTTCACGAAACCCTTGAGCTCATCGCCGAGCCCGGTGCCCGCGGTCGCCGGCTCCTTGAGCACGACGAACGCCTTCGGCTTCACGAGGCGGTCCGTGTCCTCGTGACCGACGACCGCCGCCTCGAGCACGGCCGGATGCTTGATGAGCGTCGCTTCCACCTCGACTGGTGAGACCCAGATGCCGCCGACCTTCAGCATGTCGTCGGCGCGACCCGCGAACCAGAAATAGCCGTCGGCATCCTGCCAGTACTTGTCGCCGGTCTGGATCCACGAGCCGTAGAGCGTCTCTTTCGTCTTCTCGTGCTTGTTCCAGTAGTACGCCATGATCGAATCGCCCTTGACGCGCAGGTTGCCGACGTCGCCCTGCTTCACGAGCCGTCCGTCGTCGTCGACGACGATCGCCTCGTAGCCCGGCACCGGCAGCCCCGTCGAGCCGGGCCGCGATGCCCCCGGGCGATTGGACAGAAAGATGTGCAGGATCTCGGTGGTGCCGATGCCGTCGATGATCTCGACGCCGAAGCGCTCGCGCCAACGGTTGTAGAGCTCCTCGGGCAACGCCTCGCCCGCCGACACACAGAGCCGAAGCGACGAGACGTCCCAGCGCTTTTCCGCCTCTTTGATGGCGAGCATCGCCGCGTAGAGCGTCGGGATGCCGAAGAACAGCGTCGGGCGATGGCGCGCAATGATCTCAAAGACGGCATCGGGGGTCGGCCGATGCGGATAGAGCACGCTTTGGGCGCCGGCGCCCATCGGGAAGTAGCCCGCGTTGCCGAGGCCATACGCGAAGAACAGCTTGGCCGCCGAGAACACCTTGTCGTCGGGGCGCATCCTCAGCACTTGCGCCCCGTAGGTCTCGTAACAGACGACCATGTCGTGATGCAGATGGACGGCGCCCTTGGGGAAACCTGTCGAGCCGGAGGAGTATAGCCAGAACGCCGCGTCGTCCTTCGACGTCTCGGCGGCGGCGAGCGACGCGGAGGCGCTCGCAATACGCTCCTCGAACGACAGGTGCGGGCCCGGCTTGCCGCCGGCCACGAGCACATGGCGCAGATGCGGCGCCTGCGAGAGCACGGGGCCGGCCTCGCCCATGAGCGCCGCCGAGATCACTGCCGCCTTCGCGCGGCTGTCGCGTAGGAAGTAGAGATAATCGGCCCCGCGCATGAGCGTGTTGACGGGAATGGGGATCGCGCCGATCTTGATCGCCCCCCAGAAGGCGCCGAGGAACTCCGGCGTGTCCTGACAGAGCACGAGCACGCGGTCCTCCATCTGCACACCGAGCTCGCGCAGCGCGTTGCCGGTACGATTGACGAGCTCGTGGACGTCCGCATACGTCAGGACGCGGTCTTCGTAATGAAACGCGGGTGCCGCGCCCCGTCCTTCGGCGACGTTGCGATCGACGAACCAGGTCGCGACGTTGAAGTGCGCGGGCAGCGTCTCCCAAGTGCTCATGCCCACAACTCCTTCCCGCTTCGGTCCTCTCGGTGGCACTCGCCTTGCTGCCTGCCCCCTCTGAGGAGGTGCGGTTATGAAAGCCCTGTTTGCCGCTCTGCTGGGTGTGGCGCTGTTCGCCGCGCCCGTGTCCGATGTGCTCGCCCAGTCCTCGTCATCGAGTTCGACCTCGGTTCCCGCACCCCAGGTGCAGTCGGGCTCGAGCTCATCGTCCGGCAGCGTCAGTACGCCGGCTCCGGCCGGCGGGGCCAGCGGCAGCGCGTCCGGTACGCTCAACACGCCCGGAGGCAGCGCTTCGGGCACCGTGAGCTCGGATCGCTCCAGCTCGAGCACCAGCACCACCACCACGAAGAGCGACGATCGCCGTGACGACGGCGGCTCCGCTCTGCCGCGCTCGGCCGTGTCCGAGCGTACGACGATCTTCGGGCTGTCGCCGACGGCGGCCGTCCTCATCGCCGCGGCGCTCCTGCTGGTCGTCATCCTCGCCATCGTGGCGATGACCCGCGGCAACGACAGCTACATCGACCAGCGCCGGATGTAACGCGACGACTCCTCGCGTTGCACCACTGCGAGCGCCCCGGCCTTCCGGGGCGCTCGACTGTTTAGCTGGGGGACCCGTTCCGCTTCCCCCCAAACCCCGGCTATTAAGTTGGGGGACCCCTTCGGCTTCCCCCAAACCCCCTCATCGCGTGAGGGCAGTCACCGTTCCCCAAACCCCCCTCATTGCGCGAGAGCAGTCACCGTCTTCTACTCACCTGACATACTCGAAATCGACCGGCTGGCCGTTGATGCCGCGCGCCGGCGGCGCGATCCAGTTGGCGAACTTCCCCAGCTCCGTCACCGGCTTCATGAGACTCTGCACATACTGTTCGTCGGCCTGCGTCGGCAGCCACTCGTGCTTATGCGCGTCCCACTCCGCCTGGCTCAGCAGCCGACCGTCGGGTGAGACGCGCACGTCCCCAAACGTGCCGATCGCGCGGTGGAAGCCCCGATGCGGCAGCCGCAGCTCGGCGTCGATGCCGTGATCGCGGATGATCTTGTTCCAGCGGTCGACGCCGCGCTGACAATCGACGATGTAATCGTCGCGCAGCCGCTCATTGAGCGTCTGCAACGCGGGCTGCTCGGCCTCGATGACCCGGTCACCCTCGACCGCCGCGATCCGATACATCGAGCTCTTGAGCAGATGATCGTCCGTCTTCTTCGTCTCTTCGAATCGGCCCTTGAGCCCCAGCGTGTAGAAGTTCGCGGCGTTCGTCGAGATCTCCGAGCCGAACAGATCGAGCGACACCGAGTAGTGAAAATTGAGGTACCGCTGCAGCAGCGGTAGATCGAGCGCGCCGTACTTGCGCACGTCGTCCGTTCGATGCTGGCGCATCAGCTCGCAGGTGCGCTGCACGACGCGCGCGACGCCCGTCTCGCCGATGAACAGATGGTGCGCCTCTTCGGTGAGCATGAAGCGGCACGTCCGGGACAGCGGATCGAAGCCGCTTTCGGCCAAGCTCGCCAGCTGGTACTTGCCGTCGCGGTCGGTGAAGAAGGTGAACATCAGGTACGAGAGCCAGTCCGGCGTGCGCTCGTTGAATGCGCCGAGGATGCGCGGCCGGTCGCGGTCGCCGGAGCGGCGCTGCAGCAGCGCCTCCGCCTCCTCGCGGCCGTCGCGGCCGAAATGCGCCTGGAGCAAATACACCATCGCCCACAGATGCCGTCCTTCCTCGACGTTGACCTGAAAGATGTTGCGCAGGTCGTAGACCGACGGACACGTGCGTCCCAGATGACGCTGCTGCTCGACGGACGCCGGCTCGGTGTCGCCCTGGGTCACGATGAGGCGTCGCAGCGTGCCGCGATACTCGCCCGGCACCTCCTGCCATGCCGGATCGCCTTTGTGATCACCGAAAGCGATCGTGCGGCCGGGCTCGGGCTCCGCCAGGAAGATGCCCCAGCGGTATTCCGGCATCCGCACGTAACCGAACTGCGCCCAGCCCTTGGCGTCGACGCTGATCGCCGTTCTCAGATACACGTCGCGCGCCTGGAAACCGTCGGGGCCCATGTCCTTCCACCACTCGAGGAATTTTGGCTGCCAATCCTCGAGCGCGCGCTGCAGGCGACGATTGCTGCCGAGGTCGACGTTGTTCGGGATCCGCTCGAGATAGTCGATGCCAGCCATCACACTCTCCTGCGATCGAAATCGCTGCGCTCACCGGTGCCGTACACCTGCAACGCGCCTTTCGGGCCGACGGCGTTCGGGCGCTGGAAGATCCAGTTCTGCCAGGCCGAGAGGCGGCCGAAGATCTTGGTCTCGAGCGTTTCGGGGCCGCCGAAGCGCAGCGAGGCCTCCATGCCCGTGAGCGCGTCGGGCGAGAACGCGGCGCGCGCCTCGAGCGCTTGTCGCACCTCGTCCTCCCAGTCGATGTCGTCGGGCGTGAACGTCACGAGCCCGGCCTCCGCGGCGGCGGCGGCATCGAGATCCTGGCCCACGCGTCCCTTGAGGTCGTCCACCCGACCGGGCTCGGCGAGAAAGCGGCTGGCGAGCCGCGACAGCCCGTTGATCATCGGATAGGCGCTGAAGTTGACGGCGGTCAGCCGTACGGTCGGCGCCGGCTTGTCGTCGGTCGTGCCGTCGAGCATGTACGACCGGTCAGCGGCGAGCGCGAGCTCCAGCAGCGTGCCGACGAAGCACGAGCCGGGCTCGATGAGCGCAAACACCGAGCGCGACGAGACGTCGATGCGCTTGAGCGCGCGCTTGAGATAGAGGCGCACCTCACGCAGGAACCAGTCGCCCTGGTGCCCCAGCAGCAGACGGTCGTGGGCTTCGACGGCATCGGCGTCGCCGCTGGTGCCGAACACCCACACGCCGATCGCCTCCTCGTTCGTACGCAGGTGCAGCACGAGATCGTCGAGCTCGCGCGCGAGCGCCAACGGCCAGAACGCCGCGCCCTGCGCCACGGCGGCCGCGGCATCGGCGGGCGCGGGCGTCGTCGGAGCGGCGACGGTGATCTCGGCCACTCCGCGACGGCGGTCGATCGCACACGTGACGTGTGTATATGTGACGCGGTCGCCCTCGAGCGTGCGCGCCAGCGGGGTCAGCGCGACGCCGTGCGCGTCGCGCGGCCGATCGGTGCGGGCCGCCCGCTCCGCGGCGCGCTGCCGCACGGCGTCCATCAATCGCGAGCGCGGGACGACTTCGTCCACGAGACCCCAGTCGACGGCGCGCCGCCCCTTCACGCCTTCCTCCGTCGTACAGAAGAAATCGGCGCGGTCGCGGCGGACTTTTCGCTTGTCGACCAATCGCGTGAGCCCGCCGGTGCCCGGCAGCACGGCGAGCAGTGGAACCTCGGGCAGCGACACCGCCGTGTTGGCGTCGTCGGCCATCACGATCCACTCGGTAGCGAGAGCCAGTTCGTATCCGCCGCCCGCGCACGGCCCGTTGACCGCCGTGAGCCAGACTTGCCTCGATTCGTTCGAGGCCTCCTCGATCGCGTTACGCGTCTCGTTGGTGAACTTGCAGAAGTTCACCTTCCACGCGTGCGCGGACTGGCCCAGCATGCGGATGTTGGCGCCCGCGCAGAACACGCGGTCCTTGCCCGACGTGACGATCACCGCGCCGACCTCCGGATGTTCGAAGCGCAGCCGCTGCAGCGCATCGTAGAGCTCGATGTCGACGCCCAGATCGTACGAATTGAGCTTCAGCTCGTAGCCCGGCCGGAGGCCGCCGTCCTCGCTCACGTCCATCGTGAGCGTCGCGATCGGCCCGTCGACGTCGAGCTTCCAGTGCTTGTAGCGCGCGGGCTCGGTGCGAAAGTCCACCGGAGCGTGAGGGCTCGTCGTTTCCGCCATGGCCTATCCCAGAATGACCCAGAGAACCCGGGCCTTCTTCGTTCCGAGGTTTTCCCAACCGTGCGGCTCGCCACCGTCCAGCAGCGCGCTGTCGCCACTCTCGAGCGTCTGCCGGTCGCCGTTGTAGTGCAGCGCCACCGTACCGTCGAGCACGTAGAAGAGCTTCATCTGACCGGGCTTGATGACCACGCTCTGCGTCGTCACGCCCTTGGAGCGCGCATCGAGCGTCGAAACTACCGCGCGGATCTTGCCCTCGAACAGTCCGGCGCCCAGGACACTCCAGCGCTCGGAGGTGCCGTCGAAGGAAACGACAGGGTAGTCCTTCTTGCGGCTCACCTGGATGCGCCCCGCGGGGTCTCCGTCGAACAGCGTGGCGATCGGCACGCCGAGCGCGGCGGCGATCCGGCCGAGCGTGTTCAGCGACGGCGTCAGGCGCCCCGACTCGATCTGCGACACCATGCTCGGCGTCAGATCGGCCTTCTCGGCGAGCTGCCGCTGCTGCAAATCGCGCTCGAGCCGCAGCGCTTTGATACGGGAGCCCAGCGCCGTCATGCGTCTGCCCCACTTTCAAATGACGTTGGTCCTGCCTCCAGGCCGGCGAGCCGCGCCAACGCGCGCGCCACGTACACGCGCACGAGGCGCTTGCGATAAGGATGCGTGAAATCGGTGTTGTCGAGCGGCTTGGCCGGTCCCGCTGCCGCCTCTGCAGCGCGCGTGATGGTCTCTGACGTCAGCCGTTCGCCGACGAGCGCGGCGGCCGCGGCGGGTGCCTCGCGCGGCGTGGAGGCGACAGCGCCCAGGACGATGTGCGCCTCGCGAACCACGTCACGCTCTCTCCGCAGGGCCACGGCCACGCCGAGGACCGGAAAGTCGAACGAGCCGCGGCGTCGCAGCTTGAGATACACGGAGTCCCAGCCATCGGCCTCCGGCAGCACGAGCGCCGTGAGAATCTCGTCACGCCGCTTGGCGAGATAGTCGATGCCGTCGTCGCGATAAAGCGCGGACACGGGCACGGTACGCGCGCCGGCCGGTCCGACGAGACGCGCGCTCGCGCCGAGCGCCCACAGCGCGGGCGCCGTGTCGGACGACGACACCGCCCAGCAGCGATCGCTGCCTGGCGCGACGAGACAGATGTCACCGTCTTTCTTCATGCAGAAGCCGACCGCTTTGCGCCACTCGTACGACTGGTTGTAGTAGTTGCAGCGGGTGTCGACGCATACGTTGCCGCCGAGCGTGCCGGCGTTGCGCAGCTGAGGCGAGGACACGAGGCCGGAGGCGGTGGCGAGCGCGGGGTAGCGACGCGCGATCTCAGGATGGCTGGCCACCGCGCTGAGTGTCGTCGCCGCACCGATGACGACGCCGCGTTGCGCGTCGCCGCTGACGCCCGCCAGTTCGCGTATCGCGCGAAGGCCGATCAGTGTCTTCGGCTCGAACTGGCCGCGCTTCATGTTCGGAAAGAGATCGGTGCCGCCGGCAACGAGCATCGCGTCTGCGCCGCGATCGGCGAGACATTTCACGGCGTCGCCGACGGTGCGCGGCGCCAGATATTCGAATGCGGGCAAGCGGATCATGGTTGTGGATCTGCAAAGGGCCGCACGGCGATCGCCTCGGCCGGCGCGCCGAACGCCGATTCCACGACGAGCGGCTCCTTGAACGTGAACAGCGGCACTCGATCGGGCCCGACGCGTGGGCTCTTGCCCTGACGCTTGAGCTCCAGCCCCTTCAGCACCTTCTCCGACGTGATCGGAATTTCGTCGACGCGCACGCCGACCGCCTGATAGATCGCGTTGGCGATCGCCGGCATCACGGGAAGCAGCGGCCCCTGCCCCGCTTCCTTGGCGCCGAACGGCCCTTCCGGATCGTCGGTGTCGACCAGGATGGTGTGGATCTCCGGCGTCTCCAGCGTCGTCGGGCTCTTGTACTCGAGCATCGACGGCGCCTTGTGCACGTTCTTGCGGAAGACCTGCGCCTCCATCAGCGCCTCGCCGATGCCCATATAAATGGAACCCTCGACCTGGCCTTCGGCCAGCAGCGGGTTCAGCGCGCGGCCGATGTCGTGCGCGATCCACACGTCGTGAAGCTCCACCTCGCCGGTGTCCTCGTCGACCGATAGCTCGACGACGCAGGCCGAGTACGAGTAACAGGGCGACGGACCGACGCCGCCGCCCTTGTACTTGCCGGCGCGCTTGGGCGGCGCATACGAGCCCGCGAAGGCGAGCACGCCGTGCATCGCCTCGCCGAGCTCTACGGCCTTCGCGAAGTCCACGGCCTTGTCCCAGTCGTTCGGCGCACCCACCTTGCGCTCACGCGCAACCAGGGTGTCCTTCGACACCTCGAGCTTGGCCGCCACCGCGGTGAAGATGGCCGCACGCAGCCGCTCGGCGGCCTGAATAGTCGCCTGACCGCACATCAGCGTCACGCGCGACGAATACGAGCCGAGATCGACCGGCGTCAGGCTCGTGTCGGCCGGATGGACGTGCACGTCTTTCGGGTCGAGCCCGAGCACCTCGGCGACGAGGTAGGCGAGGATCGAGTCTGAGCCCTGACCGATGTCGGTGGCGCCGCACAGCACGGTGACGCCGCCGCTGCGGTCCGCGCGCAGGACGACACCGGAGTGCGGCATGCTGTTCCAGTAGATCGCAGTGCCGGCGCCGGTCATGTACGACGAGCACGCGATGCCGATGCCGCGGCGACGCCGCGGCTGCCAGAGCGGTTTCGCAGGCTCGATCTCGGCGGCGGTGCGATAGCGCGGATGCTTGTCGCGCCAGCCAGAGGCCTCAACGACCTTGTCGATGCATTCCCCGAGTCCGATCGTCGTGACCGTGAGGTGATTCGCCGTCTTCGTGAATGGCTCGACGAGGATGCGGCGCCGCATGTCCGCCGGATCGAGCCCGAGCTGCTCGGCCGCCTTGTCGATCTGCACCTCGAGCGCGAACCGCGGCTGCGGCGTGCCGTGGCCGCGCTTGGGGCCACACGGGGGCTTGTTGGTGAAGATCCGCGCGCCCTCGAACTTGTAGACCGGCATCTTGTACGTGACCGGGTTGATCACGCCGGTATAGAACGTCGACGCGACACCGTAGGAGCCGTACGCGCCGCCGTCAAGCCAGGTCTTGAGATGGCAGCCGGTGATGTCGCCCGCCTTCGTAAAGCCGGTCTTGATCCACATCAGCACGGGATGCCGACCGCGATGGATGTAGAAGACTTCCTCGCGCGTGCACGCGATCTTCACGGGGCGGCCGATCAGCTGCGAGAGCCGGCACGCGGCGATCTCGTGGGCGAACGGATCGAGCTTGCCGCCGAAGCCGCCGCCGACCGGCGCCGCGATCACGCGGATGTGCGCCGCGGGCATGTCGAGAATCTTCGCGAGCAGGCGATGCACGTAGTGCGGCGTCTGCGTCGACGACCAGAGCGTCAGCTTGCCGTCCGGCGTCGCGTGCGCCACGGCGGCGTGCTGCTCCATCGGCAGGTGCGTGTTGCCCTCGTAGAAGAAGACGTCCTCGCGCACGAGATCGGCAGTGGCAAACGCCGCCTCCACGTCGCCGAACTGCAGCGCGACGTTCTTGTGCACGTTCGGGCCGTCGCCGTATTCGTGGATGCGCACCTCGGGATGCGCGAGCGACTCCTGGATCGACATCAGCGCGGGCAGCGGCTCGTAATCGACCTGGATCAGACGGCACGCGCGGTCGGCCGTCTCCTCGTCGATCGCCGCCACCGCGGCGACCGGGTCGCCGACCATGCGAACCTTGTCGGTGCACAACGCCTCTTCGTCCTGCGAGACGGGCAGGATGCCGAACTTCACGCGTGGCAAGTCCGCGCCCGTGATCACCGCGTAAACACCCGGGACTGCCTTCGCCAGCGTGGTGTCGACCCGCGTGATGCGCGCGTGCGCGTGCGGGCTGCGCAGCAATTTGCCGAACGCCATGCGGGGCAGCACGAGATCGTCGGCATAGCGCGTGTCGCCAGTGACTTTGCCCCAGGCGTCGATCTTGGGCAGCGGTTGGCCCACGACGGAAAACCGCTTGCTCATGCGCGCACTCGCGTCATACGAAGTGCGGCCAGCTCGACGGCGTCCAGGATCTTCGTGTAGCCGGTGCAGCGGCAGAGGTTGCCGGCGAGGGCCTCGCGGATCCGCTGACGCGTCGGGGTCGGCTCGTCGTTCAGCAGCGCCTTGGCCGTGAGCAAGATTCCGGGCGTGCAGTATCCGCACTGAGCCGCACCGAGCTCGGCGAACGCCTGCTGAAGCGGATGGAGGCGTCCGCCATCGGCCAGGCCCTCGACGGTCGTGATCGCGGATTCCTGAAGGTCGGCCGGCAGGGCCAGGCAGGAGAGCACCGGCGCGCCGTCGACGAGGACCGTGCACGTCCCACACTCTCCGAGTTCGCAACCGTGCTTGGTTCCGATGAGGTCGAGGTCTTCACGCAGAACTTCGAGCAGCGTCTTGTGGACGGGCACGAGCAGATCGTGCGATTCGCCGTTGACCGTGAGGCTGATGCGAATGTTCATGGAACCCCGGCCGTCTCTTTCGCTGGGCGGCACACGGACTGGTTAACCCCTGCTGAAGACAACTTCGAAAATACTGAATCAAGGGTCGGTCGTCAAGGCGGCCGGAACGGCCGCCGAGAGGCGCCAGCAGTGGCGGCGCACTTGCAGACCTCGGACCTGTTCGCAACGGAGGTGGATCAGTGCTTCATATCCTCGCGTGGTTGTTAGGCCCGCCGATCACGATCATCCTGCTCTTTCTCATTCTGTCCAGTCACTGACGCCTTCTCCGCGGACGGTCTGGCATACCATCGGAGCATGCCCTACGTCCGCACCGACGATCGTGTCCGCATCTACTACGAGGAGCATGGTCCTACCGATGCCGGCGCCAAGGGGTCACCCGTGGTGCTTGCCTACGGCATCGGAGGCAACGCCGACCTGTGGGACGTCAACGTGCCCGCCCTCGCGGCACGCCACCGCCTGGTGCTGTGGGAGCCACGCGGCCACGCGCGCTCGGACAGCCCCGAGGACCCGGCGCGCTATTCGTTCGCGCGGTGGGTCCTCGATCTCAAGGCTGTGCTCGATCACCTGCGGCTGCGCACGGCGCACATCGGCGGCCTCTCACTCGGCGCCGGCATCGCCACGCGCTTCGCGCTGACGTTCCCGGCGCGCGTCCGATCGCTGCTCGTCACCAACTCCTCCTCCGCGGCCGGCTTGCCGCTGTCGGTCGACAACCTCGTCATGCGCGCGCGCTCGATCGAGGTCACGCTGACGCGCGGCATGGATGCGATGGCGGAGTTCGCCATGGCGTCGAACCCGAACGTTGCGGCGCGGTTGGCGCTGGATCCGGGGTCCAAGGACGAGTTCTACGCGTACTACCGTCGGCTCACGCCGATCGGCTATGCGAACTCCCTCCGCGCGCTGCTGGCGATGGACCACATCACCGATCGGCTGACGAGCCTCCGGATGCCGGTGCTGCTGATCGGGGGCGACCGCGACCCGTCGCTCCCGCCCATGAAGGTGATGCAGAAGAAGATCCGCGGCTCCCGGTTGGTGGTGCTGTCGCCCGCCAGCCACTTCGCGAACCGTGACCAGCCCGAGGCATGGAACGGCGCGGCGCTGGACTTCCTGGCTCGCTGCGACGCCGGCACGCGCGGCCGAGGCCGCGCGCGCCGACGCTGAGATCAGGCGAAGCGGAGCAACAGGTTACTCGCCGTAGACGATGGTCGTGTACTTCGCGTACACGCCCAGGAAGCTGCTGGTCTCGTGATCCACGTGGTGTATCCGCGTGATCCCGCCGTTTCGCATAGCCGCGCTGATGCTGGCATCGCCCGTGGCGAACACGAGGATGCCCCAGGCCTCGGACCGCCCGACCTTGGAGCTGCCGGCCGCTGGCCCGACCGCGACGGGACCCTTTTCTTCCAGGGTAATGAGCGACACCACGGGCGCATGTCCCATGGTGCACCCGGTGAGGAAGCAGGCAGAGACAATGGCGAGCGTGAGCCGGTGCGCGAGCTTCTTCATGGCTTTCCTTTCGTCGTTGGAAGGGACGCGCTTCGCCTGCCGCGGTCTCAAAGTAACAGGCACACCGCGCGGCAACAACGCGAGCCGCTCGCGCGCCGCCGGGCAGAATGACCGGGTCGCTCGACCGCCGCCTCAGGCGACCCGACGTGTTCGCATGCGTCGCACCGCCTCGAAGAACGCCGCGCGCTCGCTAACCTCGCGACATTCCGACGGCACGCGTTCCGTCTGGCGCCTGGCACCGTTGATGCTGATGCTGCGCGCCGTTGAGCGACGCGGGCGACAGAGGAGCGATGGAAATGACATATGACGCGTACGGCAGTTATGGACCTCGGGTCGTGGGCGACGGTAGTCGCCGTCGTCCCGGACGAGCCGACGCCAATCGTCGTGCGTCCGATCGCAGCGCACCGACGCGATTCGGGCGACCACGCTGAGGAGCTGAGTCGAGGAAAAGCCTCTGCGGGAGCGGGGGGCGACCGCGGAGGTTCCGAGGGCGGCCAGAGTTCCGGCCGCCCTCTCTCTATCACCTGTTATTTCTTGGAAGCGTCGTACAGCTCGCCGAAATTGACCCAGCGTTCGCCGTCGAACTTGGCGAGTTGCTCCTGCTCGATCGGATAGAAATCAGTCGCACTCGTGTTGACCGTGATGCCCGGCAGCAACATCGGGAGCGACAGGTCCTTGAGGGTCGCTGCCTGCTTCATGACGTTGGCGCGCGAAAGATCATTGCCGCACTGTTTGAGGACCTGAACGAGGCCCTGGGCAACCGTGTAACCGTACACGTTGAAGTCATCGACAGTACTTCCATCCGGATAGTACTTCTGCATGAAGGCCAGCCAGTCTTTGTAACCGGCGTCGTTCTTCCACTGCGGATCCGTCACATCCTTTAGATAGCGCGCGGTGATGATGTCCTTGGACGCATCGAGCCCCGCTGGCTTGAGCACGACTCCGACTGAGCTCGACACGCTATTCAGGAGATGCAACGGCTTCCAGCCCACATCGTGCGCCTTTTTGATCGCCTGGACGGCAAACTTCGGGATCGTCACGTTGTAGAAGACATTGGCGCCGCTGTTCTTGAGATTGACGATCTGGGAATCGACCGTGGGATCGGTCACTTCATAGGTCTGCTCCATGACGACGATCTTCTTGGCGGCATCGCCGAGTGCGTCCTTCAGGCCTTTGACGTAGTCCTTCCCATAGTCGTCGTTTTGATAGAGGATGCCGATCTTCGCGTTCGGGACGTTCTTGAGCACGTACTGGGCGTAGATGTGCCCTTCCGCCTGGTACGTGGGCTGCCAGCCCATCGTCCACGGGAAGTGCTGTGGATCGCCCCACTTCGTCGCTCCGGTGGCCACGAAGAGCTGCGGTACTTTCTGCTGGTTCATGTACTTGTGGATGGCACTGTTGGTCGGGGTGCCGAGCGTGTTGAACACGAAAGCGACCTGGTCCTGCTCGACCAGGCGACGCACCATTTCCACGGTCTTGGGTGGGCTGTAGCTGTCGTCGACGGAAATGAAATTGATCTTGCGGCCGTTGATACCGCCTTCGTCGTTGATCTTCTTGAAGTAGGCCGTGATGACCTTGCCGATAGTGCCGTATGCGGACGCTGGCCCGCTGTACGGGTTGGTGTGGCCAATCTTGATCTCAGTCGCCGTGACACCTGGCGTATCGGCCGCGGTCGCAGGAACCACGAAAGCCACCAGCGCGACCAGCGCGCTCAGGACCAGTCTGCTCAGCATGGTTGTCATGTCCTCCTCTAGGACTTCCGGCATATCGGCCGGATGGGGACCAATCTTACTCCGGGCAACGATCAGGCCCGCGCGGCGGTTCCACGAAGCGCGGCGCGCGCCGCCACGCGACGGATCGCGCCCGCGATACCGAACGGCATCGCGTACATGAACCCGATCAAGAAGATGCCATAGATCGCCCACGGCGCGGCCTTGGAGATCTCCTGCGCCCAGTTGGGCACGAACTGGATGAAGAGCGCCCCGAAGATCGCGCCAGAGATCGACGCCAGGCCGCCGATCACGACGCCCGTGAGGAACGTGATCGACAGGAAGACGTTGAACGCATCCGGGGCCACGAACGCAATGACGATCGCGCTGAGCGCCCCCGCCACACCCGTGTAGGCGGCGCTCACCCCGAACGTCAGCGACTTGTACAGCGCAGTGTTCACGCCCATCGCCTGCGCGGCAATCGGGTTGTCGCGGATGGCGACGATGGCGCGTCCGGTCCGGCCCGCCAGGAGATTTCGAGCGAGCACGAAGAGCACGAGGAGCACGGCAAGCGTGAAGAAGTAGAGCCACTGATCGGGCGAGAGCGGGAGCCCCCAGGGAGGATTCGGCTTGGACAGCACGATGCCCTGCGAGCCGCCCGTCCAGTGCTCGAAATATTTCAGGATCTGAGGGATGGCGAGCGCCAGCGCGAAGGTGGCGAGCGCCAGGTAGAGTCCTTCGAGGCGCAGCGCGGGAATACCAAAGAGAAAACCGGCGATCAGGCAGAGGACGCCGGCGGTGACGATCGTGAGCGGGTACGGCACGTCCCAGCGATCGATCATGATCGCCGTCGTGTACGCGCCGAGCGCGTAGAACGCGCCATGGCCGAGCGAGATCTGGCCGTTGTACCCCGTCAGCATGTTCAGTCCGAGCAGCGCGATGGCGTACACGGCCACTTGCGTGAACTGAAAGACCCGAAAGTTCGAGACGAGGAACGGCAGGGCCAGCGCTATCGCCAGCACCGCCACCAGCACGACGTACCGGACGCGCGGGCTCACACGCGATGCACGGCGGCGCGGCCGAAGAGACCGCTGGGCTTGAAGACGAGGACGATCAGGATCACCGCGAGGGCGACCGTGAGCTTCAGCTCGGTGCCGATGAAGCTGACGTACGTCCCCACCAGGTTTTCGATCACGCCGACGATGAGGCCGCCCAGCACGGCGCCGCCCGGGCTCGTGAAGCCACCGAGGGTGGCGGAGGCGAAGGCGTAGATGAGGATCCCGGCCATCATGTTGGGATCCAGGAAGACGATCGGCGCGACCATCATGCCGGCGACGGCGCCGACCATTGCGGCCAGGCCCCAGCCGATCGCGAGCATCCACCCGACGCGGATGCCGCAGAGTCGACTCGATGTCGGATTCTGCGCCGCCGCGCGCATGGCCAGGCCGAGCGTGGTGAAGCGGAAAAAGGCGTAGAGGAATGCCAGCACCACGAGCGTGACGCCGATCGCGCCCAGATCGTGAGCGCCGAACACCACGGTGCCGAGCATGATCGGCTTCGGCGGGAATGGGCTGGGGAAGGGCTTCTGGATGTAGGAGTAGATCCAGCCCGCCACGCTGTTGAGAATGACGAGCAGCCCGATGCAGACGATGACGATCGTGAGGATCGGCTTGTTCTCGACGGGACGGATGACGATCCGCTCGATCACCAACCCGCCCACGAACGAGAGCACGAGCGTGCCGAAGAACGCCCACCAGTACGGCACGCCCGCGTTCATCAGCGTCCACGCCAGATAGGTGCTGAACATCGCCATCTCGCCCTGAGCGTAGTTCACGACGTCGGTGGCCTGGTAGATCATCACGAGGGCGAGCGCCACGCTGCCGTAGATGCCGCCCGTGGCGAGCCCCGAGACCACCTGCTGGAAGAAGATCTCCATCGTCAGTAACCGAGGTACGCCCGGCGGATGGCTTCGTTCTGCCGCAGCTCGGCCGCCGGCCCGGACATCACGACACGGCCCGTCTCCATCAGATAGGCGTGATCGGCGAGACCGAGCGCGAGGGCCGCGTTCTGCTCGACGAGCAGCACGCTCACGCGCTCCTCGCGATTGATCGTCCGCACGATGCGAAAGATCTCGCGCACGACGAGCGGCGCCAGCCCGAGCGACGGCTCGTCCAGCAGCAGCAGCCGCGGCCGCAGCATCAGCGCGCGCGCGACGGCCAGCATCTGCTGCTCGCCGCCCGAGAGGGTGCCGCCGGTTTGCTTCCGGCGCTGAGCGAGCACCGGAAAGTAGCCATAAACGCGCTCGAGATCCTGCGCCACGGTGCCACCTCCGCCGCCGCGCACGTAGGCGCCGAGACGCAGATTCTCCTCGACCGTGAGATTGACGAAGGTGCCGCGCCCCTCCGGCGCGTGCCCGATCCCGAGCCGCACGAGCGACTCGGTCGGGCGACCGCTGATGGGCTGCCCGGCGAAGCGGATCTCGCCGGTCGTCTTGACCATGCCGCACACCGCGCGGAGCGTGGTGGTCTTGCCGGCGCCGTTGGCGCCCAGGATCGTCGTGATGCCTCCCTCTTCGACGGCGAAGTTGATGCCGTGCAAAACCTTCGTCCACCCGTACTGGGCATGAAGGCCCCGCGCTTCGAGCAGCGCCGCCATCAGCGCCGGGCCTCCACCGTCTCGTCGGCGCCCAGATAGGCGCGAATCACCTCGGGATTGCGCTGGACCTCGGCCGGCCGGCCCTCGGCGATCTTGCGGCCGAAATCGAGGACGATCACGGCGTCGGAGATCTGCATCACGAGGCCCATGTGATGCTCGACGAGCAGGATCGTCACGCCACGCCGATCGCGAATCGTCCGCAGCAGCGCGGCCAACGCGCCCACCTCCTCATGGTTCAAACCACCCGCGGGCTCATCGACGAGCAGCAACGTCGGGTTGCCCGCCAGCGCACGCGCCAGCTCGACGCGCTTGAGCGTGCCGAACGGCAGTCCCGCGGCCGGATGGTGGGCCACCGCAGTGAGGTTCAGGAACGCCAACAGCTCGCGCGCACGCTCGCGAATCTCCGTCTCCTCACGCGCCACCCAGGGCAGCCGGAGCGCGTTGCTGAGGAAGTCGCTGCGGGTATTGCTGTGGACGCCGATCATCACGTTCTGCAGCACGCTGAGCGTCGGGAACAGCGCGAGATTCTGGAAGGTGCGACCGATGCCGAGGTCGGCGATGCGGTGCGGCGGCAGCGCCAGCAGCGAGCGATCGCGGAAGCGTACGTCGCCTCGCTGCGGCGTGTAGAGCCGGCTCAGACAGTTGAACAGCGTCGTCTTGCCCGCGCCGTTGGGGCCGATGAGCCCGACGATCTGACCCTCGGCAACGTCGAACGACACGCCGTCGAGCGCGACGATGCCGCCGAAGCGCACGGTCAGGTCGCGGACGGAGAGAATCGGCTGGCGGGGCGCGGACACGCCCGCGTGTATACGGGCACGGCTGGGCCTTGTCAACGCGATCGCACGGCCGCAACGGCCGCGGTACGCAAAATTTTGCCCGTCGAACCGCGCAAGCGCTTGCGTCCCTGACGGCTGATCGGCCGTCTTCGGCTGTCGTGACCGCGGTACGGTTCTTGCGCCGCCCTGCTCGCTCATGAGCGGCTATCTGCAGACGCCGATCCTCTTTTGTCTCTTCGGCCTGCTCTTCACCGCCGCTGAGCTGCTCCGTCCCGCCCGCCCGCTGAGCTACCGCGCTGTCCTCAAAAGCGATCTCACCGCCCTGGCGATTTACGGCCTGCTGTTCCTGCCCGTCTCGCTGTATCTCAGCCGAGCCGTCATCACGCCCGGCTACGTTGTGCTCGGCCGCCTGCTCGATCTCCCGCTGGTTGTGCGGCTCGTTCTCTACTACGTGCTGGCCGACCTCGGACTGTATGCGGTGCATCGGCTGATGCATACGCGGTACCTATGGCGGATTCATCGCTGGCACCACTCGCCGCCGTACATGTACTGGCTGGCCGGCGTGCGCGCGTCGGTGCCCAATCAAGTGCTGTTCAACCTGCCGTTCGCGTTCTGCGCGCCGCTGCTGCACGGGGCGCCGCCGTGGCTCTTCATGCTCGTCTTCGCCGAAGGCTTCTTCCAGAACAACTGGATGCACATGAACGTGACATGGCGCTCGCGGTGGCTGGAGTGGGTCGTGGTGACGCCGCGATATCACCACGTCCACCACAGCCGCAATCCCTTGCATCACACGGCGAACCTCGGCTCGCGTCTCACGCTCTGGGATCGACTGTTCGAGACGTATGTCGATCCCGAGACCACCGGCGAGATCGCGTTCGGAATCGAGGGTCGAACGTCTTCGACGCGGCTGGCGCTGGGCGTTTGAGCAAGCCGGAAGGCGGGCACGAGGCCCGCTGCCCGCGGTCGCATCGTACGGGCCGAAGTCGCAAATACCCGTAATCGACACGGCCGCGAGCACGGCGAGCCGTCACAACAGAGTGTTTCTAATCCCGCGGCCGACGGCTGCGTCCTGTCAGCTCAGTTGACAACCCGCGCGGATCGCCGCGATCAAGGCGAAGATCCGGCATTTCGCGTGCCGGATGTGTGAAGCCAATGCTCCAACGGATTTAGACGCCCCGCGCTCGCCCGCCCCCTAGGAATCGCCAACAATGCCGACAGTGCCCAGGCCGCACTTGTCAAAGGGCGGTCCGCCGTGTCACCGTACCCGCCACTCTGGAGGGAGGCCAACGATGTCCACTCGGCACAGTGCTGTCGTATTCCTCGTGATGCTTGCAATCCTTGCGGGGCTCGCGTCGTCCGCGACCCCGGCGGACCCCATCAAAGTCGCCTACATCGATCCGCTCTCCGGTCCGTTCGCGGCGACGGGCGAGAACGGGCTCAACCAGTTCAAGTACGCCGCCGACGCG
>Ga0114129_10002291_pt1 | contig 26502 bp, 24 predicted proteins | sample RhiMetdeltSRZDD1_FD_80071 | JGI IMG/M metagenome (GOLD analysis project Ga0114129, IMG submission 80071) | Populus rhizosphere microbial communities from Tennessee, USA - Rhizosphere MetaG P. deltoides SRZDD1 (version 2) (version 2) | ecosystem: Host-associated > Plants > Roots > Rhizosphere >...
AGCTCGCCTTCGGGCCCAGTCCCTGCTCGGCACGCGCCTCGGCCGTCACCGGAACCGCCCTCTCGTCCGCCACGAATCCTCGACCGCGCCAGCGAGTCCAGACCTTGGTGAACTCCGCACCAAGGTAGAGGATCTGCGCCGAGTAGTAGACCCAGACTAAAATGACCACCAGCGAGCCGGCCGCGCCGAACACCGAGGCGACCCCGCTCTTGCCCAGGTACAGCCCAATGAGGAGCTTGCCGACCGAGAAGAGCACGGACGTGACTGCCGCGCCGAGCCACACATCCTGCCACGCCACCTTGACGTCGGGGAGCAGCTTGAACGTGAACGCGAACAACACCGTAATGACGACGAACGAGATCGCGAAGTTGATAGTCTGCAGCAGCACGGTCGGCAGGGGCAAGAGATGCCCAAAGTAAGTGCCGAGCATCGCCAGCAAGGCCGTGAGGGCGAGTGAGACCAATAGCACGAAGCCGATCCCCACCACCAAGGCAAACGACCAAACCCGGTCCTTGAGCACGCCCATGACGCCGCGACCAGGTTTGGGCGTGACACCCCAGATCGTGTTGAGCGCGTCCTGCAGTTCACTGAAGACTCCCCACAGGCCGAAGACGAGTGTCATGAGCCCGAGGCTGATCGCGGTGAGGCTGGCTTTCGGATCCTGGGCACTCTGGATCGTCGCCTCGACCACCTGCGCGCCCTGCTCGCCCACGAGGTCTCGGATCTGCTCAAGAATGTGACCCTGGGCCGTTTCCCGACCGAACACCAGACCGGCGACGCCGATCACGATCACGAGGCTGGGCGCGAGGGCGAACACTGTGTAATAGGCAAGCGCCGCGCCCAGCCGCTGTGCCCGGTCCTGGTACCAATCGCTGAAGGTCCTGCCGACGACCGCCCAGATCCCCCGCACTTCTTTTCAATGATACCGCGAGCGCCTCCAGTCCGAATGCCGTGCAAGTCCTCAGCTCCGGCTGGTATGTCGGATTGGACCAACCGTGGACCGGTGTGCCCGGGCAATGCGACACTAGCCCTGAATTCCATTGATCAGATACCGGGCTGGACCGGATCAACCATGACCTGTCGAGATGCCGGCCGCGACCTCGTGTCGCCGAGAGGAGATTGCCGATGAAGAAGTATGTGCTGCCTGACCTGGCATACGAGTACTCCGCACTGGAGCCGCACTACGCCGCGCGGCCGCTCGAGGTGCATCATAGCAAGCATCATGCGGCGTACGTCGCCGGCGCGAACACGACGCTCGAGAAGCTCGCGACGGCCCGTGAGCGGCGGAATTTCGAAGCGATCAACCAGCTGCAGAAGAGTCTCGCCTTTCATGTCTCCGGGCACGTGCTGCACTCACTCTTCTGGCGCAACATGAGCCCGCATGGCGGTGGGCAGCCCGGAGGCGAGGTGAGCGCCGCCATCCAAGAGTCGTTCGGTTCGTTCGACGCCCTCAAGAGCCAGCTGACCGAAGCGGCGCTCAACGTTCAGGGCTCCGGCTGGGGGGCCCTGGCGTGGGAGCCCGTCGGTCAGCGCTTGGTCGTGGAGCAGGTCTACGACCACCAAGGCAACATCGGCAACGGCACGGTGCCGCTGCTCGTGCTCGACATGTGGGAACATGCCTACTACCTGCAGTATCAACACGCGAAGGGCGATTGGGTCACGGCCTTCTGGAAGGTCGTCAATTGGGAGGACGTGGCGCAGCGCTTTCAGAAGGTACGCACACTGGACCTCGGGCTATAGCCCGGCTCAACGCTGACCTGTCCACATTCACACCGTCGACGAGGCAGTGCCGTCACCCCGGGTTGTCGGTGAGGGGGGCGACGGGCACAGAGGGAGCTCCTGTAATGGGGAGTGACACCCAGGGCACGCTGGACTGTGCCGGCAGACCTAGCCAACGGGATGCTGGGACTCTTCCTGCGCAATCTGCTAGCCGGTCGTTTCGAGAGCGTACAGATCGTTGCGTTCACACCGAAGCCGCGCTTCCGCGACGTCCTTCTCGGCCCCGCGTTCGACGTCCCGTGGGTACGAGAGTTGCTCCGTCATGGAGTGACGGGTTGAGGAGCGAAAGCAAGGGGGTGAAGTGCAATGGCTGATCAGTACCAATGCGCCAAGTGCCAATACACGTCGACGACGCCCGGGACCTGCTGTGGCGAGCCAATGAAGAAGGTGGGGTAGGAAGGGTCACTGTCGCCAGGACGGGGCATCGTCTGGCACGCGGGTTGGGCGTGCCCCGACCTGGCGGACGCCACGCTGTCGGGTCGACGACACGATGTCCGATCGAGATCCGGTTCGAACCCTTCTTAAACGGATGACAGTGGGGAGGGAAGTGCTTCATGGGCACCAACAAAGCGACCAACGCGCCAAGCCAGTCATTCCTGAGCGATATCAAGGAGATCCGACGCCGAGCCCGGGCGCACATGGACCGGGGGGCCGTCACCGACGGGTATCGTGCAGACCGGGAAACCGTCGTGCGCCTGCTCAACGAAGCGCTGGCGACCGAGATCGTATGCGTGCTGCGGTACCGACGGCACCACTACATGGCGAAGGGCATCCACGCGACGGCGGTCGCCGAGGAGTTCCTGACGCACTCCCAGGAGGAACAGGGCCACGCCGACCAGATCGCCGAGCGCATTGTCCAGCTCGGGGGCGCGCCGGACTTCGACCCGGCCGGTCTCAGCACGCGCAGCCATTCGGAGTACGTCGCGGCGGACGAGCTCGTGGAGATGATCCGCGAGAATCTCGTCGCGGAGCGCGTCGCCATCGAGTCCTACAGTGAGATCATCCGGTACATCGGGGAAGGCGACCCGACCAGCCGCCGCTTGATGGAAGAGATCTTGGCCGTCGAAGAGGAGCACGCCGACGACATGAAGACGCTTCTCGAGGCGCTGGGGCCACAGGGCAAGAGCGAGAAAGTCCGGTAACGGCGCTCGGAAGCAGGAGGGCGATCAGGGCCGTCCACACCTGGACCTTCTCGGTCGGAAGATTGACGCGGCTGCCTAGTGCCCGCGCTGATCCTGCTTGGGCGCCGAGAGAGCTTTGCCGAGCATTCTCTGTGCGCCGATGGCGACCGAGCGTGAGGAGGTGCGAAATGATGCGACCGTTCTTCGGAATTCTGATAGCCGCGGTTACCTGCGTGGCGGTCGGGATCGCCGTTGCTCAGCAGTCCATCCCCCCTGGCTCTCAACCTCCTGTCGCCCCCTCGGGATCGACCGTTCAAGGTCAGGAGGTCGAAGGAAAGATCAGCAAACTCGACCGCACAGCCGGAACGGTCACGCTGGATAACGGCCAGGAGTACGTGATCCCGGAAGTCCTCAATGCGAATTGGGGTCGGATGAAGGAGGGCGCAACCCTCAAGATGCGCTATGGCACAGACGGGGGCCGCAATACGGCTACGTTCCTGGAAGTCCAGCAATGACTCGCGAGTTTGGGCTCGAGAGAACGCGGCCTGGCGCGCCTGGACGCGCGCGCGAACTTTGCGCCGGAGGCGATGGCCTGTACTCCGGCAAGGGACGCGGGCTCATCGCCGGGAATCGTTATTGCTGTGTGAGTTTCGTGGACGACAACCGCCAGTGGGCCAAGTCGTGTCAGGACCTGGAGATGCGCGAGACCGGTCGCGAGAATGCCTTCTGTGCCGTCAGTCGGTAGCCAGACGCTCCTGTTGCGGACGTCGTGTCTCAGAACCTTGAACCGGCAAGGTAGTCGGGGCATCTGAGCTTGGTGAGGTGACCCGGCTCCGAGCGCGGAGCCTGGCGATTGACAACATCTGCCGGATTGCATGGGCGTAGGCGTTCCTGTAATGGATCTGCTGATCGAGCTACGCGAGACCGACGGGAGTGCTTCAGGCTGAGCGCGTTGACGATCCCATATCGCTCGTCGGCCAGGGCTGGCCGAACGCTGACTGCGTCGTCGCTTGGTAGACAACGACGCGGTCGCGCCCGGCCTGCTTGGCCGCATACAGGGCATTGTCAGCCGCGCGCAGTAATTCAGGCTCGGTGGAGCCGTGTTCGGGCGCCGCGGCAATGCCAGCCGACACGGCAATCGTAGCCAATCGTTGGTCGCCGTGGCGAATCTTCAGCTCCTTGATCAGTCCGCGGATCTCTTCCACACGTTGCCGAGTGTCATCCAGCGAGGAATCAGTCAGGATGAGCACAAACTCCTCGCCACCATAGCGGCATGCGATATCGCTCTTACGCAGCTTCTCACGCAGCAGCTGCCCCAGTTCGCGCAACAGTGAGTCGCCGGCATCGTGCCCAAACGTATCGTTGAACCGCTTGAAGTCATCGAGGTCGAGCATCGCGACTCCCAGTGGAGAATTCCGGCGGTGAGCACGATGCAGCTCGCGCCACAGAGTGTCTTCCAAGTAGCGTCGGTTGAACAGCCCGGTCAGGGGATCATGGGTCGCCTGTATGTGCAGCTTCGTGCGCAGCTTCAAGTTGGACAAACACAGCTTGATCGATTCGCCCACCATCACCGCCAGTTGTTGGTGGCTGACCTGATGGGGTCCTCGCCTCGCAGCAATACCGACGAGGCACAGCAGCCCCAATATTTCACCTTGCACCATCAACGGCACACACAAGTAGTCAGTCTCCATTTGATGGACAAAATGACTGCACAGCCAACGAGCCCGGGAATCTATGACTTCATGAGGACTACCGCGCCGTAGCGCCCAACAATCTTGCAATGAGAAACTGGACTCCACTGCGGCCTCATTGCCCCAGAGCGCGACTGTCTCAAGATACTGACCCGACGCCTGCAAGGTCGCGACACATCCGCTCTGCCCGGCGAAGAGTTCACCCGCCTCCATCGCAATCACCTGGTAGGCCTCTTCCTGCGTATTGCAGGCCTGAAGCAGATCAGTCATGTGGTTGAGCAACTGCATTTCTCTGTCGCGCCGCTGCAGTTCAGCCACCAAAGCCATCAACTCGTCATTGGTCTTGCGTACGAGTTCCTCAGCATGTTTGCGATCGGTGATGTCGCGAACGTTGCATTGAATGACTTGATGGCCGTCTTCCGTATAGACGTTGCTGACGAACTCTACTTCCCGGGTTTTTCCCTCTGTGGTTCGGAGCGGTAAGTGTTCGTAACGGATATAACCTGCCCGTTCCAATTCTCGAAACGCGTCCTGGCTGGCTTGGGCATCCGTGAGCAAACCGATTTCCCAGAGCTCCCTCCCGATGAGTTCGTCGCGCGAGAAACCCAACAACTCGACCATGTATGGATTCGTGTCTGTGATTCTTCGAGAGGCGGCATCGAGGAGTAGTATCCCGTCGCGTGCTGCTTCAAACAGCCGCCGGTAACGAATTTCGGATGCCCGCAGCCGCTCTTGCGCCGACTTGCGCTTGGTGGGCTTGTTGGAACCGCGAGCAATTCGAGTCGGTCTCACCTGGTGCGTCGAAGCGCAACCCCAATGCGCGGCGTGTGGCAGACTCGAAAGGAAGCACACATGTGGAGGGCGAGGCTGGCGAGGTCGTCGTGGCTCGCGCGATCCTTGGACATTGGGGACATTGGGGACATCGGGGACATCGGCGTCTCCCCCTTGTCTGGGGACGATTCCATCGCGAGGACCACATCAAACATAGCGCTCGTCGATTCCCGTTGTCAAGGAAGGCGCATCGATCAGGTTTCTGACCAGGACAGTCCTCGGCCCTCCAACGGGAGAGATTCGTGAGGGAACCAACCGCCCCGGGTTGCGCATGGAGTGGTGGCCAGAACAACCTAAGAGACGGCGCGCGGGGCCAGAGGGGTGGCTCGATGCTTCTGACATGTCTCGCCCCTCTTGAGGGGACGATGGTCACCGAGGACGATGTGCGCAGATGCTCTTGAGCGTGTCCATGACTTCCGTGCCCAGCAGCGAATGCCCTCCGCTCTTCGCGTCGGCGAGGAGGATGAGGTCGTTGATCGAGACGATCCCCTGAAGCTTCCCGTCTGAGTCGACCACCGGCAGGCGCCGCACCTTTTCCACGCGCATGATTCGCAGGCCCTCCCGGGCGTCGTCGTCGGGACGGACCGCGTGCAGCTTTCCGGTCACCACCTCGCTCACGCGGATCTCGGCGGCGGGACGGTTGTTGGTCGCCGCGGCCATGCAGATGTCGCGGTCTGTGATCATGCCCTGGACCTTTCCCGAGACCGGATCCACCACGGGGATCGTGCCGCAGTCACGTCGCCACATGAGCGCTCCCACCGCGGCCAGGTCGGTGGACGGGCTGCAGGACTGGGCCTCAGGCGTCATCACGTCGTGGATCTTCATCTTGGTCCTCCCTATGAACTGAGGGGTCGTCTCGTCCCCCCGACTCGGGTTAGCGAGCATCAGTCGGCCCTCGTGTTGGCCTCGCGTCGGCGGCCTACGGCGATCGTGTTCGAGCAGCCACTTCGAGTCCGTCTGCTACCATCCGCGCCTCGCCCAGGACGGTGACTGCCTCACGGCCCAGGCGCCGGCCGGGCAACGCTCGCAGTACGGCGCTCCGGGACAGGTCCCCATTACCGAGGGAGCCCGAAGGCGCTCGGGGAGACGAACGCGACGGACGTCGCCGAGGAAGACGAACACGACGAGCGCCGCTGCGAGGAGGTAGACCATGGTGTCCATCGGAGTTCCTCCCTCTCCTGGCCTGCCGTTTCACTCGTAAAGGACGCGCTCACAGGCAACCGACCCCCCCGCCCGGCCAAGTGATGAGAGTGGACCGCCAGATAGTGGGGAGAGAAGGCGGAATCCCACACTAGCCCCGCCCACCCATGACGCCGGTGAGCGCCTCGTCGGGCGAGCCAATATCGGTCGGCGAGAAGGAAGAGCGTGATCACTGCCGCCGCGCCGAGCGTCTGGCCGAGCGGCCGGGCCTCAGGGATGGGGACGGCGGGACGCCGACCGCCTCCGGCGCTGGTTCGCAGCATGACGGAGGCCCCAGAGGCTCCTCAGGTAGTCGGCGGCGACGTGGAGGCTGACCTTGCTCATTCCTGCCGGCGATCACGACTAGGAAGGGTAGCCGAGTCCTCTCGACGAGCCGAGCGCAGGGGAACGCGATCAAGAAGGGAAAGGCGCGGGCGGTGAGGGACCGCGTCGACCTGGTCGTCCACGGGCGCGACGGCAGTATTCGAAGCAAGGACCGCTACGGGAACGAGTCGCCGCGGCGGGACGCCGGACAGTGATCCCTCGCCGAACGAGGCCGGCCGACTAAGGCACCGGCATAGGAGTCGGCCGAGCTAGAGCGCTTCCGAGGTGAGCGGGATGGTGAGACGCGCCTAACCACAGCCGTAGCTCAGAAGAGCGGGCCGGCGAGCGCGAGAAGGACGAGGCCGCCGACTACCACCAGGGCGACGAGGACGAGGAGCACGACCCCGGCCTTTTGCTCCGTCGTCAGCGCCGGCAGCTCATCACCGCCCAGCCCTACCTCGGGGAGGGACTGGGCCATTCGGTGTAGCTCGACGTCGTCCAGTCGAGCCAGCTGGATCTGGATCGCCTCGGGCGTGAGTCCGAGGGTGCGGAGATGCGCGGCGACGAGCCGGCTCTCCAGCACGCGCGCGATCGCCGCCAGATCCGCGCCGCGCGCCGCCGGATCGGCCAACGTCGGCGGAATGGGCGCAGCCCTCGCCACTGACGACGCAGCCAGGACGAATGCCAGCGCGAGGACCGCGGTCCGCAAGCCTCTCCCCCCCGCCGACCCGGGCCGCCCCATGAACCTGGAGTATAGCCCGTGGTGACGACGAGGGTCGAGGGCTGCTCGTTCGTTGGCGCTCAGTGCAAGACACCGGCGATGAGCAGGCGGATCGACTAGAGTATTGGGGCCGCGGTCGGGCTCGTTTCGGCACGACGCCGCTCACCAATCGGTCGCGCGACATCGCTATGATGGGACCATGATCACGCGGCGCGTCCGACTCGCTCCGGCGGGCTCATGTACCTAGACCGGCAGCTCTGGCCATTCACCGCCGGGGTCCGGACCCGCATCCTGGCGACCGTCGTCCTGGGCCTCCTGGCGGTGTCCGCCGGGATCGCGCGCCTCGCGCTCCTGGGCTGGCTCCTCGGGCGCGTCCTGGCCGGGGTCCCGCTGGCGGCACTGATCGGACCGGTCTCCGCCGTGGCGCTCGCGATCGGCCTCCGGGGCGGTCTCGACTATGCCCGGACCATGGTCGCCCACGGCACGGCCGCCCGCGTCCAGGCGCGCCTGCGCCAGATGGTGCACGCGCACGTGCTCGCCCTGGGCCCGGCGCACTTCACGGCGGCGCGGACGGGCGACGTCATCCTGTCCGTGGTGGAGGGAGTGCAGCAGCTCGAGGTGTACTTCGGCCAGTACCTGCCCCAGCTCGCCGTGTCGGCCGTGACGCCCGTGCTGATCTTCGCCTTCATGGCGTGGCTCGATCTTCCGATCGCGCTCGTCCTGCTCGGGGCGGCGCTGGTGACGCTGCTGGCGCCCGGCCTCTGGCACCGGTGGGACAGCGCGCGGAGCCTCGCGCGTCAGCGGGCCTACAGCGCCTTCGGGGCCGAGTTCCTCGACGCGCTCCAGGGGCTGGGCACGCTGAAGGCGTTCGGCCAGAGCCGGGCCCGCGCCGCGCTCCTGGCTGCGCGGAGCCGCGAGCTGTTCAGGGCGACGATGGGCGTCCTCGGCACGAACACGCTGGCCCGCGGCATCACCGACGTGGGCATCGCGCTCGGAGCGGCCGTCGCCCTCGGCTGGGGCGTGCATCGCGTCCGATCGGGAGCCATGCCCCTCGAGACGCTGCTGGTCATCCTCATGCTGGGCGTCGAGGTGTTTCGCCCGCTGCGTGACCTCCGCGTCCTGCTCCACCAGGGCATGCTGGGCCTCTCGGCGGCCCGAGGCGTGCTGGCCCTCTTGTCGATCGAGACGACGGTCCGCGACGCGTCCGGCGCCGTCACCGACCCCCGGCGTCTGGCCCCCACGGTCGCCTTCGACGACGTCACCTTCGGCTATCCGGGCGGCCGCCGCCCGGCGCACGAGCACCTGTCCTTCACCGTGCGGGCCGGTGAGCGCGTGGCCATCGTCGGACCGAGCGGCTCGGGCAAGTCGACCGTGGCCCGACTCCTGCTCCGCTTCCACGACCCCCAAGAGGGCCGCGTGATCGTCGGCGGCCGTGACGTCCGGGACCTGCCCCTGGCCGACCTTCGCGCGCTCATCGCGGTGGTCCACCAGGACACGTACCTCTTCCACGGCACGGTCGCCGAGAACCTCCGGATGGGAAGACCGGAGGCGACCCTGTCCGAGCTCGAGGGGGCGGCCCGGGAGGCCCACGCCCACGAGTTCATCAGCCGTCTGCCGCAGGGCTACGAGACCGTCGTCGGGGAACGGGGCGTCCGGCTATCGGGCGGGCAACGGCAGCGCATCGCCATTGCCCGGGCCCTCCTGCGCGGCGCGCCGATCCTCATCCTCGACGAGGCCCTGTCGTCGGTCGATACGGAGAGTGAAGCCATCATCCAGGCGGGGCTCGACCGGCTCATGGCCGGTCGCACGACCCTGATCTTCGCCCACCGCTTGTCGAGCGTCATCGGGGCCGACCGGATCCTGGTGCTCGAGCACGGGCGCATCGTCGAGAGCGGACGACACGCGGAGCTGCTCGGGGGGCGGGGCGCCTACTCGCGGCTCATGGCCGGCCAGGTCCGGGAGCGGGGCGACCACGATGGGCCGATCGAGCCGCGGCCGGCCGACTCGCCGCCGGCCGCGCGGGAAGACCCGGAGCCGCGGCCAGAGCCCGCAGAGGCCATCCTGCCCGCCGGGGGCGTCCTCGGTTGGGCCGGGGTGCTGTCGGTGCTCCTCGGCCTCAGCCGCGGCTACCGTGGATGGCTGGTGGCCACGTTCCTCCTCGGCGTGGCCCGCGTGGCCGCGCTGATCGGCGTGGGGGCGGTGAGTGCCCTCGCCGTGCTGGCGGTCAAGCGGGGTGCGCCGGTCCGCGGATGGCTGGTGGCCCTCTTCGTCGTCGCGCCCCTCGCCGGGCTCCTGCACTGGCTCGAGTCGTGGCTGGCCCACGACGTCGCGTACCGGCTCCTGGCCGACATGCGGCTCCGGTTCTTCCGCGTGCTCGACGCCCTGGCCCCCGCGTATCTGACGCGCCGGCGGACTGGCGACCTCGTGGGGGTGGCGACGCACGACATCGAGCTCATCGAGTACTTCTTCGCCCACACGATCACCCCGGCCTTCGTCGGCGTCCTCGTGCCCGCGGCCGTGCTCGGGGTGCTGCTGGCGCATGGCTGGACGATGGCCGTCGTCCTGGCCCCCTTCCTCGGCTATGTCGCGCTCGGCCCGGTGTGGGGGCGCGCGCGAATCGATCGGCTGAGCGCGCGGGCGCGCGAGGCCGCGGGATCGCTCAACGCCCATGCCGTCGACTCCATCCAGGGGCTGGCGGAAGTGGCGGCGTTCCAGCAGGAGGCCCGGCGGGACAAGGAGTTCGCGTCGCGCGCGCACGCCTACGCGCGGGTGCGGATGCCGTTCCTTCGAGACCTCGCGCGCCAGAGCGCGCTCCAGGAGGTCGCGACGGGGCTGGGCGGCCTCGCCGTCGCCGCCACCGGGGCCGCCCTCGCGGCGCACGGCGCGCTCGACCCGGGGATCGTGCCGCTCCTGACGCTCCTCGCCCTGTCTGCCTTCGTGCCGGTGTGGGAGATCGCCCAGGTGGGGCGCCAGCTCGCGGACACCTTCGCTGCGACCCAGCGGCTCCACGCGGTCCATGCCGAGCCGGTGCCCGTCACCGACGGACCGGGCGTGCCGCCGGCGTCGCCGGCGGCGGACACGCCGGCGCTCGAGATGCTCGGGGTCACCTTCACCTATCCCGGTCGCCGGCGGCCGGCGCTCGCGGACGTGTCGCTGTCCGTGCCGGCCGGCCGCACCGTCGCGCTCGTCGGGCCGTCGGGCGCGGGGAAGACGACGGTGGCCAACCTCTTCCTGCGGTTCTGGGACCCGATCGAGGGAGCCGTCCGCCTGGGCGGCCACGACCTCCGGCGCTATCGGCTCGACGACCTGCGGGGCCGGATCGCGCTTGTCGCCCAGGACACCTACCTGTTCAACGATACGCTGCGGGCGAACATCCGTCTGGCGCGACCCGCCGCCTCCGACGCCGAGCTGGCGGCGGCGGTGGAGCGCGCGGCGCTCCGGGAGTTCGTCGAGTCACTGCCCGACGGGCTCGACACGGTGGTGGGCGAACGGGGGGCACAGCTCTCGGGCGGCCAGCGCCAGCGCGTGGCCATCGCCCGAGCCTTCCTCAAGGACGCGCCGGTCCTGATTCTCGACGAGGCGACGTCCCACCTCGATGCGGTCAGCGAGCACGCGGTACGCAGCGCTCTCGATCGGCTGGCTCAGGGGCGGACCACGGTGGTCATCGCCCACCGGCTCTCCACCGTGCGCGATGCCGATCAGATCCTGGTCTTCGACGAAGGCCGCCTTGTCGACGCCGGGACGCACGAGGGTCTTCTGGCCGGAAGTGGGCTGTACCGGCGCCTCGTCGCCCGCCAGGGCGGCGCGGCGCTCGCCACCCGCAGTTGACCGGCGGCCCCGCGGATTCGGGCATGGCGGCGGGCAGGGTACGAAGTGTGGATCTCCACCACGGACCGTACGGTCCACGGGGCTCTCTACCTCTCGTCCGCCAGACCACTCCGTGCCCTCCGGGAGCATCCTCGCTCCTAGACCGCGGAAGTCGCACTGTGCCGCGAGCCGGGCCCTCACGCCGCCCGCCCACGTCGCCGAGCGCGGTATGCGCGGGCGCGAGCTGCTGGGGGCTGCCGAGGCCGGGCCACCCGCCGGGGCCGGCCCCGGGCGCCAGACGGCCGTCCGCCTCCAACCGGCGCAGGAGGGGCGCTATATCCGAGGGATATAGGACAAGTGATCCGACCACATATGGCCAACGGTCGTAGTGGTCTTTTACGATACTGGGGCAATGTCAGCGCAAATCGAGCGAGCTGACCCGGAGTCGTCGCTAGCCTTCGCTGCTATGGAACTCCGGGCGCCCAGGGGGGATCTCATGCAGCCACAGAGTCTGGAGTTCCTCATCCGCCAGCTCGCGAACGGCATGCTCCCGATGAAGAGCATCCCCCGGATCTGGGACGGCCCCGGCAACGGGGAGAAGTGCGAGGCCTGTAACGCGGGCCTCACCCAGGACGAGTGGGTGATCGAGGGGATTTCCCTGGCCGGGAGCCGGCACGTCAAGTGCTTCCATCACTGGCAGCAAGAGCGGCACGCGATGCCCTCCGCCCAGTCGTCAGACCCCGCCCCGGCACTGAGCGGCGCTCCTACGCCGTTGAAGTCGCCCTGACCGGCGGCCCCACGGCGGCGTGGGTGGCCGTGAACGCCGCCCTGCGACTGGGCTTGACGCGTCGCGCGGCTGCCAGGGCCGACGAACACTAGGTCGAGCCACTTGCGCGACGGCACCTCGAGGAGACCATAACCCTGCTCCGGCGTCGGACGGACGGGCTTCATGTCACCTCCTGTCCCAGTATGAGATCCCGGTGCACTGTCCGTCCGGTGCGTAGGTCCACGCATGGGTACGGGCAGGCGAGCGACTTGACCGCGGTGCAGGGCCCCCCGCTCGGCGAGTGTCCAAGGGGCGCGCTGGGTAGCACTATTTGTCGGTCGCTCGCCACGTTGCGTCACCATGTGGATGCCGCGGCAATCCGACTCTCGCCCCGCTCAAAAGCTCGGTCTCGGGTTGAGGAGGGAAATCCCGGGCTTTGCGCTGAAGCGGCCACCGGTGAGCGTGTGGCGTGGCTATTGCACGCCGAGGACACCGGCCGACCTGATTGGACGAGGTGCCGGTGATCAGACTCCGTCATTCGGTGGACGTTCGGCGGCGCACGTGGCCTGGTCTCGTCCGTTGCCTCGCGTGCGACCTCGGGCCGCGCTACGTCCGATGGATCGGCTCAGGCCCCGCGCTTGGTCTCGCGGTAAGCCTACTCGCGCTCGGGGCCGGCTGCACGATCGCCCCGGTCGGGCCGCCCACCCGGGAGCACACGCTGGCGCAGGTCCTGCCCTCGGCGGCACAAGTCATCGTCGAGCAGGGGGATCGCCGGGTTCGCAGCGCCTCGGGCGTGGTCCTCGCCGTCCGCCCCTCCCCCCAGGGCCCTGACTGCTATGTGCTGACAAGCGGGCACACGCTGGCGCGCGGAATCGGGGCGGAAACCGTATCCGTGCTCTTGGGTCGTCACGACGGGCCCGGCGTGAAGGCTCGCGCCACTGTCCTTGCGCAGCGCGACACCCCTGATCTCGACCTCGGCCTGCTCCGCGTCAGGGGGGGGCCGTGCACGCCCGCCGAGCTCGGCGAGCCGCCCATTCTTGGGGCGGAGATCTGGGTCGTCGCATTCCCCTGGGGGCGCCATCTGACGCTGGTCAGCGGGATCGTCAGTCAGCTGAACCGGCAAGGGCCGACCGACTCAGCCGAGCCTGCGCCACAGCTGATGGTGGACGCTTCGGTCAGTTACGGCTCGAGCGGGGGTGGCGTATACGAGGTCCGAAGCGGCCGCTTAGTCGGGCTGGTCGAGGGCTATCGCACCGCCCGCATCACTCTTCCCGGGGAGACGGCCTCGAGCTATATCGAGGTGCCCTCGCCGGGGGAGACCAACGTCACGTCGCTGAGCGACATTCGACGGTTTCTGATAGAAGTGGGCTACGCCAACCTGCTCGGATCGGCGACTCACCTGGCCACCTCGGGCAAGGACGTCCCAAAGCCGGCCACGCAGTAGCGTGCGGCGACCCGACGGCCCGGAACGGCTCGGCGCCCGAGTCGTCGGGTCCCGCGGGGCGGCGCCTAGTTCTTCACCTCGATTTGCGTGATGACCTTCTTGCCGTCCTTCTCTTCGTAACTGGCCTTGACGGTGGAGCCCTCCTTGACCTGATCGCCCATCATCTTCGCATCGGTGGCCACCGACAGCTCCGTCCCGTCCTCAAGCGTGATCATCTTCGTGGCCGGATCCCACGTTTTGACCTTCCCCTCGATGTCGGCGGCCCCTGCGACGGACGCGATCAACAGCACGGCGGCGAGTATGGCGACAGCGCGACTCATGGTGTGAGCTCTCCCTCCCCTGTTTAGTGGCGCGATGATCCAAACACACACGGCCCGACGGGGGCTCCCGCACCGCAACGACCACGCGCCGTCAACAGAGGCTCTGGATAGAGAAAATTCGGCCGGGATCCTCCTTACCCATATCCTCACAGGCTCGGCCCGACGTCAAGAGATCGCATCGAGCGGGACTGCGGGACTCCCGGACAGGAACCTCAAGGTCGCCGAGGAGGCGGGGCGCGGTGCGCGACGAGGTGAGACGCGACCTGGGCGACACCGGCGGCCAGATCGGGTTGCCGATGGAAGTCCGTCTTGGCGGAGGGGAAGTTGTCAAGTCGAATGAGACAGTCGGCTTCGGAAATTTGTGGGCAGTGCTCATGAGCGGCCAGTCTGGTGGTGTCCCGCTTGCTCAGAAAATCCCCCCGTGACTGGACGTTGCGCTCAGGCCGCCGGTTCGAGCGTGACGCGGTATCCTTGACGTTCCAGGGCTTGAAGGGCGCGGCGCGTGACCCTCTCAGCGTGGCGGCGATCGAAGTAGTCCGCGCCAAGCTCCTGGTAGCGGGTCTCGCGGGTGAGGAGATGGTATGCGGTCACCAGGATGCTGTGCGCTACGGCGACGACGGCTTTCTTGTGTCCGCGGTGCCCCCTGAGGCGGCGATAGCGAGCGGCCAACGCACTGTCGCGCGTCCGAATCGCCGCGTCCACTCCCTTCGCGAACTCACCCGCCCTCCTCATGGCGGCGCTCTATGTCCTGTTCGTCATCATCGTCTCATCTTCCCGCGCGCGTTTCAGTTCTTCGGGACCGACGTAGCCTCGCTCTTCCCGCAGCGTCTCCGACTCCAAGCTCTATGCCGTCGCGATGCGAAGGGTAGGTTCAAGGATACCCAGACATACATACGCGCCCACGGGCAGGACATCAAGCGGGCGAGTAGGGCGGAGAGGAAGCAGGAAGCCCGCGCCGCTATGACGCCCGGCGTCGGCGTGTCGACCGGCTCGCCGGTGCAGGCTCCTGCGCTGACTTAGTGGACGAGGCCTTCGCCAGCGCCTTCCGTCCGAGACTCGCCTTAAGCGTCCCGACCAGGTCCGTCGTCGGCGGCCGGGCCTCCACCTCCATGCGCTGGATCTCCTGACCCGCGATCTTCTGTTCGATCGCCTTCAAGACCCGCTTCCGGTACTCGTCCTCGTAGTTCTCGGGATGGAACTCGGTCCCCGACAGCTCGCTGATCAACCGCTCGGCGAGCGTCCGCTCCTGGTCACGGATCTTCGGGTCGGCACCTCGGTCGATCTCGCCCGCATTCTGGACCTCGTCGGCGAAGTAGAGCCGCTGGAGGAGGAGCCCGTCCTGGTGCACCCGGATCGCGATCGGGGTCGTCTTGCCGCGCCACGTGAACGTGCCGACGGCGATCCGGTGGGTCTTCTGTAGCGCCTGAACGAGCACCTGATAGCCGCGCTCTCCGTTCTTGCCGGCGCCGAGGTAGTACGTGTCCTCGAAATAAACCGGATCGACCGCACCCTCGGGAACGAATGAGTCGATGACGAGCGCCGATGAGGACGCCTGCTCGAGCGCCTTCAACTCTTCCGGCTCGAAGCGGACGTACTCGCCCTTGTTGATCTCGTACCCTCTGACCGTCTCCTCGCGCGGCACGATGCCGTGGATCGGACATTCGAGGCGCATCTGGATCCGGCTGCCGCATCGAGCGTGGAGGAGGTGGAAGGCGACGCCTTGCAAGCTCGTGGCCGTGAAGAGCTGGACCGGAATGACGGCCAGGCCGAGGGAGATGTCGAGGTTCTTGATCGCGCGCGGCATGGTGTTGTGTGACCAGGGTCTCGCGTTCTGTCGGGTGCGACTCCATTATATATCGCCGCCGCCAGACGGTCGTCGTCATGGCGTGGCCGAAAGCCTACTGGCAGTGCTCTTCACGTGTTGACGTCGGCGATCCCTCCCGCGTAGCATGCCGCCATCCCCAGTTTGCGCGGTTCCTGCATCGCCTCGCGTCGTTCAGCCGCCTGATCGTCTTCGACAAGCGCGGTACGGGTTTGTCCGACCGGGTCGCCGGGCTCTCGCTGCGAGCGCCTCTACGCTGGTAGAGATTGTTCGACGCCAACGCCGCGATCCTGATCACCGACGGAGCCCACGTGCTGAAACGGCGTTCAGTCCCGTCGTTCAGCTTTCCCCGCGGCCGCGGGTGACCGCCTCCTCCGGTCGCCGACTTGTCGGATTCACCGGCTCGCGATAAGGTCCACGCGATGAGCGAGAAGCTGGTCGTTGCCGCGAGCGTGGGACGCTGCCGACGAATTCACAAACAGGAGGAATGATGCCGAGGCTGAGGCCGCTGGAGCGACACGAGGTCGACGACACGATCGGTGAGATCTGTGAGTCGACGGAGCGTGAGAGTGGAAGCTCGCGTCCGCGCGCGCGGCCCGATCTATCGCCCCGCCTAGCAAGATGGGGATGGTGGCGAGCCGAGGAGACTTCGAGCGCCGTGAGTCTCGGGTGAGCACGCTGGCCGCTCGAGATCAGTTCAGGCTGATGCGCCTGAGACCGGGAGACGGACACGCGTGAAGAAGCCATTCTATGGCTGGGTGATCGTCGGCGTGGGCATCGTCGCCACCTGCGTCGGTCTCGGTGCCATGATGTCCCTGACAGTGTTCTTGCAGCCCATGGCGGAGGCCATGGGCTGGTCGCGGAGCGGCGTGGCCACCGCAGCGATGCTGAACTTCCTCTGCATGGGCGTCGGGGTCTTCGCCTGGGGCGCGCTGTCCGACCGCTTCGGCACCCGGATCGTCGTGCTCGCCGGCGGGCTGCTCATCGGCCTGGGCATGGTGCTCGCGAGCCAGGCGGCCACGCTCGGCAAGTTCCAGGTCCTGTTTGGTGTCATCGTGGGCGTGGCGGCCGGCAGCCTCTACGGGCCGATCACCGCCTTGACCACACGGTGGTTCACGCGGAACCGCACGCTGGCAGTCGCGCTCGTCTCCGCCGGGCTGAGCGTCGGCACGACCGTGATGGCGCCGCTGGCGCGGTGGTTGATCTCCGCCTTCGACTGGCGCACCGCGATGCTCATGATCGGCGATCTCGTCTGGCTGGTCGTCGTCCCCATCGCCTTCCTGTTGCGCCCCCCACCCGCCCTCGCGGGAGCGGTCGCCGGCCCCGGCCGCCCGGACCCGCCGCTCACGGTGGCGCAGGCGCTGCGCACGCCGCAGTTCGCGGCGATTGCGCTCACGCACTTCGCGTGCTGCGCGGCACACTCGGGGCCGATCTTCCACATGGTGACCCACGCCATCGACCGCGGCGTCCCGGCGATGGCTGCCGCCACCGTGCTGAGCGTGGCGGGTCTGGCCTCGCTCTCCGGCAAGATCGTCTGCGGCATCGCGGCCGACCGCATGGGTGTCAAGCGGACGCTGATCGCCGGCCTGGCGCTCCAGGCGGCCTCCATCGTCCTCTACCTGTTCACCCGGGAGCTGGGCAGCTTCTACGCGCTCGCGGTATCGTTCGGGTTCGCCTATGGCGGCGTGATGCCGCTCTACGCAGTGCTGGTACGCGAGTATTTCGGCGAGCGGATTGTCGGCAGCGTCTTCGGCGCGGTGTCCACGGCCGCCACGCTCGGCATGGCCCTGGGCCCCTGGGCGGGGGGCTGGATGTTCGACGTGGTCGGCAGCTACGCCTGGATGTACGTGGGCTCGTTCACGATCGGCCTCGGCGCGGTGGCCATCGCCCTCTCGTTCCGGCCGCCGCCGAGCCCCGTGATGGCGCCGCTGCTCGCATGACGTGGTTCTCCGTCTCTCCTCCGGAGGAGGCGGCGTCCGGCGCCGGCGGGGTCAGTCGAGGGAAGCGCGGGGGCGATCCGGCTGGCGTGGCGTGGCCGACCGGCGTCGTCAGCTACTGAAGGCGTGGACACGATGAGATCGAGCGCGCCGCGCGTGACCCGTACCGAGGTGGTGGGCGAGACCGGAGCCGTAGCGGCAGGCCACCAGGCCGCGGCCGACGCCGGGGCGCGCGTTCTAGACGAAGGTGGCAGTGCGATCGACGCCGCCATCTGCGCGGCCTTCATGTCGTTCGTCGTGGAGCCCGGCATGTGCGGACTCGGCGGGCACGGCCGCATCGCGATCCATCACACCGCCGGCGCGACGACGACCGCCATCGACCACTTCATCGTGGCGCCGCGGGTGGCGACGCCAGAAGCATGTCTCACGGCGACGGCGGCGCTCGGCATGGCACCGGAGCACGCGCGCTTCGCCGGGCCGCTATCGGTCGGCGTGTTCGGGACGGTCGCCGGCCTCGCTGCCGCCCATGAGAGGTTCGGCGACGTGCCATTCGCCCGCTTGGTCGAGCCGGCGATCGAAGCCGCCCAGCGCGGGGTCGAAGTCGATGTCCCGGTGCAGCAGGGCATCATTAGCCGCCTCGACGAGCTTGCGCAGGCTCCCGCGGCCCGTGATCACCTCATGCCCGGGGGCCGGGTCCCAAAGGCCGGTGACGTCCGCGCCGGCGGGGACCGGCTCGATCTGTCCGACCTCGCGCGCACGCTCCGGGCAGTGGGGGAGCACGGCGCCCGGGCCCTCTACGACGGCCCGATCGCCCAGGCGATCCACCGAGAGATGCGGCGGCTGGGCGGCCTCCTCGATGCGACCGATCTCGCGGCCTACCGGCCGAGGATCGCGGTCGACGAGCGCCACCCCTACCGGGCGCTCGAAGTCTCCACATGCGGCGACACGATCGCCGTCGAAACCCTCAACATCCTCGAGCGCTTCGATCTGGCCGGGCAATCCGCCGACGGCGCCGCGCTCCGCCACGTCCTCGCGGAGGCGCAGGCGCAGGCCTTCGTCGATGCCTTCGCCTACGCCGGTGACCCGGTCGAGGGCGGCACCCCCGTTGCGGGGCTGACCAGCAAGGCATATGCGGCCACGCTCGCCGCGCGCATCGCACCGACACGGGCCCAGCGGACCTTCGCGGCAGGCGATGCGTGGGCCTGGCAGGAAGCGGCGCCGGCCGCGGGGTGCCCGCCGGATCGCGGCGCCATCGCCGGGCTCGAGGGGACGACCAAGATCTGCGCCATGGATCGACGGGGCAATACGGTCAGCTTCATCACCAGCCTCGGCTCCGCCTTCGGGTCGCTCGTGCTCGTGCCCGGTACGGGCATCTATCTCGGCAACGCCATGCAGTGGTTCGATCCACGGCCCGGCCGGGTCAATTCGGTGGCGCCGGGCCGCATGCCACTCTATGGCGCGCCGGTTCTGATCGCCTATGACGGTCGTGGCGCCTGCGGCGCCCTCGCCGGGTCGGGCGGCTACTACATCCAGTCGGCCGTGCTCCTGCCCTTCATCTATCACACGGACTTCGGCGTACCGCTGCAGGCCGCGCTGGAGATGCCGCGTCAGTTCTGCCGGGGCGAAACCCTGGAACTGGACTCACGGATCGGGGAGGATTGCCGCGCGGCACTCTCGGAGATGGGGCATCGCGTCGTGGTCGTTCCGTACTCTCCGCTCTCGCGCCCGTTTGGCCGATCGGCGGCGGTGTGGCGTGACCGCGACGGAGCACTGCACGCGGCCTGCGAGCCGCTCGACGGCGGCGCCTCGGTCGCCTGAACCGCCGAGCCGGCCCGAATCCCAGGTCAAAACGAGAGTCGCGGGGGAACCCTAGTCTTGAACCGATGCGGCGCCTTGACAGGGTGGCGGCCCCCTCCTAGGATCCGCCTGGGGATTCTCGGCGGACGTCCCGACCCCAGGATCCCGGCCAGTGCCTGCCATGGTTCGCCGGCCCCCCGTGGGGACCGAGAAGGGGCATGAGGTTGGTTACCCTCTCGCGCCGTGCGTCGACGCGCCCGCCCCGCCGCCGTGAGGCACCGCTGTCCACAGCCGCGGCGGTCGGACCCGATCTTTGCCGTTTCGCAAGCCGCGGAGGCCAGATGCCTGCCGTCACCGAGAGCCGAGCCGCATGAAGATCGTCGATCTCCGCTGCGCGGTGATCGGCAAGAACCCGATCGTCCGCCTCGTCACCGACGAGGGCCTCAGCGGCTACGGCGAGGTCGAGCAGTACAAGCCCTACCTCAAGCCCTTCGTGCTCTATCTCCGCGAGGCGCTGATCGGCGAGGATCCGACCCTCGTCGAGCGGGTGATGCTCAAGATACGCCAGCGCGGCGCCTTCAAGCCCTACGGGTCGGCGGTGAGCGCGATCGAGATGGCGCTGTGGGACCTCGCGGGCAAGGCGGCGGGGCTTCCGGTTCACCGGCTGCTTGGCGGCAAGATCCGCGACCGCGTGCGTGTCTACAACGGGGCGCTGCGCAAGCCGCTCGCGGGGCAGAGCCCGAAGCACTACGCCGACGAGATGCGGCGGATGAAATCGCTGCCCGAGGGCTTCACCATCGTCAAGCAGGGCATCGCCTTCCATAGCCCGATGAAGCACGAGGTCCCGGACTTCGTCTACGGCGAGATGGTGCCGAGCCCCTTCCACGCCTGGACGGATCGCGGGCTCCTGACCGAGCGCGGGCTCGGCCACGTGCTGGAGTGCGTCACCGCGATGAAGGAGGCGCTCGGCGATGGAGTCGGCCTCGCGCTCGACTGCGGCCCGGGATGGACGGTGCCCGACGCCATCCGCTTCGCCCGGGCGGTGGAGAAGCACAACCTGATGTGGCTCGAGGACATGCTCACCGGGGACTACATCCCCTACGTCAACGCCGACGTCTACGCGGAGGTCACCCGCGCCACCTCGACGCCGATCCACACCGGCGAGCAGATCTACCTGCGGCAGAACTTCAAAGAGCTGATCGAGCGCCACGCCGTGCGCGTGGTCGGCCCCGACCCGTGCGACGTCGGCGGCATCGCCGAGCTCAAGTGGATCGCCGAGTACGCCGACCTCCACGGCATCCTCATGGCGCCGCACGGGACCGGGAACGGGCTGCTCGGCCTCGCCGCCCTGGTGCAGGTCAGCGCGACCCTGCCGCAGAACTTCATCGCCTTCGAGTACCCGGCCGGCGACCCCGCGTGGTGGTACGACATCGTCGACGGGCTGCCGACCCCGATCGTGGAGGACGGCCACATCACGGTCTGGGACCGGCCCGGCATGGGGGTCGAGCTCGTGCCCGAGCGCGCCCGGCGCCACCTGGCGCCGGAGGACGCGACCTTCTTTGACTGAGCCAATTCATCCTCGCCCGGCGCCGGCCGGGCATGGCAGAATGCGTCGCAACCGACGCGGGCGGACCGGGGCGATGAGCGCAACGACGACTACGATGAGGAGGATCACGCCATGAGCCATTCCGGGGGCCATTCCGAGATGGACCGTCGCACGTTCCTCGCCGGCGCGGCCGGCGCGGCCGTCGCGGGCCTCGCGGGCCAGGCGCTCGCGCAGGGGAGCAAGACCGGCATCGACGCGGCGACGTGGACGCCGCAGCACATCGCCAGCATCGCCGGCACGGCCGAGTACGACACCGCCGCGGAGTGCGCGAAGATCGTGCCGCTCAACCACTCCGGCCGGCTGACCTACTGGTACTTCGGCCCGACCCAGGCCTCGCCGCAGATCGAGCACGAGCTCGACGCGCAGTTCTGGGACGCCTTCGGCAAGCTCTACCCGAACATCAAGGTCACCAAGCAGAACCTCAGCTACAACGAGATGCTCGACAAGCTGCGCACCGCCGCGCTGGGCAAGGCGGCGCCGATGGTGGCGCGGCTGCCGATCCTGTGGGGCGTCGAGTTCGCGGCCAAGGGCCAGCTGCGCGAGTTCGGGCCGCCCGACGTCGGCTACACCGCCGACGAGTTCTGGCCGGGCGCGCTGAAGTCGGTGACGTGGAAGGGCAAGACCTACGGCGTGCCGACCAACAACGAGACGATGGCGCTGATCTGGAACGCGGGACTCTTCCGCGACGCGGGCCTCGACCCCGAGTCGCCGCCCGCGACCTGGGACGACGTCGTCGCCTACTCGCGCCGGATCAAGGAGAAGACCGGGAAGAACGGCTACGGCATGGTCGCCCGCGTCAACGCCGGCAACACGCCGTTCCGCTTCATGCCGCAGCTCTGGGCCTACGGCGGCGGTGCGCTCGACGAGGCCGAGGCCGCCCCGACTTACAAGACCATCTACGTCAACAACACGGGCTCGCGGGCGGCGCTGCAGGCGTCCTACGACATGTACGTGCGCGACAAGTCGGTGCCGATCTCGGCGCTGACCAACACGCAGGTCGAGAACCAGGATCCGTTCATCGCCGGCAACCTCGGGATGATGATCGCCCATCCCGCCGAGTACGCGGTGATGGTCGAGCGCGCGAGGAAGGCCACGGGCGACGACCGCAAGACCGCCGACGCGGTGGTCAGCAACATGCGCTACGGGCTCATGCCCAAGGGCACCGCGCGCCGCGCCGTCGTCTTCGGCGGGTCGAACGCGCACGTCTTCCGTCCGGACCTCGTCGACGGCGGCCTCGACCTCGGCGCGGCCAAGGCCATCATCGCCTTCGCCACCGGCCCGGAGTGGTCGACCAAGATGGCGTGGGTGGGCTCGAACCCGGGCAACCTGCGCGGCTTCCGTACCAAGTGGATGAAGCAGCGGCTCGAGCAGATCAAGTTCCTCAACGTGACGACGTCGATGCTGCCGTACGGCATTCCCTTCCCGGTGCTGCCGCAGTCTGCGGAGATCATGAACATCGTGATCCCGAACATGATGCAGAACGCGCTCACGAAGAAGATGACGGTGGCCGAGGCCACCGACGACGCGGCGAAGAAGATCAAGGACCTGCTTGGCGACCTCTGACGCGGTCGCCGCGCGCGAGCGGCCGGTAGCAACACCGCCGGCCGCCTCGCGTCCGCGGCCCGGGGGGGTGCTCGCGCGCGTCATCCGCCACCGCGCCGACTATCTCTACGTGCTACCCGCGCTCGGGGTGATGGCGCTCGTCATCGCCTACCCGGTGTACTTCACGGTCTATCTCTCGTTCTTCAACACGCCGCCCAATCTCGCGCTCGAGGACAAGATCTTCGTCGGGCTCGGCAACTACGGACGCATCCTCGCCGCCGAGAGCTTCCACGAGGCGACCCGGAACACGCTGGTCTGGACGGTCTTCTCGACCCTCTTCGCGTTCGTGCTCGGCTTCGGGGCGGCGCTCGCGCTCGACCGCGAACTGTTCGGGCGTGGCGTGCTGCGGGGCACGCTGCTCGTGCCCTACGTGATCAGCGCGGTCGCGGCGGCCTACGTCTGGCGCTGGCTCTACCACAGCGATTTCGGCGTCATCGGGGCGCTCCTGGTCGCGCTCGGCCTGACCGACGGACCGATCAACATCCTCGACCATCGCTCGCGGGTCATGCCGGCGCTGATCGTGGTCAACGTCTGGAAGGAGTTCCCTTTCGCGATGATCATGATGATGGCCGGGCTGCAGACCGTGCCCGACCAGCTGCTACGCGCCGCCCAGGTCGACGGCGCCAGCGCGTGGCAGCGTTTCTGGCACGTCACCGTGCCGCACCTGAAGGGCGTGTCGCTAGTCACCGTGCTGCTGCTGCTGGTGACCAACCTCAACAGCTTCACCATCCCCTGGATCATGACCGGCGGAGGGCCGGCGGGCGCGTCGGAGATCTGGATCACGCACGTCTACCAGCTCGCCTTCGGCCGCATCCGCTTCGGCCTGGCCTCGGCCTACTCGGTGATCCTGTTCGTGGTGATGATGGCGATGGGCTGGATCTACGTCCGCGCGCTCACGCGCGGCGAGGACCGGAGCCCGGGATGAGCCCCACGACGCCGGCGGCCGCGCGCGTCGGGCGGCGGCGGATCGAGCCGTGGGCGCTCGGCGGCGCCGTCTTGCTCGCGCTGCTCCTGCTCTTCTCGGTGCTGCCAATGGCGTGGATGCTGGCCACGTCGGTTAAGACGCAGTTCGCCGCGGTCCAGTACCCGCCCGAGTGGTTCCCGCGCCACCCGACCCTCGAGCAGTACTACCGGCTGCTCTCGCCAGCGAACGAGGTCGGGCGCGAGTTCCTCGGCTACCTGCTGAACAGCCTCTGGGTCTCGACCGCGACCACGGTGCTCGGCGTGGTGGTCGGCGTCCCCGCCGCCTACGCCTTCTCGCGCTTCCGCTTTCCGGGCCGCCACCTGCTCTTCTACGCGGTGCTGGTGCGCAACATGTTCCCGGCGGTCGTGTTCCTCATGCCGCTCTTCATCATGATGCGTTGGATGGGGCTGGTGAACACGCACGCGTCGCTGATCCTGACCTACCTTACCTTCGGGTTGCCGCTGTCGATCTGGCTGCTGAAGGGCTTCTATGACAACATTCCCGTCCAGCTCGAGCAGGCGGCGCGCATCGACGGCGCGTCGCGATTCAAGGCGTTCCTGCTGGTGGTCATGCCGCTCTCCGCGCCGGGGATCATCGCGACCGCGATCTACTCCTTCATCACGGCGTGGAACGAGTACGTGTACGCGCTCACCTTTCTCAACGACAAGAGCCGGCTCACCCTGCCGGTCGGGCTCCAGCGCTTCTTCACCGAGTTCGCGAGCAACTGGCCGGGCTTGATGGCGGCGTCGTTCATCATGAGCGTCCCGGTGGTCGTGCTCTTTCTCGTGCTCCAGAAATGGTTCGTCAAGGCGCTGACCGAGGGCGCGGTCAAGTCGTGAACGGGACGCGGCGAGTCTGGTGGGGCGCGCGATGGCCGAGGTGAGGCTCACCGACGTGATCAAGACCTACGGCCGGCACACGGCCGTCGATCGCGTGTCGCTGACCATCGCGGACGGCGAGTTCGTGGCGCTGGTCGGGCCGTCTGGCTGCGGCAAGACGACGACGCTGAACCTCGTGGCGGGGCTGATCGAGCTCACCGCGGGCGAGATCCGCATCGGCGACCGCCTGGTCAACGACCTGGACCCCAAGGATCGCGACGTGGCGATGGTGTTCCAGAACTATGCGCTCTACCCGAACAAGACGGTCTACAAGAACCTCGCCTTTCCGCTGAGGATGCGGAAGACGCCGGCGGCCGAGCTCGACCGCCGGGTCCGCGAGGCGGCGAAGGTGCTCGACATCGGGCACCTGCTCGAGCGCCGCCCCCGGGAGCTCTCCGGCGGCCAGCAGCAGCGCGTGGCCCTCGGCCGCGCGCTGGTCCGCGCCCCGAAGGTCTTCCTGATGGACGAGCCTCTCTCCAACCTCGACGCCAAGCTGCGCGTGCAGATGCGCGCCGAGCTCAAGCGCTTCCACCAGGACCTTCGCGCGACCGTGATCTACGTGACGCACGACCAGCTCGAGGCCGTGACCATGGCGGACCGGATGGCGGTCATGGACGGCGGCGTGCTGCAGCAGTACGACCGGCCCGAACGCGTGTTCGAAAACCCGGTCAACCTCTTCGTCGCCGGCTTCGTGGGCAGCCCGGCCATGAACCTCCTGAAGGCGCGCGTCGCGGGCGGCGCGACCGGCGCCGCGCTCGAGGGCGCGGACGGCTGGCGGGTCGCGCTCTCCCCCCGTAACGCGCGCCGCGCGCTGGCCGCGCCCTCGCCCGAGGTGGTGATGGGGGCGCGCCACAGCACGCTCCGGCTGTCGCCGGAAGCGGCTGCCGCCGCCGTCCCCGGCCAGGTCTACACCGTCGAGCCGACCGGCGACGTGACCTACGTTCACGTCCGGCTCGGCGCGGAAACCGTCGTCGCGAGCGTGCCGCCGCACGTCCGGCTGGCGCCGAACCAGCCGATCTGGCTCGCGTTCGACCAGGAGAAGCTGCACCTGTTCGACGCCGCGACCGGACGCGCGCTGGCGGCGTCCTAGGACGTGGCCCACGCACCTCGAGCTGGGGGCGGGCTTCTGCCGCGACCCACCATCAACGCCGGCTCCGCGCCGGAACGGGAGAACAACGCATGACCGACACGCCGAAGATCGTACGCCCGCGGCGCGATCTGGTCGACGCGATCCGGGCGATCGGCGCGGCTACCGCGAGCGCGACGCTCGCCCACATGGGCATCCGCTGCGCGGCCATGGCCGGCCCGGTCGCATGGACGAAGGGCAGCGCGGTCGCCGGGCCGGCGCTCACGCTCCAGTTCATGCCCAAGCGCGAGGATCTCTACAGCGACGGCGAATACCGGGACGTCGAGAAGCAGCTCCACCGGCATGTGCTCTACCACGTCGAGCGCGGCGATATGGTGGTCGTCGACGCCCGCGCCGACATGCGGAGCGGCGTGTTCGGCGAGATGATGATGACCTACTTCAAGGGGTGCGGCGGCGCCGGCATGGTCGTCGACGGCTGTCTGCGCGACTGGCCCAACATCGCGAAGCTCGGCGTGCCGCTGTGGATCCGCGGCGTGACGCCCAACTTCCACACCCAAACCGACCTCATGCCGTTCGCCGTCAACGGCCCGATCGCCTGCGGCGGCGTCACCGTGATTCCCGGCGACATCGTGGTCGCCGACGACGACGGCGCGGTGGTCGTTCCCGCCGGTCTCGCCGAAGCGTGCATCGCCAAGGCCAAGAGGGATCACGAGTGGGAGGACTTTTCGCGCGAGATGCTGGAGCGGGGCGGCGATCTGCGTCGCTACTACCCGCTCGCCGACGCCGCGCGCCCCGAGTACGAGGCATGGAAGGCGAAGCGGGCGGG